>ORMF010530138.1_pt1 | contig 11817 bp, 10 predicted proteins | sample 1779871 | NCBI WGS metagenome assembly ORMF01 (sample SAMEA104232316, study PRJEB22302) | groundwater metagenome | biome: forest; feature: aquifer; material: groundwater | place: USA | collected 2011-08-07 | depth 5.4 m | reverse complement strand
GCTAGACGAGCGGGCCGGGCGGGATTCAATCCACGCGAATCAGACTCTAGCAGCAGCCAGCGACAATACGATCGAGCCTCAACCTCATCACGTCAGATGAAATTCAGATGCATCGGCGACTGCTGGTCCGAAAGGTTGGGCAGCGCGACGTCGCCCTTCATATAGCCGTCCAGATATTCATTGACCTTGTGCTGCAGGCAGAGCGACCCGCACATGGTCTGCGCATTGAAGCCGGGGCCGGCGATGTAGTTCATCACTTCCCAGTACCGGTCGGAGTTCCAGATGTCCTTGAACCGCGTGTCGCAGATGTTGCCGATGTGGAATTTCTTGTAGCGTTCGTTGAACAGCATGCCGCACGGCGCCACCAGCCCGGAGCCGGACAGTTGCAGCATGAACGGCGCGCCATAGCAGCGCTGATAGCTCCGACGATTGCCGGCCTCGATCTTCGACCACTTCACCTGGACCTTGTAGCTGTCGGTCGACAGCGCTTCGGCGGCGTGCAGCAGATCGTAAAGGCTCTTGTAGCCCGAATAGTCGACGCCGAGATCGCCGTCCTCGTTGTCCGAGCAATGCTTGATGACGAGATAGTCGGGTCCAAGCTCGCGGCCCAATTGCGCCAACGGCATGATCTGATCCTGATATTGCGGCATCAGGACCATCTGCAGACCAATGGTCACATCGAGATTGTTCTTGCGCTTGATCTCCACCATGTCGCGGATGTTCTGCGACACGCGGTCGAACCAGTGCTCCTTGACACCCATGATCTCGGCGTAGCGCTTGCGCTCGCCGGCGGAAATGTTGATCCGCACATAGGTCAGCGCCGGCAGCACCTCCTCGAGCTTGCGACGGTTGAGCACGAAGCCATTGGTGCCGACCGCCATCGATATGCCGTTGGCGTGCCCGCGCTTCACCGCGTCGACGAAGGCCGGCGAAATGGTGCTTTCGCCGTCGGAGACGAAAGAGACGCCCTTGACGCCGATCTCCGCGGCGTCATCCAGAAAATCGAAGATGACCTTCTGGTTGATGACCTTGCGATCGTTCTCTTGCAGCATCGCGTAGCAATAGTGGCAGGCGTAGTTGCACGCCCGGGTCAGCGACATATCGATGGTAATCGGAGCGATGCGCTCGCCGCGCTCCCAGGCGCGAATCCGGTCCTGGTGCCACGCGATCTTGGTTCCGTCCAAGATCAGCTCAAGATGATCGGTCATGCCAGTCATCGCTTCAACCTCTCGCTCACATCCGTCTGATGACGTTCTTGTCCGTCATCTCTTCGGCGAAGACCTCAAGCCGATTCCCGGTCGCCTTGCGCATGCGGCCTTCAAGCCGCATCAGTATAGCAGGTTTTCGATCCGCCGATACACCGGGTCCGAACGACATGATAACGCGGATATTGCGCTCAATATCGCTGATCCAGAGGTCATCGCCGGTCAGGCCCTCGTCGAGAACCTGCTCCGCCACGATCGGCTTCAGCACCGAGGCCTGGTCGTCCTTGCTCCGGCGCAGCCACTCCGACTGGACTTTCGGATTCCATTGGTTCCATTCCGACACGGAACCGGTATCGGCTTGGTGGGCATGGCAAATGTCGCGAACCAACCGTTCGACCTGCAGGAAAACCTCGCCGGTATTCTTCGGCGTCATTATGCCGGCCACCGGATACGGCTCGGTTGGATCCCGCAGCGATTCGATGAGATGAATGACGCCGTGCTCGGCAGCCTCCTGCGCCGGCAGGCCTTCGAGCACAAAGCACAGCGCTTCGCATGCCCCGCGCATGACCTGATCGACCGCGCCATGGTGGCGCGCCGCTACGATACTTGGCCGGCCACGGGGCGAAATCGCCAGCGCCAACGTAACGCCGTCACGGCTCGCCTCGTAGATCTTGGCGTCAGGGATGACTGACAACGTCCCTTCGTGATCGAGCCGGTTGAGCGCCATCGCCAACCCGGCACGAAATGCGGGATGGGCGTCTTGCAGGGCAGTTGCCATCGCGCTTCCTTTCAAAGGCCCGTCACCTTGATGAGCCAATTGCCGCTTCCTTCTCGCTCACCGGTCAGGGTGCCCAAATTTGCAGCTTCGCTGCGCAACTGATCGAACTGTGCCGTCGAGAGGGTATCCTTGGCGACCCGAACGCAGATGTCCTTTTGACCATAGGCCTGAGCAGCTTCAATCATATTAAGCAAACTTCGGACCGTATCGGCGTCCGGCACCCACATTTCCAGGAACTCAACCGCCGCGCCATGACCACGCAATTGCGTCACGAGCTTGTTGTTGAATTCCGAGACCAGCTCTTCGTAGTTCAAGGCATCCATCGGAACTCAGCCAGCATCGCTCCGTGTAAGACCGCGTAACCTCATGGTTCCGAAGCCGAATTCACGCGGGAAACCGGTTTCAGTCAGGACTACGCTGCGTCCGCTAAGAATTCACTTATTGGCACGAAAATTCCCGCGATATCAAGGCTTAATGTGATCCCGTTGGCGCTCCGCTAAGCGAAAAAGGCGTTCACACAGTCGATCACATAGAGAATATCGTCCTTCTCAAGGGTCTGGTTGACCGGCAAGGTCAAGATTCGCCCGGCCTGTCGCTCTGTTACCGGGAAGTCGCCGACCCGATGCCCAAGCCCAGACAGGCCGGGCTGGAGATGGATCGGGATCGGATAATGGATCGCGGTGCCAATCCCGCGCTCACCGAGGTAAGCCTGCAGCGCGTCACGCCGATCCACCTGAATAACGAAAGTGTGGAAGGTATTGAACTCCCTATTGTTCTCGGGCGGGACGAAGACACGCGCCGGATTCAAGCCGCTGGCATAGACCGCCGCATTGGCGCGCCGCCGCTCGATGATCTTGTCGAGCCGGCCAACCCGATAGCCAAGCACGGCGGCCTGCAGCGTATCCATACGCGAAACGTAGCCCACCCGCGTGACGGTGTTTCGGTCAGCCAGGCCATGATTGCGCAGCAGCCGAAGACTCGCGGCGACGTCGTCGCGGTTGGTGGTGACGAAGCCGCCGTCACCGCACGCGTTAAGGTTCTTGAGCGGATGCGCCGAAAAGCAGCCGATTGCGCCGAACGTCCCCGCGAAGTGATCATCATATTTCGAACCGATCGATTGCGCGGCATCCTCGATCACGTGGATGCCGTGGGCATCGGCGATGTCCATGATGTCTGTCATCGCCGCAACGCGGCCGGTCAGATGCACCGGCATGATACCCTTGGTTCGCGGCGTGATCGCGGCTTTGATCTTCTCCGGATCGATGTTCTGATCGGGCAACACATCGACAAACACCGGCTTGGCCCCGATGTGGATGATGGCGGCCGTCGAAGCAACGAATGAATTCGGCGGCGTGATGACTTCATCCCCCGGGCCGATGCCCAATGCCATCATGCCCAGCACGAGCGCATCGGTTCCGGAATTCAGCGTGATCGCATGGCGTACACCATGGTATTCCGCGAGCCGCCTTTCGAGGTCGTCGATCGCTTGACCGCCGACGAAGATACCGTCGGACAGAACGCGGTCAACGATGGGCAGCAATTCGTCGCGCTCCTCGCGATATTGAGCCGCGAGGTCGACATAGGGAACCTTCCGCCGTTCGCCGGCCGGATTTTGCGATTTGTCAGCTGCCATAGAAATCGCGGACGGTCTTGATGACATGGTCCATCTCCTCACGAGAGAGATGCTGATCGCAAGGGAACGTAATGATCTCAGTGGTGTGCCGGTCGGTCACCGGAAAGTCTCCCGCCGAGTGTCCCAATTCCTTCAGCGCCGGCTGCCGGTAAATGGGCACCGGATAATGCACCTTTGCCTCGATACCATTGTCAACACAGCGCTTGAGCAAGGCGTCACGGTTCTGCGCGAACACGATGTAGAGGTGGTAGACGATACGCATGTCGGCCGGCCGCGGCGGAATGCGGATTTGCGAGAGCTTGCCGAGATGCTCATCATAGTAGCGCGCGTTGGCGATCCGCTGGTTGGCGATATCGAGCGCCTTGGGGATCAGCCAATTGCCAACCACCGCCTGGACGGTGTCGAGCCTGCTGTTGCAGCCCATGATGACGACGTCGTCTCGTCCAGCCAGCCCATGATTGCGTAGCAAGCGAAGATGGTCCGCCAGCGAATCATCGTCGGTCGTGATGACGCCGCCGTCTGACCAGACATTAATGTTTTTCAGCGGGTGCAATGAGAACGCGCCGGCATGGCCCCAGCCGCCCGCATTCTTGCCGTCGATCGCGCCGAGGATCGATTGGCAGGCGTCCTCGATGACGCTCAGGCGATGCTTCTCGGCAATCGGCAGGAGCTTGCGCATATCCGTCATGTAGCCGGTGAAATGAACCGGAACGATTGCCTTGGTCTTGGGCGTGATGGCGCGCTCAAGCAGGTCGATATTCATGCAGAACGTGTCATCGCAATCGACGAACACCGGCTTGGCGCCGAGCTCGCAGATCGCTCCGACCGTCGCAACGAACGTATTGGCCGTGGTGATGACCTCGTCACCAACGCCGACGCCGCGCGCCTTCAACGCCAGCTTGATGGCGTCGGTACCGGAATTGACGCCGATGGCGTGCTTGACCCCGATCAGAGCGGCGAAGCGCCGTTCGAATTCGCCCAGCGGCTTGCCCAGCGTAAAGTCGCCCGTCGGGATAAATGCCTTGAGCTCCCGCCAAAGATCCTCGCAATCACCGAATTGCTGAGGCAGGTACGAGTAACGCACACGCATTGATCGCCATCCGGCTTGCTGGAGGGACGGAAATTTGGGTTAGAACGGCCCTTTGAATGCTGGGTCGGGCTTGTCGATCGGAACGCCGCCGCGCGCCGCGATGACGTCAGCGCGAGCAGCCTCCACGTTAGCGGCAGAAATCTCGCAAAGTTTTTGCGCGGCCTCGAGGATTTGAATCGAGCCGGGATAGTACGCTTCCGCTAGCGCAAAGCTGCTCGGTGTCGGCTGATCGGGCAACCCGATCCGAATTGGCGGTCGCTGGAAGGCGCCAAAGGTTTCCTCGGCGAGCCGCGCCACGATCTCGGCGCCTGGCCCGAGCGTGCGCCAGCCGACGTCGCAGACGATCAGACGGCCGGTCTTGCGCAATGAGGCGATGATCGGCGCGAGATTGAGCGGACGTACGATGCACAGATCGATCACCTCTGCTTCGCAGCCGATCTTGGCGAGCGCGGTGGCAGCGCGCAGGGCCTCCAGCACCATGTAGGACGTCGCCACGATGGTGACGTCGCGGCCGGACCGCACCACGCGAGGCCCATCCAACGGCATGGTCGTGAAGCCGTCCGGGACCGGACCGGTCACATAATGCAGCCAGCGATGCTCGAGGAATATCACCGGATTGTCGTCGGCGATGGAGGCCAGGAGCAGGCCCTTGCTGGTCGCCGGCGTGGTCGGCATCACCACTTTGAGCCCAGGGAAATAAGCGAACAGGCTCTCCAGGTTTTGAGAATGTTGAGGCCCCTGGCCCCAACCCCGTCCCATCACCATGCGGATGGTCAGCGGTACCTTGTGATGGCCATTGGTCACGTAGTGGCTCTTGGCCGCGGTATTGAAAATCTGTTCCAGACACAGCAGTGCGAAATCGACCCGCTGATGCGTCATGATCGGACGCCGGCCCATTAGCGCGGACCCGATCGCAATGCCCGTGAGACCATTTTCGGCGACCGGCATTTCGACCACTCGGTCGGTACCAAACTTCTCGACCAGGCCCTTCGTGGTACCGAAAATGCCGCCGGGATCGGCGACCCCCTCGCCCATCAGATAGGCCTCGGGCCATCGGTCGAGCGCGATATGCAGCGCGTCCCGGATTGCGTCGGCCGCGGAGATAACCCTCTCTTTAGGCATAGATATGATCTTTGATCGTCGCCGGGTCCGGATAGGGAGCAGCTTCGGCAAAGGCGAAAGCGGCATCGACTTCCGCGGTGATCGTAGCCGTCATATCAGCCTCAGCGCGCTTGTTGAGTCGACCGGAATCGAGCAGCCGCAACCGCAACAGAGCCACCGGGTCGCGAAGCTTCCAAGCCTCGAACTCTTGCTCGGTGCGGTATCCGAGGGCGTTGTCGTAGTTCGGCCCGCAATGTTCGCGCCAGCGGTAGGTATCGGCCTGAATGAAGCTCGGACCCTGCCCTGATCGGGCACGCGCCACCGCCGCAGCCGTCGCCGCAATCACGGCATCAATGTCATTGCCATCGACGCGTTCGGCCGGCATGCCATGGGCGCGACCAAGCTCGGTCAGCGGACGTTGCGGCTGACGATCGCGCAGCGCCGTGTACACGGAATAGAGATTGTTTTCGCAGACGAAGATCGCTGGCAGCTTTTGCAACGCGGCGAAATTGGCGCTTTCGTGATAGACGCCCTCTTCGAGAGAAGCGTCGCCAAGATAGATGACGGCCACGTCGTCGCTCTTGGTCTGCTTCATCGCCATGGCGGCGCCCACGCCGACCGGAATCGACGCGGCCACGATCGGCAAACTCAACAGCACTCCGGCAGCGGAATCGAACAGGTGCATTGAGCCGCCTCGACCGCCGCAGCAGCCGGATTTCTTGCCCATCAATTCGCACAGCATGGCGCGAAGATCGCCGCCCTTGGCAAGATAGTGGGCATGACAGCGATGCGTCGAAACGACTTGGTCGCTGCGACGCAGCAGCGCGCTGACGCCGACCGGCACTGCCTCCTGTCCGATCGACAGGTGCACCGGACAACGCATCTTTTCTTCGTGATAGCGTGCGACGATCTGCTCCTCGACCAGACGTATGCGCAGCATCTCGCGATACATCTGAAGCGGGTCGGCAGCGGAGCGGGCAGAAGCCTTGTTGGCAGCCGCAATCGTCGTCGTGTTCATCGAATTGCTCAGGCGTCTGCTGTGGTGAGTTGAGGCGCAGCAAAACAGCCCATCGAAATATCGAGCGCCGCATGGCAAATGGTCAAATGCGAAATTTCGACAAATCCGTAACTGTTGTCCGGAACGTAGAAATTGACGTCGCCGAGACGACGCAATTTGTTGTCGGCCGCGAATCCGCTCATCGTGACCACCGAGGCGCCTGCGCTTTTTGCCGCCGCGACGCCTTTGAGAATGTTGACCGAGTTTCCGGAGCTTGAGATGGCGACCAGCAAATCCTTGGGACGCGCAAGCATCTCGATCTGCTTGGCAAAGACCTGGTCGTAGCCGAGATCGTTGGACAAGCAGGTCAGCGTCGCGCTGTCGTTGAAGGACAGCGCATAGAAGCCGCCGTTCTTCATCCAATCGGTCGACATATGGCTGCAAATCCCGGCTGATCCCCCGTTGCCGATGAACATCACCCGGTTGCGCGTCTTTTTCGTTTGTTCCGCCAGGGCAAGAAACTGCTCCAAGGCGCCTTGTGCCGAGAGCTTGCCACCCTTGGCATCGGTGGCCTGTACTTTGCGGCCAATCACCGCAAACTTGCCGAAATAGTGTTCGAGTTGCCCGTTCAAGTCAGCCATCTAGGACAGTCCCCTGCAGCCATTTCGACCGGCGCAATTCAGCACAATTCCAAGCCCTGTGGCGATAGCGTGCGACGTCTAAGTTCCCCAACCCATTGGCCTTTCCGACCGGCCAACGAGCGAAATGGCCGCTATTGCGGTGCACACGGCTGTGTGGAGGAATGCACGTCGTATCCCCATCCTGTCAAGCGCCCAAGATAGCCAATCTGCCTCGATTCCGAGTTCCCGGAGCTGCTTGATCGCCCAAATTGGCGCGATCGCGAAATCGGCAGCTCCGAGCGGCGCAAACCCACGCCAGGGGCGGCCCACCAGACCGAATTGAGCAATAAGCCACTGGCATTCAACACCCGCGCGATTTTCTGGCCCGGATTGATTTCTTTTGTACCTAATCTGGCCAACCAACGCGCTGAAGCTCATGAACCGCCCGATTTTGGAACCATATCCGCAATTTGCGCCTCAAGGGCTCGTTGGCCGACGCGATCGATTTCGACTGGGCCTACGGCGTCATCAAAGATTCCCAGTTCGAGTGTTGCGGCGTGCCAAGGTAAGGCGATTGCGTCGATCTCACCGGCTCGTTTTTTTGTTGTTCAACCCGCCACCGGCGCCCGCGCGGGCGCCAAGGGATTTTCAGTCGGCGAACGAAGCACCGCGGCGATCGAGGACATCGACGTTTCCGGCACCGCCGCCGCGATCGCCGTCAAGGACGGTTCGGTACTGCGGGTCCAACGCGCCAAGCTGCACGGAACCGCTAAGGCATCCTGAGCAATATCAAGAAGACATTTTACCAGGCGCCGATCTTGACGACCGAAGGTCTATCGCTATTCGGCAACGGCCGCGACATTCTGCTGGCCGACACACGCAGATCGACGCGCGCATTCGATGATATCAACGGCGGCCTGGCCGGTCGCCCGAACCCGCTCACCATCAGCACTGTCAGGCCGCGGTAGCTTCCGATCCCAAAACCTCGCGAGACCCGTCGTCCTGCGAGCCCAGAACCCATCCGATGGGCCTGAAAATAAGCGCCCCGGCGGCAGCTTACTTGCATCTGGATAGACCTGAGGGTAGACACTTTCGCCCTCCGAATAGGTCCTTACAGAACGAAGCAATCTGAGCATGCCGCAATTTGAAAATGTCCTGGTCACCGGTGGATCCGGCTATGTTGGCCATGTCCTTGTGCCTCAACTTCTGGCGCACGGCCATTCCGTGGTGGTCTACGACACACTCTGGTTCGGCGCCAATTTCGCTCCGCATCCGAAGCTGAAAATCGTCCAGGGCGATATCCGCGACATCGCAAAGTTCTCGCAAGCCGTAAAGGGCTGCGACGCCGTGATCAACCTGGCCTGCATTTCCAACGACACCTCGTTCGCGCTGGATGAGCGCCTCAGCACCTCCATCAATCGCGACGCATTCAAGCCTCTCCTTGCAGCCTGTCGGGATGCCGGCATCAAACGGCTGATCAACGCTTCCACGAGTTCAGTATACGGCGTGTCGGATTCGCCCGAAGTGTTCGAGGATCATCCGAAGGTCCCTTTGACCCTGTACAACCGGTACAAATGGGAATGCGAGCAATTTCTTCAGGAGATGAATGACGCGCCATTCAGCTGGGTCACGATCCGTCCGGCCACGGTCTGCGGATACTCGCCACGCTGCCGTCTCGATCTATCCGTCAACATCCTGACCAATCACGCCGTCAACAAAGGCAAGATCACGGTGTTTGGTGGCCAGCAGAAGCGTCCCAACCTCCACATCCTGGATATGGTCGACGCCTACAAGCTGTTGCTCGCATTGCCTGACGAGAAAATCGATCGCAAGACGTTCAACTGCGGCTTCCAAAATCTGTCGATCATGGAAATCGCCCAGTTGGCGAAGCGGGTCGCCGAAGAGGAGTTCCCAGAACGCCCGCCCATCGAAATCGTCGTGACCGAATCCGACGATCCGCGCAGCTATCAGATCAACGCCGACAAGATCAGTCGCGAGCTCGGCTTCAAGCCCCGCTTCACGATCGAGGATGCGGTGCGCGACTTGTGCAAGGCTTTCCGTCAAGGCTTGCTGCCGAACAGTTTTGAGGATGAAAACTATTTCAACGTGCGGAAGCTGAAGTCGCTGAAGGTATCTTGATAGCCGATGGCAGCCGATCGCATCGCAATCGTCACCGGTGGCGCCGGTTTCATCGGCAGTCATGCGGTTGATGCGTGCCTTGCCCGCGGCATGAATGTCCGAGTGATCGACAATCTGACCGGCGGTCGACGGCTCAATCTGTCGCATTTGAGGAATGAGGCGAGGCTCGCCCTCGAAGAGCGCGACATTCGCAGTTTCCAGCCCGGAGATCCGGTGTTCAAGGATGCGAACATCGTGTTGCATTTTGCCGGCATCGGCGATCTGGTGCCCTCGATCGAGCATCCGCTTGAATATTTCTCCGTCAATGCTTCCGGCACTGTTCACATGCTGGAATGCGCTCGGCACACTTCGACGATTCAGAAGTTCGTCTACGCCGCGTCCTCGTCGTGCTACGGGCTCGCATCGGTACCGACAACGGAAGATCATCCGATCCGTCCGGAGCATCCCTACGCGCTAAGCAAGAACATCGGTGAGCAAGCCTGCTTTCATTGGCACAAGGTCTATCGCCTGCCCGTCAATTCGATCCGCATTTTCAACGCCTACGGAACACGATCGCGCACGTCCGGTGTCTACGGCGCGGTCTTCGGCGTATTCCTCAAGCAGAAGCTTGCGGAAAAACCGTACACGGTGGTCGGCGATGGCACGCAGCGGCGTGACTTTCTCTATGTCACCGATGTGGCACGTGCCTTCGTCATGGCGGGGGAAACGCCGCACTCAGGTAAGATTTGGAACGTCGGGGCCGGCAATCCGCAGTCGGTCAACCGTCTCGTCGAACTGCTCAAGGGGCCGACGGTGCATATTCCCAAGCGACCCGGTGAGCCGGACTGCACATGGGCCGATATTTCCCGAATCCAGCAGGATCTCGGCTGGCGTCCCGATGTCAGCTTCGAGCAAGGCGTGGCCGAGGTCGTCGCCAACATTGATTATTGGCGCGACGCTCCGCTGTGGGAGCCGGATTCGATTGCCCGATCGACCGCCGCGTGGTTCAACTACTTGGGGAACCCCGGCGCGGCCATGTAGGTGCACCGGTGAACAGGCAAAGGTCGCATCACCCGTTTACGATCGCTTGAAGCCCTTTCAGCAATCGCACCGTGGGACCAGCGATCCGGACGGACACCAAGAATGACCCACTCCCCAGGCAATCGCATATTGCTTCGCCTGGATGTTGTTGCGTTGGCATTCCTGGCGGCACTCCTGATCTTCAAGCTGACCGTCGTGCTGGGTTTCTTCCTGCCATCAGGTCGTCAAGAATGGTGGGGCATTCATCAATTTTCGGACTTCCTGTCGCTGCTCGGCGGACGCCGATTTGCGCAAGACGGTTTTTTTCAAAATTATTTCCTGATGAATACGACTGTCGGCCCGATCGAGCTGGCCCGGGGTTGGCAGTACTATCAAGTGCCGCAACTGGTTCACAACAGTGCCATCTACTACACTCACTATGGCTCGCTGGATGCAATCATCATCGGCCTTTTCCATCTCGCCGGCATTCGGTCATTAACCGCATTGTACGTGATATTCAGTTGTGTTTCGTTTTTCGGCTTGGCGATGTGGGGAGCGGCGGTCCGCACACTGTTCGGGCCGTTGGTCGCACTGGTATCAGTCCTGGTCATCGCGCCATCGGTGTTCTTTTTCACGGTTGCCGAAAGTCCGACGGCTGAATCCCTTTCGTTGACGCTGACGTTTGTCGCACTGTCCTCGTTGATCTTTGCGGATCATCTCGAAGTTTCATGGCGTGCGCGGGTCTGGCTTCGATCGCTGTTTTGGTTTGCGGCGTTCTGCCAAGCCAATAACAATCCGCAATTCGTGCCACTGATCGCGATTTTTGTGACCGGTTACGCGCTGCTGTTTTGGCAACGCACCCGCAAGTCGCTTGTCCTTTATGTGGTGCTGGTCTCAAGCCTCCCGATCGGCATGGGAGTGCATTTCGTCTTGGCCGCATGGGCGCTGGGAGGGTGGGACCAGTTCGCCCGCGATATGGCTGCCGCGCTGTACCGGCGGACGATCGGTTTTGCTGAAGGCGTTGAAATCGTGTTCCGCGAGTTCGACGTCGCGAAGGCACCAGCCTACTTGATCAAGCTCATGGACAGTATGCAAGGGCTGTCTTGGTGGCGGGCCGCGCTGATGATCGTGTTGCCCGGATTGCTCATCCTGCTTGGCAAGCCATCCGAGCCCAAGCAGCAACTGCGCGACTGGATGGTTGCCTTGCTGCTTCTTTTCGGCGGGTTGGTTTTCATCGCCGTCTTCGTCGAAGCCG
>ORMF011223580.1_pt1 | contig 11818 bp, 15 predicted proteins | sample 1779871 | NCBI WGS metagenome assembly ORMF01 (sample SAMEA104232316, study PRJEB22302) | groundwater metagenome | biome: forest; feature: aquifer; material: groundwater | place: USA | collected 2011-08-07 | depth 5.4 m | reverse complement strand
TTCCTCTCAAGGACGCGCAGGAGGTGCAGTTTCTAAAGGACAACGATGCGCTGGTCAACGAGCGCGCGCGCACCGCAGCCAATCCGGCGTTCAATCGTCCAGGCGTGCCAGGACTGCTCGAAGCGGTGCAGGCGAGCCAGGCGAGCAGCCACAGCGTGAATGTGGTCATGCTGCGCCTTGCGCCCGGCGCCGACGAGGCGGTCGTGGCGCGCGAAATCCGGCGCTGGAAGCATCTGGAAGCCTATACGCGGGCTGACATGGACGAAATCCTCGTGGCCAAACTCATCGCCACTTCGGCCAGGCAGATTTTTATGTTCCTGGTCATTTTATCCGTGGTCAGCGGCGCCATCGTCGCTTTCATCATCTACACCATGACCCTGAACAAGGTGCGCGAGATCGCCGTGCTCAAGCTGATCGGCGCGCGCAACCGCACCATCGCCGCGATGATCCTGCAGCAGGCGCTGGGCCTGGGCGCGATCGGCTTCATCGTCGGCAAGACTGTGGCCACGCTGTGGGCGCCGATTTTTCCGAAGTACGTGCTGCTGCTCCCCGGGGACGCGGTGCTGGGTGCAATATTGGTGCTGCTGATATCCGCGCTGGCGAGCATTATCGCGATCCGCGCAGCGCTGCGTGTGGATCCGGCGACGGCGATCGGAGGTTAGCGTGGCGCATCCGGCGATTGAAATCAGCGGACTCACCAAGCGCTACGGCGAGGGCGACGCCGCGGTCGATGCGCTGAAGGGGGTGGACATGATCGTCCAGCCCGGCGAGGTCGTCGGCCTGATCGGCCCCAGCGGCTCGGGCAAGAGCACGCTGCTGAAGTGCCTCGGCGCCGTGATCGAACCCAGCGCGGGGCGCATGGCGCTCGCTGGCGAGACGATTTACGACAACGGCTGGAGAGTGGCCGATCTGCGCGCCTTGCGGCGCGACCGCATCGGCTTCGTATTCCAGGCGCCCTACCTGATTCCGTTTCTCGACGTCACTGACAATGTCGCGGTGCTGCCGATGCTGGCTGGTGTGGTCAATGCCAAAGCGCGCAAGCGGGCGCGGGAGATGCTGGTGGCGCTCGATGTCGGCCATCGCGCGCAGGCACAGGTGCCGCAACTCTCCGGCGGCGAGCAGCAACGCGTTGCAATTGCCCGCGCCCTGGTGAACCAGGCGCCGATCATTCTCGCCGACGAACCGACGGCGCCTCTGGACAGCGAACGGGCGCTGACCGTGATTCGTATCCTCAACGAAATGGCGCATCACTTCGGCACCGCGATCATCGTCGTCACGCACGATGAAAAAATCATCCCGACGTTCCGGCGCATCTATCATATCCGCGACGGCCGCACTTACGAGGAAGCCGGCGAGGCGCGCGCGGCCTGATACGCGCGGTAGATGACTTGGCATTTCGGGATAGGTTCGATATTCCCGGCGCCTGGCCCAATCCTGAACGCGAAGCGGTGACTAGCGCCGCCCGGATCGAAGGAGCCCGGCAGGCCCGGAGCTCGACGGCTAGGCGAGCGCGCGCGCGATCATCCAGGCGCCGAGCCCGATCGCCAGCACCCCCGCGGCGCGCGCCTCCCCCTCGCCCGCGGGCAGCAGCTTTTCCAGCAGCACGAACGCGGCGACTGCCGCCACCCACAGCAGGGTCATGACGCCGCCGACGAACAGCAGCGCCATCAGCAGCGCGCAGCAGCCGAGGCAGTAGGCGCCGTGCTCGGCGCCCATGCGCAGCGCCCCGGCCGTGCCGTCGCGCCAGTGCTCGAGCACGAAGGACAGGGGCGAGCGGCAGCGGCGCAGGCAGGCGTGCTTGAGCGGCGTGAGCTGGTAGACCCCGGCGGCGATGAACAGCAAGCCGCCGAGCAACCCGCTCGGGGTACGTCCCATCGGCGTCATCAGCGCCGCGCGCTCGAGCGCCCACTGCGCCGCGGTCGCCACGACGCTGAACGCGCCCCAGGCCGCGAGGTAGCCGCAGACGAACACGACCGTGGGCACGTGGGCCGAGCCGCGCTCGCGGCGGCGCCGGTTCACGGTGGCGAAGGTGAGCGTCATCGGCAGCGCGCTCGGCAGCATCATGCCGGCCATCATCACCCACCACATCAGGAACATCAGCACGGCGCTCATGGACATGCCGGGCATGTCCTGCATACCGTCCATGCCGCGCGCCAGGTGCGCGAGGTACAGCCACGCCAGCGCCGTCACGCCGGCCAGCGCGGCGAGAATGACGGCGCGCTCGCGCCGCGGAAGCGCCGCGGCGTCCACTCTAGTTCGACCAGCTGAAGGGCGCGTAATGCCCGTTGTTGCCGGCGCCCGCCAGGTCGAGGTCGAGGCCGAAAGCGTGGATATGCGTTTCCTTCGATCGCGCGAGCGCGAGGCGCCGGTTCGCGGGGTGCGCGGTGTTGTCGATGTAGAACGGCTCACCGCTGCCGTTACGCGAGGCGATGCCCTCGATCTCGTAGGCGAGCACGCCCTCGATGTCGGTGCGGCGCTTGAGAGCCACGTGAGTCTGACCAGACCGCGCAGCACCAGGTACACCACGATCCATGCGTAGGTCGCGTGCAGTACCCACCCGAGCGGCGTGGCCACCGTCCGCCAGGAACGCCAGAGCGCACGCCCGCGCCGCCTCACGCTCGCGCAACCGGTTTAGATGAACAAAAGTGATCTCAAGCACGATAAGGTTTCGCTGTACGACAGATTCAGGACCGCGCAGCATGGGACAACCATAAGGAGGCTTCCATGCCACGCAGCCTGATCAACGTAATCCTTTCAATTCTTGCCGCAATGGCGCTCGCTTCCTGCAGCGAGAAGGAATCGCGCCCCGACCCCGAAGGGCATCGCGCGTACAGCAATGAGATGCCGCAGAATCCAATTTACGAACGAACGGTGAAGCAAGGCGAGTCGCAGCGAATGGGGATTTAGGCGGGCTTGCATTATTTTTTTTCTATGTTATGGTCGAGGTTGATTTTCTTAACCACACTGACAGAACGCAAATGACCCTCAATCGCGATCTCACGCAAACTGGCGCCCACGCGCCGGGTGTGATTGCGCGCGTTCTGCGCACGCCAAGAACTCTCGCCTTTCCTGGTCGCACCCGGTAAGCGTTCCGCCGGCCGCAATTAGCGGCTGGCCGGGACTTACCGGGACCCCTAGCTTCAATAGAGATCGCTTCACCCGCCGCGCATTTGCGCGCCGCGTGACTCGCGACTTCCTTCCTTTGCTACTGAATTCTGGAGATGAATATGACCAACTTGAACGACTTGCTTGTTTCCGCGCACGACGCGGAGGCGCTTGCCGGTATCGTGGGTGCCAGGAGACGCGCCGGCCGATTCGAAGCCGATGCAGCGGATGCGCTCGCGGATGTTCTCGACGATGCGTACATGGTGCCGCACGACCGGCTGCCTTCGGATCGCGTTGCGATGAACCGCAAGGTCTCGTACCGGGAAGAACCGGGCGGCGAAACCCGCAGCGTCGCGCTGGTTCACCCCAGCGAATCAAATCCGTCCGACGGCCGAATTTCCGTGCTGTCCCCCGTCGGCCGCGCTCTGCTCGGCCGCAAGGCCGGTTCCGTCGCCGCGATCAGCGTCCCCGGCGGCCGTGCGCTGACGGTTCGGGTGCTTGACGTCGAGCGCGCGCACTCCCTGGAGGATGCGTGATGAAACATCATGTCGTCGCAAGCGGTGCCGTACTGGCGGGGACCTTGCTTCTCGCCATACCGATTCTCGAGCTTCTCCTCGGCGGCAATGGCGCGGCCGCCGTGCGGCTCGCCGTGGGCAGCTTCGGCCTCGCCCTGCTGATCGCCGCGTTTAGGTTACATGACGCCCGGAAGGAGGTCTGACATGAACTTCGATCTTCCCATTGAGCAGCTCGTAACGCGCACGGATACGCGTTTCCAGCTTGGCTTCGCCACCGAGGCAAGGGAGCGTGTGCCTGCCCGAGAAGAGTTCGTACTGTCCGCCTCGCGCAGGGGTTTGCATGTGCTGGCGCGAAACGAGAACAGCCTTTCCGCGCCGATCGAGGCGCTGCGCCAGGCGTATGGGCAGAGCCTGATGGTGCACGAGCCACAGGTACGGCTGATCGAGGGGGTGCAGGTGCAGGAGCCGATCATGCACGTCAGAATCAGCCTTGAAACTGCCCATCAGGATGCGGTGAAGCGCGCTCTTCTCACGCGCGGCGCAACCGCCGAAGAGGAGTACACGCGTGTCCGGCATGCCGTTTTGCGCTATGAAGCGCCCCTTGCGCGCCTGATTGGCCTGCCGGCGGAGCTGGAGCGATTGACTTCGGGCAGTGCACGGTACTGGATCGTCTTGAGCCACTATGCGCTCGTTACGGGCGGTCCGGGCGGGAGAGCGGCATGAACGACGCGATCTTCGTGACGGCGGCCGATATGGCCCTGCTTCGCATGCTGCGCGCACACGTTCCTCTAGAACGCGAGCTGGATCGGGCAATCGTGGTCTCGTCGGCAGCCGTGGCTGCAAATGTCGTGACCATGAACTCGCGGGTCCGCTACACGGACGAGAAAGACGGCGCGAAAAGGACAGTGTCGCTCGTCTACCCGTCTCACGCGAACGCAGCGGCCGGGAAGGTATCGGTTCTGGCCCCAGTGGGTACCGCATTGCTCGGCCTGTCGGAGGGGCAGTCCATCGATTGGGATTTTCCAGATGGCTCTCGACGCCTCAAGGTGGACGAAGTGCTGCATCAGCCGGAAAGATCACGCAACAATTCGTGGCTGCCTCGATCCCCTTAACAGCGCGAGCCGCCGCGCCGTTCCAGCCGCTCGTATGAACGAAACTGGATGCAAAGGCGAATAAGTTTCGTTTTACTTCAGTCCGCGTTCGGCCGAGGATGCCGCCGAATCGACATGGCGTGAAAGATCAGCAAGTTTCGTTCTGCTTCATTTCATCCCCGGCGGAAGATGCGCCGAACTGGAGGCAACATGGCTTCGATCGCCGGCAGGACAGCGGCATGGGCGGCAGCCGCGGCGCTGGCAGCACTCGCACCCGAGGCGCTCGCCGGCGGTTTTGCGATCGGCACGCAGGGCGGCAGCGGCACCGGCAACGCGTTCGCGGGCGGTGCGGCCGCGGCGGAAGACGCGAGCGTGTCCTGGCACAACCCGGCGGGCCTCGCGCTGCTGCCGGCGGGCCGGCACCTCGCGGCCTCGCTGCATGCGCTGAAACCTTCCTTCCGGTTCCGCAACCGCGGCTCCACCGGCGCGTTCGCCGCGCCGGGAAGCGGCGAGGGCGGCGACGGCGGTGACTGGGCGCTGGTGCCCGACTTCGCCTTTGTCACCGACCTCGGTCCGCGCTGGCGCCTCGGGATCTCCCTCAACGTTCCGTTCGGCCTGGTCACCGAGTACGACGACGGCTGGCGCGGCCAGCTCACGGCGCTCAAGTCCGAGATCAAGAGCATCAACATCAACCCGTCGCTCGCGTACCGCGTCAACGATGCGATCACGATCGGCGCCGGCCTGAACATGCAGCGCCTGGAGGCGGAGCTGACCAGCTTCGCCGGCGCAGCGGGGCGCGCCAAGTTGGCCGCTGACGACGTCGGCTACGGCTACAACTTCGGCGTCATGGTGCAGGCGACGCCCTCGACGCGCATCGGCGCGCACTACCGCTCGAAGATCAAGTTCAATCTCGAAGGCGCGGCGGCCTTCTCCGGTGCAGCGGCGCTCAACAGCGGCGTGCGCGGCGATCTCCAAGTGCCCGACAGCGCGTCGCTCAGCATCTTCCATAGCCTCAGCCCGAATTGGGAGCTGATGGCCGACCTGACCTGGACCGGCTGGAGCTCGCTGCAGCAGCTCTCGGTCGTGCGCACGAGCGCCTCCGCCGGAGGCCCTGCCGGAAGCATCCTCAGCACGCTCCCATTCGGCTGGAAGGACACCTGGCGCGCGGCCGTGGGCGCCAACTACAAGCTCGACTCGAAGACCAAACTCCGCTTCGGCCTCGCGTTCGACGAAACGCCGACCAACGACGTCGATCGCACCCCGCGCCTTCCCGACCAGGATCGCACCTGGATCGCCTTCGGCGTGCAGCACCGCGTTTCCAGCGCGGATACGCTTGAGGTGGGATATGCACGCGAGTTCTTGCGCGATTCCCAAGTAAACACGACTGCAGCGCCGCTGACCTGCGCGCCGCACTGCCTCAGAGGCAGCTTCGAGAGCAAGGCCCACATCCTCTCGGTTCAGTACTCGCACGCGTTCTAGGGGACCGGGATAGGCAGCACCGTAGCGTCGCAGTGCGGAATTGATTCTCCTATCGATTCTACGTTGACGAGGCCGTGCTCCGCGAGAAGGGCGTGAGGGACTTCGATCGTTATGCAGTCTCGCCTGGAGCGAAGTTATCTCCGTATCTGTTTCTTGACTGAAAAATAGGAAGGGGCATGGCACAAACCGCAAATGATCTGATCCCAGTCGAAGCGGCGGTCACGCTGGATGGGCTGTTCCGGGAACGCGTCAAACGGACGCCGGATTCCATCGCCTACCGCGCGTACGACGAGCAGCACAACGGCTGGCGCGAGTACACGTGGGCCCAGATCAACCACCAGGTCGCGCGCTGGCAGGCGGCGCTCGAGAAGGACGGCATCAAGGCCGGCGACCGCGTCGCGGTAATGCTGCGCAACTGCCCCGAGTGGGTGATTTACGACCAGGCGGCGCTCGGCCTCGGGCTGGTGGTGGTGCCGCTCTATACGCAGGACCGCGCGGAAAACGTCGCCCACATCATTCAGGATTCCGGCTGCAAGGTGCTGTTGATCGAAGGCGCCGAGCAGTGGCAGCCACTAGCAGGGGTCAAGAGCCAGTTGGCGGGTCTGATTCGTATTCTGACCGTCCATCCCGTGCCCAATACGGGCGACACGAGGCTGAGATCGCTCGGCGAGTGGCTGCCGGATCAGGGCGGCGCGACGCGCCATGTGCCGCGCGACTCCAATGCGCTGGCGACCATCGTCTACACCTCTGGCACCACTGGCCGCCCCAAGGGCGTGATGCTTTCGCACCATAACATCCTGTCCAACGCCGCGGCGGCCTCCTCGGAAGTGCTGGCAACGGGCCCAGACGACGTGCTGCTTTCGTTCCTGCCGCTCTCGCATACGTTCGAGCGCACCTGCGGCTACTACCTGACCATCATGAGCGGCGCGACCAATACCTACTCGCGTGGCATCCCGGTGCTGGCCGAGGATTTGCAGACGGTACGCCCGACCATCCTGATCTCGGTGCCGCGGATCTATGAGCGCCTGTATGGGCGTATTCGCACGGCGCTCGACGAAGGCTCGCCGCTGAAGAAGAAGCTGTTCATGCTGGCGGTGGACGTGGGCTACGCGCGCTTCGAGCACGCGCAGGGGCGGGGCCCCTGGAAGCTGTCGATCCTGCTGTGGCCGGTGCTGCACGCGCTGGTGGCAAAGAAGATCCTGGCGCGGCTCGGTGGCCGCATGCGCGCGGCGATCTCCGGCGGCGCGGCGCTGCCGCCCGAGATCTCGCGCGTGTTCATCGGGCTCGGGCTCACAGTCCTGCAGGGTTACGGGCTCACGGAAACTAGCCCGATCGCGTGCGCGAACCGCCCAGAGGACAACGTGCCTACCAGCGTGGGCAGGGCTCTCCCCGGCGTCCAGGTCAAAACCGGCCAGAACAACGCGCTCATGATCAAGGGCCCGAACATCATGCTCGGCTACTGGAACAACCCGGAGGCGACCCGCGCGATGATCGGAGCGGACGGCTGGCTCAATTCCGGGGACACCGCGCGCATCGATGCGCAGGGACACGTCTTCATCACCGGGCGCCTCAAGGAGATCATCGTGCTCTCGAACGGCGAGAAGGTACCCCCGGTGGACATCGAATCCGCCATTGCGCGCGATTCGCTGTTCGAGCAGGTGATGCTGCTCGGCGAGGGCAAGCCATATCTGACCGTGATGGCGGTGTTGAATGCCGACCATTGGAAGAAATTGTGCGCTCAGCGGGGACTGGATGCGGCGACGGCGAAGATCAACTCGAGTCAGATGGAGGAGATTCTCCGGTCACGCATCACCACCCAGATGAAGGAGTTTCCGGGCTACGCACAGGTCCGGCGCGTGAGCGCGACGCTCAATCCGTGGAAGGTGGAGAACGGCCTGCTCACGCCGACCCTGAAAGTGAAGCGCGCGAAGGTGATGGAGAAGTTCAACGCCGAGATTGACGGCATGTACGCGGGTCACTGACCCATGCAATCTCCAGCCCGCCGCACAGACGGCCCAACGCGCGAGGTGATCGACAACGCCGAGCTGCGACCCTGCGCCTGAATAAGCCCTAGCGCCGGGCCTTGCGGGCGTACCCGGCGTCCTGCGCCTTGGCGATATGCCTCAGGCCTGCAAGCGCGGGCGCCATCACTTTGATGTCCGCGTCTTCCGAATAGACAGCGTAGGCGGGGTACAGGAATTCCGGAGCGCCCCGTACCAGGCGCAGGCGGCGGTTGCGAAGATACGAGGCCACCGCATGCGTCCGGAAGTACCCCGAGCCGCCTGCCTTCAGGATGTATTGCAGCCCGAGTGGCCCAAGGCTGACATACGTTCCGGGATTCGCGCGCTCAGGAAACGTCAGGTTATGCTGCGCCGCGAAATCCGGGCCCCAGTCGACATAGACGTAGTCACTGTCGCCGCGCGCGGTCTTTCCCTTCGCGGTGGTCACCAGCACGAGTTTCTCTTTCATCAGCAATTCGACCTTGAGCCCTTGCCGATGCTGCGGGGCGTAAAGCACCGCGAGGTCGAGAATGCCTTCGCTCACCTGGTTCATCAGCCCCTCGGGCAAGCCGACCTGCGTACGTAGCGCGAGCTGCGGGGTCGAGCGGCGCATCCAGACGAGCCAGTCGATCAGGAACGGATTCCACAGGCTCAGCTCGGCCCCGACTGCGACGACCGCGCGCAAGCCCGGCGGCACCGCGACCTGGTGCTTGGCGCGCTCCCACACCTGGATCAAGAGGGGCGCGTAGCGCAGGAACTGCTCGCCAGCCGGGGTCAGGGTCGCGCCTGACTTGTTGCGCACGAAGAGCTTTCGCCCGAGCTGCTCCTCCAGCGACTGCACGCGCACGCTTACGGCGGTTTGGGTCACGTGCAGGCGCTCCGCGGCGCGCACGAAATTGCCGCAATCCACGATCTCAAGGAACGTGCGGGCGAGCGTGATATCCACGGATCCTAGTATGAGTAAACATGGATTGAAAGTCCAATAAGTTTCGTTTTACTTCATCGAGCGCCGAGCCGAAGATTGCCGGCAAGGAGAACCTTGCTATGGCCATCACTCTTCCGCATCTGCCCTATGACTACGACGCCCTGCAGCCGGTGATATCCGCTGCCACGCTCAAGCTGCATCACGGCGCGCATCACCACGGCTACATCGAGAAGCTGAACGCGCTGATCAAAGGCACGAATCTGGACGGGGCGGCGCTGGACGTCATCGTGAAACGCAGTGCCCGCGATGCCGCGGCCAACCCGGCTTCGCGGTCCATCTTCAACAACGCCGCCCAAGCCTGGAATCACGCCTTTTTCTGGAGCTCGCTGCGACCGAAGGACCGCGCCGCAGCGCCTGGAGGCGCGCTCGCTGCGCTGATCGACGCCGATTTCGGCGGCCTGCGGAAGTTCGCCGAAACCTTCAAATCCGCTGCCACAGGATTGTTTGGCAGCGGCTGGGTGTGGCTTGTAGAGGATGACGGAAAGCTGGTGATCACAACGACAAGCAACGCCGACACCCCGATTCTTCGCGATCGCAGGCCGCTGCTCGTGCTCGATGTCTGGGAACACGCCTACTACCTCGACCATCAAAACCGCCGCGACAAGTACGTCGCGGGCATCGTGGACAACCTTCTCAACTGGGAGTTCGCGGAGCGCATTTTCACGCAGCAGAAAGTCGCCCATGTCTGAGCGGTCGCTGCGCGATCCGAACACCACCTTCTGGGCCGCGCGGGCCGCGTCATGAAGCGGCGCCCGGTCAAGCTGAAGCGCGTCTACGAGCGGCCGAGCGCGGCAGACGGCATGCGCGTGCTGGTGGACCGGCTATGGCCGCGCGGCCTGAGCAAGCACGATGTGTCTGCGGACCTGTGGTTGAGGGACGCAGCGCCGAGCAGCGAGTTGCGCGTCTGGTACGGCCACGACCCCAGGCGCTGGCGCCGGTTCAGCCGCAAATACCGGGCCGAGCTTGCCCGGCAGCCCGAGGTTCTGGAACTGCTCGATGACCTGCGCCGGCGCGCGCCCGTAACGCTGATTTACGGCGCACGCGATGAAGCGCATAACAACGCAATCGTCCTTCGCGAAATGCTCGAGGAGCACGCGCGGCCTCGTCCTTCACGCAAGGCAAGCTGACCAGGTGCGGGAACGCCCAAGCGCCCCGCGTCATCGAATGTCACGTAAACAGCATCGAGAGCTTCATATGACCGCCGTACTGAAAGCCATTGCGCTACCGGCAACGCTGTCCGACACAGAGCTTTCGCGCCGGATCGCCCAGGGCGATATGCATGCCCTGGAGCAGCTCATGCGTCTGCACAACCGCACCCTGTTCCGGACGGCGCGGGCAATCCTGCGCGATGACGCGGAAGCCGAGGACGCCGTGCAGGAGGCCTATCTGCAGGCTTACCGCTCGATCGGCTCGTTCCGCGGCGATGCCAGGCTATCCACGTGGCTGATACGCATCGTCGTCAACGAGGCCCTCGGTCGCCGGAGGAAAGATGCACGCCGCGCCGCGATCGTGCCCATCCGAGGCGGTGGCGTCGAGGAGCATGAATTCGAGACGGAGGCCGCGGTGCGCATAGAGGACGGACCCGAGAGCCAGGCGCAACGCAGCGAGCTGCGGCGCCTGCTAGAGCAGAAGATCGACGAGCTACCAGATGCATTTCGCGCGGTGTTCATGCTGCGCGCACTGGAGGAGCTGCCGGTCGATGAGACCGCGGCGGTACTCGGCATTCCCGAAGCCACGGTCAGGACAAGATTTTTCCGGGCGCGAAGCCTGTTGCGCGAAGCGCTCTCGCAGGAGATCGACCTCACGTTCGACGACGCTTTCGCCTTCCTGGGCGAGCGCTGCGACCGCATCGTCGCCAATGTACTTGACCGACTGAAAGATCTGCAGGCACGCGATGCCTGATTCCTCGAACTACCAATCGATAGGAGAACTACCATGTCTTTGCTGATTCTTGCCGACAACCCCGCGTTCAGGGACACCGCGATACGCGAAGCGCGCCGCGCCTTCCTCGGGAAATCCGGTCTGCTGTTCTCGGGCGCGGCTGTCGCGCTGCTCGCCGGGCGGGACGCCCTGGCTGCGAAAGGCGACAAGGCTACTGCCTCCGACGTGCGCATCCTCAATACCGCGCTCAGCGCCGAGCTCGAGGCAATCGCCGCCTACCAGGTCGGTGCGGAAAGCGGCTTGCTGCAAAAGCCGGTGCTCGACCTGGCGCTGACGTTCCAGGGCCATCACAAAGAGCATGCCGACCTCCTTACGAAGACGGTCGCCAAGCTCGGTGGCAAGGCGGTGTCGGCGAAGAGCAAGTACACGTTCCCGACGGAAACGCTCAAGACGCAGGCTGACGTGCTGCGGTTCGCGGCGTCTCTGGAGAAGGGCGCGGTCAGTGCCTATCTCGGTGCCGTCCCCGTGTTCAACAATCGCGATCTGGCCAAGGCCGCCGCAAGCATCCTTGGTGACGAAGCGATGCACTGGGCGATCCTGCGCAACGCGGTGGGTGAAGTCCCGGTTCCGTCGGCATACGTGTCCTGAGCGTGTTTCGGCAGGCGTACCTGCTGGCTGGCGTTGCGCTCGCTGTTTCGGCGGGCGCGGCGCCCGGGGGCGACCCGATTGCGGGCAAGGAAATCTACAGCCGCTGCCTCGCCT
>ORMF010599674.1_pt1 | contig 11818 bp, 10 predicted proteins | sample 1779871 | NCBI WGS metagenome assembly ORMF01 (sample SAMEA104232316, study PRJEB22302) | groundwater metagenome | biome: forest; feature: aquifer; material: groundwater | place: USA | collected 2011-08-07 | depth 5.4 m | reverse complement strand
CAGCTTTCCGCCACAAGCGGAAAGCTTTATCTTTCAATGTTTCTTTCTTTTTCATGGCGGAGTCTAGACCTCCGCCCTGCTCTCCCTTCAGGGCTAACGCCCTCTAGGGAGAGCAGTTTTATTAAGACTTTCTACAGAGCCGTCAAAAGGAAAAAACGCAATGAAAATTCTCCGGCATTTTTGAAAAAATTCCGAAATATTGCCTTTAATTCGAAAAATTCTTGGAGGTAATCAAAATATTTGCAATAGTTCAGGAAATCTTTGATAAAAAGCAGGGAAAGGCATATTAAAATCCACCCCGGTATTGTTAGCAGCCAGAATTGTTCTGGCCGCAGGCGTGTAAAGCCGGAGTGGCGAAAGCAGGTAGACGCACCCGCCTAAGAAGCGGGGGACTCACCATCATCCGGGTTCAAAGCCCGTTTCCTTGCAAAGGAAATGGGTGAAAATCCCGGCTCCGGCGCATAAGCCTGCTTCAGCTAAATAATAGAAAACTTTTTAATTGGGCTTTTTTTCGCTTCTAAGCATGAAAGGCACTCACTCAATGGGGAAAAAGTCCGGCAAGAAGAACATGATATTTTGCCGAAGATGCGGGCAGCGCACTCTTACGCTCAGGGGCAGGACCTGCGCAAGCTGCGGCTTTGGCTCCTCGCCAAAACTGCGAAGCTATGCCTGGCAGAAGACAAGGAAGAAAAGCGTCAAGTTCAGGTAATTCTTTAACAATCCACGACAGATGATGAATTAACCTTTTATATCTGGAAAGTTTTCTTTTTCTAATGGATGCCAAGGAAAGATTGGAAGAGTTATTGAATGGAAGCCCTGTTCCTAGTGAGCTTGTGTTGAGGTACTTATCACAGAATTATATTATTAGTCCTCTAACTAATTCCCTAACTGTGATTGCAACTGTAAAACTGGTTGATTTGCACCTAGCAGAGCTTGCTGAAACAACCTCACCTTCAGAACAGCAACGTTTGTATAAGGCTATAGGCGAGGAAGCAAGGTCAACTATGATATGGGACGGCATCATTTCAACAACGGAACATATCCGACTCGGGCGCATAGCAGTTGACTGTTATGTCGCGATTAAGAACTGGGATGAAGTGGTTTTAGTAGCGCGGATAGGAGGATATCCGGAAATAACTCAGTATGCAGCACAAATAGCAGAGCTACACCAGGCATCTGCGTATCATATAAGCCTGCTTAACATCGAAACTGCACTGCTTAATAGCGATCCTGTTGAGGCAGTTCGGATAGCTATCGCCTCAAAGAATCCTAACCTGATACAATACGTGGCTAGCACTCCTAAAAGCAGTCGCAAGGATGTAGAAGACCTATTATGGCATGCGGCAAGGCAGGGAAAGCTGCCACTTGAGGAAGCCTTGAGATTGGCCCAGCGGCGTGGCGAGAAAGGGATGGAAGCTGTACTTGCAGAAGCTGCGTTGGCAGCAGCGGAAAATCTCTTTGAAAAAGCAAGGATTGCTTCACGCTACAAAGTTGGCGACCTGGGCAAGTATATTCTTGAAGGGGCTGCCGAGCTCAGTCAGCGAACTGCAGAGCTGAGGGAAGAAATAAGCGACAATCCAGCAGATGTCGTGAGGCAACTTGATTCGACATCAAACTGGGCCCTGCTAATGAATTATTCCACTCATCCCGCGCAAAGCCAAAAGATGGAAGCTGCCATCAGAGAAGCTTACACACTCCTGACTGATGCTCATATGCTAACCGGAGATTTTGAAAGGGCAATGCATACTGCAAACCTGTGCAGCCATCCAAAAGAGCAATGGCTCCAGCAGCTGGTCAAATCAGCAAAGGGCATTGAATAATTTTCACGCTAGCTTATCTCTCAAGATTCCTCGTAAAACTTGCTTGCCACGGGAACCTTCTGGCCCTGGTAATGGCTTCCCAGCCCTTTTGAGCCGTAAGGCTTTTCTACAGGAGTGCTCATCTGCGTGAAAGAAATTTGGCCTATTTTCATCTTGTAGTATAACGTTATGGGCAACGGGGAGACATTGCTCAGCTCGAGAGTAAGGTTGCCCTCCCAGCCCGGGTCAACATACCCGGCCGTGCTATGAATCAGCAAGCCAAGCCTGCCAAGCGAGCTCTTGCCCTCAATGCGGCCTGCAATGTCATTTGGAAGCTTAATGGATTCAAGAGTGCTGCCCAGAACAAACTCGCCTGGATGAAGGATGAACGGCTCGCCATCCTTTATTTCAACAGGCTTCATCAGCCCATCCTGCTTCTGGCGCACGTCAATCAAAGCGTGCTGAGCCTTGTTGAAAACCAGAAACTTGTCATCAAGGTGGATGTCAATGCTGGAAGGCTGGACGCAGTCCTCAAAATAAGGCCTCAGGACTATCCTGCCTGCCTTTATCGCTTCCTTTATGCTCCGGTCACTTAGCAGCATTCAAACCACCAAAATCATTTTTTGTTACTTCCAGCGGCAACCTTTGCCTTGATATCAGCAACGGCTTTCTCAATCTGCTTGTAGAGCTTCTTGTAGTCGCCGTCATTTGTGATTGTGAAGCTTGCTTCCCTCATGCATGCCGCGACTTGCTGCTCTGTGCCCCTCCCGGCCATTTCCCTCTTTTCCTGAGTGAGGAAAACGCTGAAGCTTTTCGGGTCCCTTTCGCTGCCGCGCTGCCTGGCCCTTTCATACCTGATATCAACAGGCGAGTCCACGGCCACAAGATAAAAATCCTTTAATTGGCTTAAAGCTTCAACCTCGCCAAGGTTCCTTATGCCATCAACGACAGATTTTTGGACGCTAGGCGCGCCCTTCAGCCGCCTGACTATAAGCTCAGCCAGAAAGCCAGCGCCGTACTTTGCCCTCAAAGAGTTCCCGGCCTTCTGCAAGTTCTCCCTTGTTGATGAAATGCTTTTCTCCCGCAAGAGAAGCCTCAGCTCATCAGAAAGCGAGTAATACTGGAAACCCTTGCCTATCAGGTACTCGGCAACCGTACCCTTCCCAGCAGCAAATGCGCCCGTAAGGCCAACAATCATTTCAGGTGCCCATTATGCAGTGATTATAAATAGTTTTTTATATTATCATGGTAGCTCACCGCAATGGGGAATGTATGCTAATCGCTTTGCTTACGGACTTTGACGGCTCTGACGGCCTTGGCCTTGTCAAAGGCGTCATATGTTGTATGTTGTTACAACAATTAAAGCTCCGCGCAATGCAGAGCGTAAGCAGTATTCAGTTGAGTGTGGCAGCTATAAGAACGAGTTAAATTATTGAGAACTTTGAATAACCATTAATATTTTATTTTTGTTCAAAGTTATCTATTATGAAACTTTTGAAGAAGCCCGTGATGGTGAGCTATTCGTAATAACAGGCAGCAGGAACACGCTTGAGCTTGCTGTTAAAAATGGAAGCGCTGCTGATATTGCTTGTACGAAAGTTGGAGACAAGGCAAGGATAATGTGAAGCTTCCTTTTTTCTCCCTTACAGTTCACCGATGATGCTAATTTGTTGCTACTTGATAATGATAAAAAACAACAAAAGGTTTAAATACTAGTTTGACGAGAGTAGTCACCGTGAAGTAAAAATGAAGCATCGTACAGTAGGGAAAATTGCAATAGGCGCAGTAGGAATACTATTCTGCTTATATTCAATTTTAACGCCATTGCAGTCTCGCCTAACAACTGATATGCAATATTTGAAAGCGCCTGCCAATGCTGCGATGCTTGCTGCTCCAATAGCCGAACCAAACCCGGGCAGCACTTCGAGCATTAAAATCCACATAGCTGAGGCGGAAACCCAATGTTGGGAAAAACTACGAAATGAAGGGACTGACCCAGACCAAAACGTGACAATTGCAGACTTGGAACAAATGGTTGCCCAAGCGTCTCCTTTGATTGCGCAGGAGCTTGGCCTTAGTAGAGCAAACTTACCACCAATTAAGTTTGTAGATCCAAATAAGCCAAATAACTACTTCTTCAATAGAATAGGAATACGGGAACCTTTGCAGCTAGCATGGACTAAGAATGCGGCATATCACGAAGCTGTCCACGCACAAATAGTTGCTGAATCGTTGTACAAAATGCCGGTACATCTCGCTTTTGGCAGATTTACCGACAAATTTGGCGGTCCAGCTAACGAAACGTTTACGGAAGTAGTAACCTATGAAGTATTGGCAACCCAAGCTCTGGAAGGGGACAGATTAGCAGAATGCTCATTCTTGAGGGGAATGCATTGGGATACGAGCGTGTTGATGAGGGGTGAAGCTGGTGAAACACTAACTGGTGATGAGCAAGATTACCAGGCAAAACCCGCATCCATAGTTCTTCAAGCATTGAAGGGAAATACAATGTACAAAGGTGTTGAACTTGACAGCGTAGCAAAGTTGTTGAGTGAAATGTTTCTGGATTAGGAGCCGAAGGTTTTACCATATCTTGCCAATCAGAAAAGCAGGTTCTAGTCAGGACTACACTCACATGTGCATGGGCCTATTGGAACTATAACAGTTCAAGGGGATGTGCTCGTTATGCCTTTTTATTTGAAGAATAATAAGGCAGTGCTCTTTTCAGGAATAGGCTATGGACAATTAGGGGATACCGTAAGAGTTCTTGACATTGACAAAGAGCAATGGCAATTGAAAGGAAACCAGTTGCTGAACCGCCCCAACCGTCCAGTATAGCAAATGGCACCGTTTTGAAGAACGAAGGAGTCTCAGAGTTACCCCTAATGCTTAGGCCATATAGAAAGCAAGGCATAGTTTTCTTACGGATGTCAATGGCTAAGCTACAACGATTAAAGGCACAGCGCTAACAGAACAGTGGTCTCTGCAAATGTTTGATGTGCTAAAAGACTGGTCTTTAGTGCCTAATTCAATGAAAAATCGAATCATATTTTATGGCTGACACAGCTGCATCAAAATAAGTTGTTTAATTAACTCATAAGCCAGTATTACAAAAACAATAAAAAGCTGGCGTTGTGTTGCTGCTTTCAATGGTCGACTTATTCACTGATGACGAAAAGAAAATTCTTGAGCCCTACTTCACCAACCTTGACAAGCCTGTTTTTGCCTTTACCTCGCGGGTTCCTGAGGAGGTCGTGGCTGTGCTATTTTCAAAATACAGCAGGTCGCCGCACAGCATACGCAAGAACTTCCTGGACCTCGTAAAAGACCCTGAATCAGGCTTTAAAAACATACTTGACGTAGTTGGCAGCGGCGAGAGCGGCGGCGGCGAGGCATTTACGGCGGCATTAGCGAAAGCTCGGGATTTCTTCCGGAGGATACTGGTTGAGTACGGCGATGACTCTGTCGGGGAGCTTGGCACTGCGCATGTTGCCTGTGAAGATGTTTCCCAAATTGCAGCGAAGCGCATCGAATCTGCGCGGCTGACATCGCCGCTTGAAAAGTCAACAAGATATGTTGTGTTTGACAAGGGAAAATACCTCAGGCCCGCTGCCATAATGAGCTCAAAATTCGCAGATGAATATACTGCCATATGCGACGAGCTGTTCGAGACTTACAGCAACGAGCTTGAGCCCACAAAAGCATTTGTAAGGGAGAAATGGCCAATCGGGCAGTTTGACTTCAGCGGCAAAAAAATCAGTGTGCTAACTGACGAAGCTGAGCTGAAAAGGGCGAAATCAGCCTACGAGTCATCGGTCAAGGCAAAAGCATTGGACATCCTAAGATACTACCTGCCTGCGGCAACGTTCACTAACATAGGAATAACAGCCAACGGAAGGGGATTCGAATACCTGGCATCAAAACTAATGAGCGACGAGCTTGAGGAAGTCCGCACAATCGGGCAGCAAATGCAGCTGGAGCTGTCAAAAGTGGTCCCGTCGCTTGTCAAGCGCGCCGCTCCAAGCAGCTACCTGGTTGAAACAAGGAAAAGCATGCACGCTTTTGCCGCGGCAATGTTAGCCAGCGCCAAAATGAAAAAGCAGCCAACTGTAACACTAGTGCAGTACGAAAAAGACGCCGAAATTAATGTCGTGGCTGCTGCGCTCTACGAATTCTCGCACCATCCGCTGAGCCAGCTGCGAAAAATGGCAAAAAAAATGACAGCTGAAGAGAAGATGAAAGTGATAGATGAATATATGGGAAAGCGGAGCAACAGGAGGGAAAGGCCGCTGAGGGCAGCGGAGACAGCTTTTTACCAGTTTGATGTTCTTAGTGATTACGGCGCTTACCGCGACTTGCAGCGGCACAGGATGATGACCCAGATACCCCAGCTTCTGACAGTCGAGCACGGCTACGACACGCCGCCAGAAATTGCAGAGGCGGGATTTGGAGCACAATTTGACAAGTGCATGAAGAAAGCAGCTTCTGTTTTCAAGAGAATCGCGGCAGAAATGCCAAATGAAGCGCAATACGCTGTTCCCCTTGCTTACCGCATAAGGTACATCATGCAGTTCAACCTGCGCGAGTCATACCACCTGATTGAGCTAAGAAGCACACCTCAGGGGCACCCGAGCTATCGGCACATAGTCCAGGAAATGTATCGGCAGATAAAGGCAGTGCATCCAACACTGGTTCACTACATGAAGTTCGTCAACCTTGACGAGCTCGACGCGCTAGGAAGGCTGAAGTCAGAACTGAGAAAGGAAGAGAAGATGGATGCGATGGAGAAGAGATAACAAGTATACGTTACTTTCTTTGTAGCGCTCTCAAAAACGCGCTCTCTTCACTCGGAGACAAAGGTCTTAAATTACTGACAAGATAGGGTGGGGCATTTATTAAGGGAGCTCTTGGGGCAAAATTGTGAATCGGTCCAAACACTTAAGCTAGCATTTCAAGTTGTGAATTGGCTAAATGTAGATCTGCTGGAAAGTTCTCAGTTTGTGCATGGTAAATTGGCTGACTTCCCTGCTGCACTGCCCAGTACCTAATTTTTTCCACAAATTTCAGGGAACCAATCTAATCTTATAAACCTTTGCACAATCTTTTTAATGTAAGCCAAACGCCAAGGTCTCCATGCTAAAAAACCGCTTTGTGATGGTGGACGGCCTGGACGGGTCTGGCAAAGGGGCCATAGTTGATGCGCTGCAGAAGTGGGCTGAGAAGAAAGGGCTGAAGGTGCTTGACCTGCGCAGCTACTGCAACGAGAAAAATGCGCTGCCGGAAAGCAGCGAAGTAGCTGAGTATGATGCAATTGTTTCTGCAGAGCCAACGTTCTGCTACGTTGGGAAGGCAATACGTGAGGAGATGATAAGGGCAACTGACAGGCAGTATTCCGCATCTACCCTTGCAAATGCTTTCTCGCTCGACCGCGAGATATTGTACAAGCGCGTCCTTATTCCGGCGATAAAGGCAGGCAAATACATTTTCCAGGAGCGCGGCATCTCATCCTCCCTTGTTTACCAGCCAGTGCAGGAGCACATACAGCTTTCTGAGCTTATAAGGCTGCCTGGAAACAAGCTTGCCATGCAGTTTGCACCGGCACTGTTCATAGTTGCGACTGTAAAGCCTGAAACAGTAATAAGCAGGCTTGGCGCAAGGGAAAAGAAGGACCACTCAATCTTTGACAACCTTACATTCCAGCGAAACATCGATTCAAGGTTCAGGTCAGACTGGCTCAAGCAGCTGTTTGAGCAGCACGGCTCAACAGTCAGCTATATCAACACAGACGAGCCAAAAACAGCCGATGAGACCCAGAACGAAGCGGTGAAGGTTTTTGAGGAGTTTTTGGCTGCAAAGACGTGAATTAAATGGTAGATGTGCCATCCTCTCATGCGCAAATCATACAAAGTATTGATACTGCTTGTGCTTATCTTAAGCAGGCAGAACAATTGGCAGACAAAGATGTGCCAGAATTGCCAGGATTGTCCGGCTTATCTTCTATGGCCCGAAGCCTATTTGAACAGGCAAAAACAGACGTCCAGCTTTTACTTATGGCAGAGGTTAGCCCGCTGGAACAGCAGAGTCTTGAATTGCTTGTCCACAAGTCGAATGTTTACCTGGCGTACTGCCTGGAAATGGAAGCGGGCGCGTATTACGTCGCAGGTTTTGCAAATTATGATCGTGACACCGTTATCTTGAATGATGAAACCAGAGGAAACCTTGAACTTGCGGTTGAAAGACTTACGCAGGCTTCTAAAGCCCATATTGAGTTTGGGGAATCGTTTGCACGGATGAATAAAACAGAGTATAAGAATAGGAGAATGATAATAATAAGAACGGGATTGTGCGATGCGTATATGACACTCGGAGACAATGCCCAGGAGCGGGCGCAGATTATAATTACTCCGCTTGTAGAAGAAGACATTGATGTTGCTGATGAACAGTTAAGTAAAGCTTTAAGTTACTTTGATGAAAGTTTCAACTGGTACGCCCGCATTCTCGAAGTTTATAATGAAACTTCCGAAATTGGCGTAGCTCCCGAGCCGGGATTCAAGGCTCCCGCGGAGGAAGGGCTATTCGTAACTGCGGCAAATGTAAGGTTGGTTGCTCTTTGCGATAAAGAACAGCCCACAAGACCACATGAGGTTAAGTATTTGAAAATTTTGGAAAGCCTTGGTCTCTTACAGAAATTTGAGCTTTACTTTAACATGGTAGTCGCATCAAGAAACTAAAGCGGCGAGCTGCAAAAAGGCATGCACTTCACTTGCTGCCGCTGCTGTCCTTGCCGCTCTCAGTTGAAGGCACTGCCAGAACCTGAAGAAGAGTCTTGTTCTTCCTTACTGCCTTGTAACTAATCATGATGCACACCTCCTTTGAACAACCATGGCATGCGCTGTGAATTACAATCGCACTGCCAAGAAACAGCTTAATCTTCCGCGGGCCAATATTTAAAGTATGTTGAACCGCAAAATAGCATAATCAAAGTATTGTAATCGCATCATTGTGATGCTATTTATCCTTTTGCATGAAATCCATAACGCCTGAGAGGTGGTGGCTAAGGACTTTCCCGCTCTCAGCATCGATTTTTACGTTAATAACATTAAAGGATGTAGTAATGTATGTAATGTTCCAAACCGGGCGGATTGAGCCCTTGGGCAAGGCCTTGGCGCTGTTGCCATCGCCAGCTTCATTGCCTGCCAGGATTTCACCGCGGGCCAAAGGCTGCAAGATAACTATTATGCGGCTTGTCTCTTCACCCTTATAGCTTGTTGCCCTGACGGCTTCCGCAAGCTCAGCGCATTTTGAAATTCCAACCTGCACGCTCTCAGCATCCAGCCTGGGAAGCGACCTGCCTTTCTTGAACGCCTGCTCCCTTGCTGCCCGCTGGCTGCCTGAAGTGCTAAAAGTAGTGAATGTGTCATCATCTTCATCATAATAGCTTACAAGCCACTCATTGCCTGAATCGCTGCCTTTAAGCTGGGCAACATTACCAGCCATTATGAACACGCTGGACAAGTAAGCGGCTTTGTTGCCGGCTCGCCACTCCTTGAACTCATTTCCGCTTTCAACTGCGCGCACGAGCTGTGACACGCCTTCATTGCCGGTTGCCATGTTAGCGTAAGCAGCACATCACAGCTTTAAAATGTTTTTGGCGCATTATCACGAAAATAAAAGAAAAAGATTAAAAGCCCTGCCTTGAATTCAGGGTGCGGGAGCATAAAAGCCCAAAAAGAGGAAAAACATTATGGAAGAATTCAGGCGCGGCTTTGGATACTGGTCAGTGCTGTCCCTGGCCATAGGCTCAATTGCAGGAACAACGCTGCTATTTGGAGCTGGCATAACTGCAAAATACTCAGGCAACATGATACTCCTTGCCTGGGTGCTGATTTCAGCGATGGCAATTTACATAGCCGCATGCTTTGGCGAGCTTGCCAGCACTTTTCCGAAAGCTGGCGGCTCATATGAGTTCGCAAAGCAGGCTTATGGCAGGTTTGTATCCTTTCTTGTCGGGTGGACGGCCTGGCTCATTGGAAACCTAGCCACGGTCGTCATGGTAGTCGGGGCAACCAGCTTCCTATTCCCAAATGCAACTGGCTTCAACCAGTTCCTTATGAGCACAGGGATTATAATAGCATTAAACACAATCGCATATTTTGGCGTGAAAGCCAGCTCCCTACTCCTGATTGGCGCTGCAATCCTGCTGATAGGCGCTCCACTTGCATTCATAATCAAAGGCTTGCCGATAATGCATATCGAGAATTTCACGCCTTTTTTTACCCATCCCCTACCATCTCTTTTAGTCAGCTCATTCTTCCTTGTAGAAAGCTACTTTGGCTGGGAAGCAGCAACCTACCTGGCTGAGGAAACCCGCAATCCAAGCAAAACAATTCCCAAAGCAATGCTACATGCAACGCTGATTATAGCGCTGCTTGGATTCTTCCTGATAGCCACGCTGATTGGAATACTAGGCTGGAAAGGGCTGGCAGCTAGCCCGACGTCATTTATCGAAAGTGTCCAGCTGCTGTTTAGCGAAAAATTACGGCTTGCAGTCAGCATAGGAGTATACCTTGCCCTTATTGGCTCAGCAGCAAGCGGAATAATAGCCCTGCCCCGCCTTGTGCTGGCACTAGCCCGCGACAGGCTTTTTCCCGGGCAGTTCAAGGCAATACACCCAAAGTTCAACACGCCCTATAAAGCCGTGCTTTTCCAGACCGTGGCGCTTGTGATGCTGCTCATACTCGGATTTGCAAATTATGAAACGCTGCTCAGCATTTTCGTACCTATAGGCGTGATTATGTACGTTACGCTCCTGATTGCAGTCCCTATCTTAAGGGCAAAGTTCCCTGATGCTCCGAGAGCGTTTAAAGTTCCCTTCCTGAAAGCCGGCGTTACCATCGTAATTACCATCCTTATCGCCGCGGTCATAGCCTGGGCATTCACTGTGCCTGACTCGCTGCGCCTCCTGGAGCTCAGCTTTTACCTTGTTGGCATAGGGCTGCCACTTTACCTCCTTGTTGAGCTGTACTACGACCCAAAGATGATTACCCAAGCCAATGACATCTTGGCGTACCTGGCGCTTTTCACTGAGAAGCTTCTCTTCACAACAGGCATGAAGAACGAGATATTTTCATTCCTTGGAAACCTGCAGGGCAAGACAATACTGGATTTTGGGTGTGGAATTGGAACCCTTTCAGTTGAGCTTGTAAAAAAAGCAGGCTTAAGGGGGAGAGTCATAGCCATGCACTTTTCAAAAAACAACCTGAAAATAACAGGCAAGAGGCTGGCTGACGTAAAGTCGTGGACGCCGCTGCCAATTGCGCACGTTACACTGCTGCACGACCCAGACATGTTCAAGCGAGTGCACCCTGAAGTAACTTATGTCGATGCGATCGTCAGCGCAGGCATGCTGTCAAACATACAGGAGATGAAAACAGTGCTTAAAGAGATGTGGGCAATACTGCCTGTCGGCGGCAAGATTTGCTTCACAGACTACATAGACCTCTTCCACCTGCTGCCGAACGTCGAGTGGCTTTCAAGCGAAGCGGCTATCGACAAGCTATTTACAAGCGCGGGCTTCTCAGTCCGGGTTGTGAAAATCAAGCGGTTCCTGTGGAACAGGATATTCATCTACGGAGTGAAGACGACGGGGCACATATCGTTTATTTAGCTTTTGCTTGAGAGCCTGCTGGATTCTGCCAAGGTAATGCGCTTTAGCTCCTTGACTTTATCGAAATCAGAATCATCTGTTATTATTTCTCTTTCGCCATTGAGGATAGCTGTTGCGGCGTGAATGGCATTCAGAAATTTTTTACGTTGGTAATTTTTTAACAACTATCTCGCCTATTCTAGCTTCAACTGTTATTTTTACGCCTTTGTGAAATCCTATCTGTTCACGAATTGGGATAATTTGGCTCTCTGGATAGCAGATGGTGGCAAGTGTCTGAGAACTCTTAAAAAGTTGAATTGCAGCCTCCAGACATCTTTTTTCTAGACTATCAATAACAATTCACCTGCTTGTT
>ORMF012253454.1_pt1 | contig 11820 bp, 14 predicted proteins | sample 1779871 | NCBI WGS metagenome assembly ORMF01 (sample SAMEA104232316, study PRJEB22302) | groundwater metagenome | biome: forest; feature: aquifer; material: groundwater | place: USA | collected 2011-08-07 | depth 5.4 m | reverse complement strand
GGGGGTGGGGGGCCTGCGGGCGGGGCGTGGGGTGGTACATCTGCTGCTGGTAGGGCGGGGGGCCGCCGTAGCCGCCGCCATAGGGTTGCTGCATGCCCGGCATCATGTTGCCGAACATCGAGCCCATCGTCCCGCCGTACATCGGATTCTGGTAGCCGCCGTACGGCTGCTGCATCCCGTAGGGCTGCTGCTGGTACATCGGGTTCTGATAGCCGCCGTAGCCCTGCTGGGTATAGGGAGAGCCATAACCCTGCTGCTGCTGCTGGTAGGGGAGTTGCGTCCCCGGGATGGTAGTGCCTCCAGGTCCTTGCCACGGCTGGGTTGCCCCTGGCCCGGTTCCTCGTGGCGGCTGCCCGGGAGCCTGTCCCGGTGGCTGGGTCGGCGGGGCTGGTGGCGGGGCTGGCTTTGGTCCAGGCGAAATCATCTGCGCCGGAGTAATCGGTGCGCTCGTCGGGGCCATTTTGTAGCCCGGAGGGGGCGGGCCACCACCGGGGGCAATAGAGATAGGGGGGAGTCCCGACCCCGCAGGAGCAGTGAACTGCAAGGGGGGGGCTGAGGTATTCCAGTTGGTGTTATCGGCGGGAGCCATTGGTGCTGGTGGGGGAGGAGCTGAGATCTGATTGGCAGGGGCAGCAGATGCCCCCGGATCATTTGGAGCCCAGTTCGCAGGTACAGCTTCATCCATCGACACCTGGCGCATGGTGAATTTCAGCGACTCTCCGTACCGATCGCCGTCCTGCCAACCTGCCGCCCGAAGCTGGGCAATCTTCCCTGGGTCGTCTACGGCGACCCACGTGTTTCCACTCGGGGATATGAACTGTGACATTTAGCCATTTCCTCCCGGCAGGCGGAACCCGATGTCCTGTTCAAAGTTGTTCAACGTCGCCGGCTCCACTGGCCCTTGAGCAGCTTGCCAGCGCGGAAGTTGGGTACGGCCAGCGATCGCGTCCACGGCGTTCGATACACCCGTGGTGGGATTGCTCCCATGGAGATAGGTTTGCTGCGCGAATGCATCCCGCGGCCCTCGGAGGCTCGCGGCTACCTGAGCCCGCTGCATCCTGAGCGCATCCTGCGCCTGCTGCACAGACGCCTGGAGCTGCCGATTCCCAAGATCGAGGTTTCCACCGCCAAGGTATGCGGCGATGTCTTGCTGGTAGCGGTTCGTGTTCGCCTCTTGCTGGGCCACACCAAGATTGCCGCGGCCGAGCTCGCCCTGGAGGTTGAGTTGCCCCTGGCCGAGTCCGAGGTTTCCAAGACCTAACATGCGCGTCGTGTCCGCCTGTTGCTGGCTGATGCCGAGCTGGCCCATGCCAAGCTGGCCCTGGAGTTGAAGCTGGCCGGCCCCCAGCCCGAGGTTCCCCAGCCCCAGCATACGCGTCGTGTCCGCTTGCTGCTGGCTGACATCGAGATTCCCGAGGCCAAGCTGTTGCTGCACGCCAAGCTGTCCATACCCGAGCCCGAGCTGGCCCATGCCAAGCTGCTCCTGGAGCACAAGGCCGCCGAGCGTGCCCATGCGGGAGGTGTCGGCGTTCTGTTGGGCCACAGCTTGCTGGCCTTGCATTTGCGGGACCTGCAAGCTGTAGAGCTGGTCCCGCTGGTTCTGGAGCAGGCCTTGCTGGTAGCTCGCCGTGAGGTTGGCCTGGGCGTAGCCGAGCTGGTTCTGGGCATCGGCAATCGCCATGCGGGTCGTCATGTCGAGCTGCGAGTTCTGGAGAAGCCCCTGGTAATACTGCTGCTGGCTTGCGATTTGCGCCATCTGGGCCTGAAAGCTCTGGGCGGAGGCAGCGCGCTGGGCGTCGACCGAGTACCGCGTGCCTTCGAGGGAGCGGTCTGCGCCGTACATGGATGCGCCCGACCGCATCTCCAGCTCGGCCATCAGGTAATTCATCCACTCGTTGCCGCTGGCATTAGCCGGTGGTTGCGGCAGTGTCACCGTGACGTTGGTGTTCCCGCCCGGGGCTGTGCTTCCCGTTCCTGCCCCCGGAGTCCCGTATTGACCTGGTGGACCGCTGTAGTACGTCCCGTAACTGCCCGGTGGCAACGGGGGGTTGCCACCCGTATTGCCGTACTGACCTGGTGGACCGCTGTAGGGCGTGCCGTAGGACGGCGGAAGACCCGTCCCATCGCCCCCATTTATCACCCCGCCATTGTTGTTGTAGTAGATCGCCCCGCTAGGGTTGGGATTCCCATACTGGCCCGGGAGGCCGGTGTAAGGCGCTCCGTAGGATGGGGGCAATGTAGTCCCGCCATAGGGCGTCCCATAGTTCGGGGCGCCTGAACTGCCGTATTGGCCGGGAGGGCCGCCGTAGTAGGCGCCGTAGGTCTCGGGGCCGCCAGTGTAGCTAGGACCAGAGGTTCCGTACTGGCCAGGGGAGCCGTTGTAGTACGTGCCGTATGAGGGCGGAAGGCTTGGGGCGCCGGGGTAGCCACCGGGGGGACCTCCGTAGTACGTGCCATAGGATGGCGGTAGTTCGCCGCCGCCACCGTACGGGTCATCCCCGCCGCCACCGTAGGGGAGATACGAGTTATCCCCGTCGTCGATGTAATTTCCCCAAAGGTCGTAGCCCACGGGTTGCCCCCAAACTTAACAGGGCTGGTCCGCGTCCCCCTGAAAGAGGACAGGACCAGCCCTGTTAAGGCTGCTCTTCGATTGTTGGTCTATTCTACGCTGCTAGCACGGGAAACAGAAATTGCGTTCAACTGTCGCCTGAGACGGGCTCTCAGGGACCGGCCCAGCGGTCGGAGTTGGCGCTGAACGCGCACACGTAGACGACGTAGGGTAAGAGAGCCCCAGGCGAGCCCCGACACTTCCAGACCCATACATCTGTTCGACTTGCCAACAGGGGACCGTGAACATCATGGCGGCGGCAGCCGGGGAGCCGTCCGAAATCTTCGTGCAGGTCGTGCTGCCCGGATAGACCGAGCAGTGATAGACGCTGCCGTCGCTTCCAAAACAGGTTGCCGCTGAGGACCAGGTGGAGCACGTCACCGTTTGCGCTTCAGTCTCACTCGGATTCGCTAGCCCGATCACGGCACTAGCCAGAACTAGGCCGACAAACAACCACCGCATATCCCGCCCCCTGATTTTAGGGTCAGAATACCGTGCCCCCCGCTGGTTGTCTAGCTAGCTACCACTCCGGGCTCATGTTCCAACCGCCGCCGGGCTGTTCTTCCGGCGGGTAGAACGTGGGCATCGGCAATTCGAGAGGGATGTAGGGCTGCCCTTGAACGCCGACGTAGCCTGCTGGTGGCGCGGGGTATTGGCCCTGACGTGACGGTGGCGGAGCGATCCGGTTCTGGCCGAGGATTTGCGCCTGAACCTGGCGCATCGCATCGCTGTTCTGACTCGCGCCGAGCATGCTGTACGGATCGGGCGGCGCGTCCGGCCCCATGAATGGCGGAGCGCCGACCTGTGGCGGGAGTCCTGTGTGTCCCAGCATTTGCGCCATGCTAGTCATCGGGGTCTGCATCAACTCGGCGTAGCTGGGCGCTGGCTCCATTCCTGACGAGTCGGGCCTAACCATCCCGAGTCGGGACGCGGGGCTGCCCGGAGCATAGAAGGCGTCGACCTGAGCTTTCGGCATCATGAATGGCAAAAACTTTCCCGCCAGCTCGCCCATCTGACTCGCAATAGAGGTGGCCGTGTTCATATCCTGACCGCGCTGGCGGACGTTCTCCTCGTACTCTTTGCCCCATTGCTGGACCGCGCCCTCTTGCATGGTCTTCCAGCGTGCGTCGATCGAGGAGAGCGCCGCCCGGTCCTGGGCGTCGGTCCGCTGGAGGTTGTTCTCTGCGATATTCACCGCGTTGACCGCCTGCTTGTACTCATGGGTGACGCGCGCCCAGTCGTCCGCCGTGAAAGTGTCGGCCAGCTCTTTGTGTGCTCTGAAGTTGGTCACCCGCTGCTGCGCCTCGGCAAGGGCCTGGGTATTGGCTTCGCGGAGCAGCATCCCATTGTTTTGCTCGCGCTGTTGGTTTTCATAACGGGCAGCATCTAGTGCCGCCTGACGAGTAGCAAAGTCCTGCACCGCCTTGGCTTGTGCCGCCGGGGAGAGACTGTTCTGGATGCCACGGAAGTCACGCGTGGCGGCGTCGTACTGCAAACGTAGGGTCTTGATGTGCTCGTTGTACGCCTTGGATAGATCCGTGGGCAGCGGGATGGCAGTTGGGTCCGCGGCTTTGATGCGCGCCATCTCCTGCGCATAGAAAGCGTCGCTCCCGCCCGGAGCCATCGCCGCAGCGAGAGCCTTCCGTGTGGAATCGACCTCGGCCGCCGAAGCGTTGTACGCCTCCTGCGCCATAGTCTGCGCGCTCTTCTGCTGGCCCTGGCTCGACGAGCCACGCGAGGCAGTAGGAGGTGTGTACTGGGGTGGGGCTTCTCCGTAGGCGCCGTAATCGTTCAGGTTCGGATCTTGGGCCATTTACATCACCCCCTGTGGCGGCATTTGCGGCATCCCGCCCATCTGGGGCGGAGGCATTGGTGGCGGCATAGGTGGCTGCTGAGCCATCATCTGGGCCTGCATCTGCTGCTGCATCTTGAGCTGCTCCAGTCGCATCTGCTCCTGGGCGTAGCCCTGTTGATACTCCTGCTCGTGCCCTTTCCACGCTTCTCTCGCCGTGGCGTTGAACGTCTTGAGCCCCACGCGCGTGCGGAGCTCGGCCCGGAACTGGTCGGGGGCCTTGCTCGGAAAGCCCTGGAACCAGCCGTGGCGGATGTACGCAAGAAACTGCTCGCGGTCCACGCGGTGCGCATCGGGCTGCGAGTCACCCAGGAGGTCAGGCCCGATCGCTGAAGCATCAGCATCGAGGCTCGCCCGAAGCACATCAGCAAGCTGGTAGATTTCATGGTCTTCACGGCTCGTCATGCTACGGTCCCACCCGTTGAACCGATGCCGTTGCTCCAGCCGTAGGCAAAACGGCTCCTGGACCCACACCGCCACCGTTCTGAGGAATCGGCATGCCGCCACCCGCGCCACCGGGGGACATCGCCAACTGCGTGAAGTCGGGTGGGCCGAACTGGCCACCCATAGCGCCAGGGCCTTGCGGGGGCATCATGGGCGGCATACCGGGCACCATGCCCGTCTGGACCGCCATCTCGGCCTCCTGCTCGGCAAGAATGTCGCCGCGGTTCATCTCCTCGAACACGCGCTTCTGGAGCCACTGCTGGTACACGGGGCCTGACCGAATCTGGTCGCGCGCGATGCCCATGCGTACCTCGACGGGGTTGAAGCCGAGCGCCTTCATCGCCTGCTCAAGGCTCGCGAGCCCCGCGTTGATGAGCTCGGTCCAATAGCGGGACTCGATGATTTTCGCACTCGGCTGCTCGGGATCCAGATGCCACCCGTGGCCCACCGCGTCGGATAGCTCATCGGGCCCAACACCCAGCCAGTTCTCGGACCGAGGCCCCGCCGTCTCCGCAGCCCGCACCCACACGGTCTCTTTGACCTTTATTCGTACCAGCTTCCAGAGAAAAGTGGTAACATCATCCATCATACGCTCCAATGAGGACACGTATGGGTTATGCTTTGTCCTTGCTTCCATCAACACTTGCGCTATTGCGAAGCCCGCACCTTCGAGCCCGCTACCGATGTTCGAGTTTACACGAGGTGTATTAAGCTGGTCAATAAGGCCAGATACTTCGCTAAGCAACTGCTGGAACGTCTGGGCGATAGGGCCAGCGGTAAAGAGCGGGTGGACCTTGTGGCCGGGGAGCGCTTCCATGACGGAGCCCATCGGCCACTGGTAGTGATCCATCGGCTTGTTGCTCTCGCCGTACACGCCGGTGGCAGGGTCGGGGGCCTCATCGATGATCGGCGTGCCCACATCCTGCGCGGCCGCTTGTGCTAATAGGGTGTACAGAAAGCTCCGGAAGCGGACAAGCCAGAGCTTTGATTCCGCTACGCCCCAGCCAACTTTGTAGCCCTTCCAGAAGTTTGGTCTCCATCCTGGCGCAAAGAAATACGGGATACCGGGATAGCCATGACGGAATACCTTGATGGGGAAGTATTCGCCCTCGATCAGGTTGGATGTGACCATGTAGGCACACCAAGAGCGGTCCCAATACTCCACCCACTCGACTGTCTCACCGAGCGCATTGGCCACATCTTCTGATAGCGGCAAACCGATGTTCTTGACGAAGTGCGGCTTCTCATCGTCACCAAGCGCGACACTCAGCCCGTAACGACGCATCACGTCATCTACGGGACGACGGGACACCTCGATGACTGCTGATAGGTCTGTTCCGGACCATGTGGGATATACTGTCTTGATGTCAACAGACAGCCACGTGAAAGGAACGCCTGCGCCCTTCTTTGCATTCTCGACCGCTTCGCCCATCGCCTTGAGCGCCTTGGTCTTGCGGACAGACGTGCGCGTTTCTTCGTCTTCTTCGTCCTCGATTGGGTCGTCAGGGTGAAGCTCTAGCCAGTTCTTGACCCAGGCGGAGGAGTTGCGCATGTTGAAGCGCTCTTCCCAGGTGTCCGGGTCAAAGAGCAGCTTGGTGCAAGCTCCACCATCGCCCACGCACGCCTCGACCGCATCGTTGAACGTGTCGATGCCGACGATGCGCCGCCCAGCCTGGATGAGCGTTTGCTCGGTCCACTTCTTGCGCAGCTCGGCATTGGCCTGGGCGTGCTCGGATGAGGACGCGGCCGTGACGTCGAGCTTCGGACGGTTGAGGGTGAGGGTGGCGGTGACCCGGGCAACTTCATCGGCGGCCGTGGGGTCACGGACCTCGACGTCGACGCGCCGCAGCTCCTCGGGCAGGGACACAGGCATTTCGAGAGTGCGCACCTGGCGTGCAGTCTCGATCTTGTTGTCCTGGTCCTGGAAGCGGCTCTGGAGTGTGGTGCGCAGCCGCTTGATGTACGCAGAGTCTGGCGCTGGGATCGGCGGGGCCTTGGCGATAATTTCCCCCAAACAAAAAAGGGGCTGGCCATTGCCGTCCTAAAAGACGACAGGACCAGCCCCTTGTGAGGTGCTGCTATTCGATTGGTGGCTCTATTCTACCTTCTCGCCCCGAAGAGGTCACGCCCGATGTCGCGACCTGTCGGGACCGCTACTCTGGGCGTGCTCGTCACCCGGTAGCCTCTCCACCGGGATGCAGGATCGCTCGACGGCTTCAAGACCGCGGTCTTGAAGAAGTGCTTGAGCGCGATCGAGGTGGTGTCCACCATGTCGTCATGCGCGCCGTGGGGAAAGGCCGCATGCTGCTCGATGAACGCTTCCCGCCACGGGAAATGTCTGGACACCGTGTCTTTGGGTAGGAACACGCGCTTGACCTGGACCCACTGGGTGACCTGACGCGCCCGCTGCTCTTTACTCTCGCCGCGCACGGTTTTCACCGCGACGACGGGGATACCGGCCTTACCAGCCTGCGTGGGCGCGTGCATCACCTGGACGGCGGACTTCCCCGAGCCCTGGTCCTCGATGAAGAGGGGCACTTGCCATTTCTCGTAGAGCCCGCGCAGCCGCGTTAGCAACACGGGGAACTCGACCCGCTCGTGCCATAGGTCCATAACGTATGCATTATCGCCGTGGAGGCCCCAGACCGCGGCGCAACTGTAGTCTCTTTCGGGCCCAAGTGAAAATGCCGAGTCGACAGTGATGATGGTGGGCCGCAGATTCTTGTCCCACTCCTCGTCGAAGTCATAGAACTGCCACCAGTTTCTCTTGAACAGGTTGCCTAGCTCGGTCTGTGGATTCTGCTGGTAGAGCGCAGCAAAGTCTTGATCAGTAATTTCTTCCAGCTCGACTGAGGGCACTTCTTCCTGCGGGATGCGCCCGTTTAGGTACTCGCCCCTTGGCCTGCCAAAAGGGTCATCTCTGGGATCATCCTCCCTAGCGATCATTGGAACTTCAACGACCTTCCACCGGTCAGCGCCTGCGGAGTTCAGGATGCGCCCGATGAGATCGTCTTCATTCCACCTCGTCGCGACGACAATGAACCGCGCCCCGGGCATACGGCGGGTGGTAGCGACGGTCTGCCACCACTCCCACACGCTATCCCGCTTGGTGTCAGAATCAGCCTCTTCGTGGTCCTTGATGTAGTCGTCCACGACGAAGAGGTGGGCGCCGTAGCCGGTCGTCCCACCACTGGTGCCCGCAGCGTGGAGCACACCGCCAGCCGTGGTCTCCCAGTGGCCCGCGGCCCTGGTATCTGCTCGTATAGCCACATCCTTGTAGGGCCACTTCTCGCTGTCGAGCATGTCCCGAACGTGGCGGCTATTCACCTGCGCGCGGTCGTCGTTGTAGGACGCGAGAATAATTTGGTGCCTGGGATGGCGACCGAGATACCACGCCGGGAAGTTCCACGATGCGTGCAGGGTTTTCCCTTCGCGCGGGGGCATCATGAGGATCAGACGAGTCGTCTCCCCGCGCTCGACGGCTTCGAGCTCCCGGCAGATGAGCTGCGTGACCCGCGTCTCCTCGTACTCATCGTCCATAAGGTGGCAGAAGTCAGCGAGCGTCTCCGGCCCAGCAGTGCGTAGCGCGCGCTTCTCCCGCTGGAGCTGGATCGCAGCGCGGGCCATGTCTTGCACCTGTGACGGAGGCGCGCTGCGGACGGGGGGAGCGTGCTGCCCGGCCATTTCTCTCCAAACACAAGAAGGCCGGTCCATTTCCCCCCTGAAAGAGAGAAGGACCGGCACTTCGTCAGAAGTGCCGCTATGTGGTTAGGTCAAGTCTACGCTACGGCTCTGGGTCGGCCTCCCGCCATTCATCATCGAACGCATCCACAAACGGCGCTGGTAGGCCCTGGAGGCCTCGCTGTTCGTTGAGCGCTTCCAGCACAGACTTCGCCGCCGCCGTCGCCTCTTCCCGTGTCAGCCCGTCGGCAATCCCCATATTCAGCGTGGTCTTGAAAATGTCCACCACACGCGGCGCATCGAGCCCCAGGTACTTCGCCCTGCGCTCCTGCACCTTCAACATCATGTCCAGCGCCCTGAACTGAAACTCTGGCCGATCGTCATTACCCGCCTTAACAAAAATCTCCTCCGCCCGCTCAAGAATGACGTCTAACCGATGGAGCTCGATCGCCCGTACCTCCTCGGTCGGCTCCACAACAGACGTCCTCAGGGCCTGCGTGACCTGGCGTCTGGCCTCGCGCTCAGTCTCGTAGCCGCACTCTTCCGCTATCGCCGCGTAGGACTTCCCCTGAACACGAAGGTTGAGCGCCTTCGCTAAGTGTGACCGCCGCACAATAGCCTTCGGCGTGGCAAACTCGCGTTTCCTGGCCACTACCTCTCCGCCTCAATGCTGTCTCGGAAAATCCGCTCCAACTCCTGCGCCAACGGGTCTTCATCCCAATTCGGCGGCAGCGGCCTCTTCTTCGGCAGCATCGGCCACTTCTTCTTCCGCCGCTCGTAATACGCGGCAGTATTCTTCCGCTCCCGTGCAAGCTGGCATTCCCGCCTCTGACAGTACCTCGACCATGCCACCCCCGGCTGGAACAGCTCATAACAGAATGCACACGGCCGTGGAGGTATGACCTGGCGGAGCGCCCGTAGCGCCTTCCCAAGGTCAGAGGGGGTGAGCGACTCTTGGTCCACGACTACTTCCTGATAGGAGCGGATGCCGACGACACGAAGACTTCCGACTCACCCATCGTCGTCGTCCCAGACGCTGCGCTCCCAGGCCAAAAATTGCGCTATAGCGAAACCTGCACCTTCGAGTCCGAAGCCGGACTCATCCTCACATATCTCGGGCTCAACAATGAGCGAAGGAAAGACCTTCCCCAGCCAGCCCGCAAACGGCATACTCGCCGCAACCCCGGCCCCAAGACGGAAGAGGCCACGGCGACTTAGACGCTCAGACACCCCCATCACAGACCCTCTCTTCCCAAAAACGGGAATACCAAAAATCTTTTCACGGGTTCACGCGGGGGTCCCAAGCCCGCCCAGCCGAAGAGAAGGGTCGAGACCCCCGTACCCGGGTGTTACAGCATAGCTGCGGTCCTGCCCCTCGGCCCGTATCATGCCCACCCCCTCGTTATTCACCATGCCCGCCTGTGCATAGCTGTTGCGGCCTGGTGCTCTGTTGTTGCGCTCCTGGTTGACCGTAACATGGTAGCGATAATAGCGATAAGCTCTACCATCGGGCGCGCTTAATCACCGCAAGAACGGGTCCCAGCGGCTGGGAGGGTCGGATTCGGGCAATGTGATCTTTTGGCTGGTTTGGGAGATCTTTTGGGGCCCTTCTTCCGTTTTGAGTGTTTCGAGCAGTGGGTCTATCCATGCGTTGTCTCCTGCCACTGCTGCGATATGGCCGATAGACCAACCCTTGTCGCATGCCGTACAGCAGAAGTCAAGCCTGTACCTGCCGCGAAGCTGGTAGTGCCCTCCTGGAGGCGACTGCTGGAACTCCCGAATGCTGGTATCTGTCTCGACCACCTCGCCGCATCCATCGCAGTACCAGCGGGTGAAGCCTGCTCTCATCCACGCCCCCTCGTTTCCTTGTACCACATATGGCGTAAGGCGCCTTACGCTGTAAGTAATTGTACAGCGGTGAGCTGGTGAGCGGTGGCGTGTCTGGTGTGAGTGGATTGGTGGGAGGTGGGAGTGGGGGTTACGGCGCTGAGGCGATCCGCTAGCGCGGGGTAGGGGTGGCATCTCCCCCTCCGTAGGTCCCCCCCTCTTAAGAAATGCCGTGAGCTAGCAGGCCCACGCATTCGGTACAGGTCTGGTGTCCCCTTCCCAGCCTTCTCGTGTGTTGTGGCCAGTCAAACGGGGCTTGAATCAGGATGGGGCGGAGGCCGCGTCTCTGGTTCCATAACCCGCACCATCTAGTTCTCCCGCGCAGGAAAGTGAGCGCTTCCGATATCGAGGTCCAGCACGTAGTTCTGCGCTTGCAGTGTAAGTATCCTGCTGCGCTCCTCGTCCACCGTTGACCATGACCCTCGCGCCGACCATGACCCGCGCTCATACGGCAGGGTCTCTCCCCACGGGTCATCTATCTCCCGCCGAGCTCGTGCCCGCGCCCGCCGCTGCGCCCACTTCCCTACCGCCATGCGCCCATTCTACGCGGATTGCCCGTTCCACGCAAAACGCGCACACTTCGCAAAACCTCTTGACACCACATATTGCGCCATGCAACACTCCACACGTCGGGCAGGTCGGAGTAAGCGACCGCCGCAAGGACATAATCCGATGGAGCAGCAGAACGCAACCTCGAAGCAACCAACGACCTGGGCGAACCTCCTCCGCGACGCCGTGACGACTCCTGGCCGTATCCACACCGCCTACTCCGCGTTCCATGGCTACAGCATCGGCAATCAACTCCTAGCCCTATGGCAGTGTGCCGAGCGCGGTATTGAGCCTGGCCCCATCGCTACGTACAAGAATTGGGCCGGGAAGGGCAGGCAGGTCCGCAAGGGCGAGAAAGCAATCACACTGTGCCAGCCTGTCACCGTCAAGGCTAAGGCCAGGTCCCAGCGCGATGCCGACACCATCCGCCGTATTTTCATCTATCGCCCCTCGAGGATGGTGTTTATAAGTTGGAGCACAACCCGTCAGGCTACGACGCGGTTGCCAAACAGTGGTGCTCCTGGCGATTCGTGGAGGATGGTTGAGCTGTGACCGGCCCCCAGTTCAGGAAATCCCGAGAGGCAGCGGGCCTCACCATCGCCCAAGCCTCTCGGGATTTCGGGGTTAACTACACCACCATCTGGCGCTGGGAAACAGATAGGATGCCCATCCCGAAACTCGCCGCCGACCGAATCAGTCAACTCGCGCAGATTGGCGACAAAAGTTCGAGGGAGAGAAAACGATGACAGCCAAAATCTATGAGCGCGAGGATAACCTCGTTATCATCGCCGCACCAGCC
>ORMF011576168.1_pt1 | contig 11821 bp, 9 predicted proteins | sample 1779871 | NCBI WGS metagenome assembly ORMF01 (sample SAMEA104232316, study PRJEB22302) | groundwater metagenome | biome: forest; feature: aquifer; material: groundwater | place: USA | collected 2011-08-07 | depth 5.4 m | reverse complement strand
CGTAAGTGTAAATATCCCCGGACCAGGCCCCCTGACTGAGCATGTAGTAGGCGGCAAAGGGGCCGACAAGATCCTTATCATAGATATATCCGGGATTATTCTGGATAAAGAAGAAGAGAATTTTATGGGGCTTAAGACAACTCCGCGCCTGACAGCGAGGATAAGAGAAGAACTTGATAAGGCATCAGAGGATAATAGTGTTAAGGCTGTGGTTTTGAGGATAAACACACCAGGCGGCACTGTAACTACCTGCGACATAATAAATCACGAGCTCAGGAACTTTAAGAAAAAAACTGGCAAGATAATTGTGGCTGAGTTTATGGATATTGCTGCATCAGGGGGTTACTACATCGCAGCAGCATCTGACAGGATAGTGGCGCATCCAACGACTATAACAGGGAGCATCGGGGTAGTGGCGTATAATATCAATGCAAGCGGTCTTCTTGAAAAGATAGGCATAACCAATGAAACCATAAAATCTGGAGATAAAAAGGACATAGGCTCTCCATTAAGGCCAATAACATCTGAGGAAAGAGAGATTCTGCAGGGGATTATAAATAGCTTATACAATAGGTTTCTTGATGCGGTTGCAGAGGGCAGAAAAGAAATTGCAAGAGAAGAGCTTAAAAGGATTGCAGACGGCAGGGTCTATACTGCTGAACAGGCCCTTAAATTAAAACTCATTGACCATATAGGTTATCTTGACGATGCTATAGAGATTGCAAAAGGCATGGCAGGTGTTAAAGATGCCACCATAATTACTTACGCAATGCCCAGTTCTTATAAAAGCAATATCTATGCTGCACGAAATATGCCCAATACTGTTAATCTTGTAAATATAGATGCAGGCAGTTTTATAGGTTTGCCTGGCATGAGATTTATGTACCTCTGGATGCAGTAAGAAGCTAACAGCTTTTCAGCAAAAGCATCCTCTGTCCGAGGAATCTCAAAGAACCTACTGGCATGCCAGCCAGCAGCCAATGTTTCAAGGTTACCAAAGCCAGAATATCTCAATTAAAAACCTCTGAAGGGGACGGAAAGGAGGTGAATGCAGGTTTGCTAAAAAGTCGTATAAAATTATTTAGTTCTGATAAGGTAACCTAATACGAAAGGAGGAGAGCTATGAAAAAGATTTTAAGCATATTATTTGCAGTAATCGTATTGACGGGTCTTTCATCTGTGTCAATGGTGGAGGGCAAAGAGAAAGGCATAAAAACAAAATCTAAGGAGGAGCAGATAAAAATTGCGCAGAGTGCCGCACCTACGAATATCTCGAAAGACGCAACCATCATGATTTTTGGAGCGGATGGTAAACTGGTGGAGGCAAAGAAAGGGACTAATGGTTTTACCTGCATCCCTGAGATTGAAGGCCAGGAGACGCCTGATCCGATATGCGTGGATCCGGCTGGCTGGCAGTGGCTGAGCGATGCGATGTCTGGGGCGGCAAAACCAACCAATACGGCGCCCGGTATTGCCTATATGGCCAGTGGGGGATGGCACTGGGAAAAGGACGGAAAGATTACCCCAACAACAAAGAGTGAACCTGGCGCAAAAAGAGTTAAGGAACCGCCTCATTGGATGGTGATGGGACCGTTTGATTCAAAGGCCAGCGGCCTGCCGTCACTACCGAGTAAGCTCGGTACTTATGTTATGTACGATGGTACTTCGTACTCTCATTTGATGATTTATCAAGACCCGAATAAGGTGAAATAAATTAATATGAGGGCGTTAATGCGGATAAAATTTGATTTTAAAGAAAGCCCTGCGATAAACCGCAGGGCTTTCTTTACCGCTTGAGCCAAGTAACAGAGATAGACATAATGCCATGAAGATGCCTGTATTGTTCATAGGCCATGGTTCGCCTATGAACATCATGTTAAAAAATGATTTTACCGGCAGCCTTGCTGCATTAGGGAGAAACCTGCCAAGACCAACCGCGGTAATGGTTATTTCAGCGCATTGGTTGACAAGCGGTGCTACTTATGTTGGATGCATGACAAAACCGAAGACAATCTATGATTTTTATGGATTTCCTGACGAACTGTATCAAATGGATTATCCGAGCCCTGGTTCACCCGGTGACGCCAAATTTGTCACCAAATTGATTAAGAAAGCGCCAGTAACGTGTAACAACGATTGGGGATTGGATCATGCTGCATGGGCGATTTTAAAACATATTTATCCAACAGCAGATATTCCTGTATTTGAAATGAGTTTGAATTATTCATTCAATGAATGGCGTCCTAAACCGATTAAGTATTATTATGATCTGGCGTCAGAGCTTGTGGAGCTAAGAAAAAGAGGCGTTCTGATCATCGGCAGCGGCAACATAGTACACAACCTTGGCTTAATAGATTTCAAGGCAATGGGTGCAAAACCCTATGATTGGGCCGTTGAGTTTGATGAAGAGGTGAAATCAAATCTGCTCAGCGGGAATCATAAAGATTTGATCGATTATCGGACTATGGGTAAAGCCGCTTCCTTAGCTGTTCCGACGCTTGACCATTATTTGCCCATGATATACGCGATTGCCTTACAGGAAAAAGGAGATGCTTTCAAATTCATTTTTGAAGGATTTCAACATGCCTCAATATCCATGAGATGTTTTCAGATAGGATGAATGACCGGAGTTTCCGCTTCATACCGCTATTTCCAATTGTATCTTATCGTAGTTTACCTGCGGCGTTGTCTTTTCTCTGCCGTCCTTTGCCTTCTTTAGTTCTACAAGTCCTAATTCCTTGAGATAGTCAAGGTCTTCTATAACATTGTTTATATCCCTGTTAAGCGTTTTTGCCAGTTTATATATAGATGAAGGGTGGGTTTTTTTGATTGTGTGTAAAATCTCTAACCTTTTCTCTGTCAATATCTTTCTCATGGTATCCAGATTTTCAAAATAGACCTCTGCCTGCTTTTTTACCCTTTCACCGCTTGCAATCTTCTCCATAACATCCCCTGCCTCTTTGAATGCCTGCTCCATTGTCCTGACACCTATTTTTACATTTTTTACCTTCATATTTTCCCCTCCTTAAGCTTCTTAATATCGGTTTTAAAATCTGCAAATAACTTGCTTATGGTTCCAAACCTATATGCAAATTCTTTGTCCCTGATATGCCTGTGGTCTCCTTTGCCTTCGCTGTTGTCATAGCCGATAACCCTTTTATTATCTACAATGTAGGCTAAAGAATATTTAAAACCATGCGGCTTGTCTTTAGATACCGGCACCTGCCATATTTTCATTTCCATTATATCACCGCCTTTATATACATCTTTTGAATGGTATATAAGCCGTGCCTTCATAGTCTGTATGATATACCTACTATAGATTGATGTCAAGGTAAGCCTATAGTTACAGCAATGGCGTGTTTAAGTACATTGCAGGCTTAGGAGTATAAAGGGGAGTCCCCCCTTTATACTACAGGAATTTGTGGATTACATGGGAGGATGCGGACAAAAATAAATCTCTGTCACCTTTTTTTGTTAATACTTCTTGCTTTACCATGTAAGTTTGATAAATTGACAAGAATTGGAATTCAAGCAGAATAGCTCTTTGGGTGTAGTTATAGGAGGAGATAAAACATCAGCAAGAGGCAAGACCTGATACACTTACCCCTGCAAGTAAATCACTGGCAGCATCCTTAAGTTTTTAAAGACAAAGGCATTAAACAGAGCGACACCTTTTTGGATATGCATCTGATCAGATCGGGCGGGAAAATAAATCTACCACCTCTTCAATTTTTATTATAAAATGTTTGCCTTTAGAGTAGCATATGAAGAGCAATAATAGCACACACCAGCCTGAAGCCTTTTCCAGAGTCCTAATCGACAGGGCTCTGACAGATAGCGCCTGGGATTTACTCAATACACAGCAAGTCCTGTTTGAATATCATACTCCAACCGGCAGAGCAGATTATCTTCTGAAAGATAGTATAGGACGTGTTCTGTGCATCCTTGAAGCAAAACGCGAGGACCTAGACCCATATGATGCGAAAGAGCAGGCACGCGGATATGCTGAAAATAGCAATGCGCCGTTTGTTATCCTTTCCAATGGACGCGAACATTGGTTCTGGAATCTCCAACGAGCTGAACAGCAGGATGCATATCGCATAGAGCGGTTGCCATCGCAGAAGGATCTTGAGCGTGTGCGTCTAAAGAATATGCAGCCACCTCGTGAGCTTAGGTCCGAAGTTGTATCCTCTGACTATCTCTATCACCTGCGTCCTGATTTGAAGCTTCGTGGTTATCAGATTAATGCCATGGGGACTGTTGCTGACCTTTACGACAAGGAAGGACGGCGCAAGTTTCTTCTCGAAATGGCCACAGGCACAGGCAAGACCTTGCTCTGCGCTGCTCTGATCCGGCGATTCCTTGTAACCCGCAACGCCGAGCGTGTACTGTTCATCGTTGATCGTATCGAACTGGCAAAGCAGACGATGGAGGATTTCAATGTCGTTCTCGGCGAGTACAAGCCGGTCATCTACAAGACAGCTCGCCGCACCGGTGAATTGTTGGGGTCTTCTGTTGTAGTGGCCACTATCCAGTCTCTCATGACTGATCGCCGATACCGGCAGGAATTTACCCCATTTTACTTTGATCTTGTGATTAACGATGAGGCGCACCGGTCAATCTACGGAGATGCCCGCGAAGTCGTCCAGTTTTTTCAGGCTACCCGAATCGGTCTGACCGCTACGCCTAAGGCATACCTGAAAAACGTGAACATTCAGCAACTTGCTCAGGAAAACCCGAAGACCCTTGAGGCCCGGCAGTTGTGGGACACCTATCATTATTTCGGATGTGAACCTGGAGAACCGACCTTCCGTTACGACATCATAGATGCGATTAAAGACCCTGAAGGGCCGTTTCTTTGTACGCCCAAAATTGTGGATGTTCGTACTGATATTACAACGAAGTCTCTTGAAGAGGCTGGCTGGACTGTCACGGTTGATGAGAAGGAAGAGAACTTTAAGATCCAGGACCTGGAGCGGAAGATTTTTACGCCGCATCGCAATCGAGTGATGTGCGAAGTATTCCTGCGTGAAAGCCAAAAGGCCCCGGATGGCAATGTCGGAAAGTCTATTATATTTGCCGTTAACCAGTCCCATGCCACGACATTGACTAAAATTTTGAATGATATTAAGCCGGGCATAGCTTTAACAATCACCTCACGCATTACTGATTCATCCTCGCTGGCAAAGGAATTCCGCGACGGCAAACGGTCTGAGCGTATTGCCGTTTCCGTGGATATGCTTTCAACCGGATACAACTGCCGTGATCTGCTTAATGTTGTTCTCATGCGGCCAGTCTTTTCGCCGACCGAGTACATTCAAATTAAGGGTCGCGGAACCCGGCGGTATACTTTTGTTATAGGCAATACAGAGTATGAAAAGAAATGGTTTTTTCTACTGGATTTTTGTGGCGTTGCCGAATACTTTGAAGAGAAATACGATTATTCCATTCCGCTTGTGTTGCCCCGGCCTCGTGGCGGCTCATCCGGTTCATCTGGTGGTATTCTTTATCCGCTGCCAGAGGCGACATACGGGCAGGGTAATATAAATGATATAGTCACAGACGATGCTCAACAATCCGGACATAGATCAATCCCAATATGGGAAGGCACAGATCGCATTGTCAGCCAGGAAGTGCGCATCATCGGTCCAAACGGCGAAAAGGTTGATGTCATGACCTTCAGGGGTTCTTTTGAGCGCGACCTCAAGGAGTTTGCAACATCCGACGATGAACTTTCTCAGGCAGTGGATATTGAGGATGATGATGCGATTGAAACAGTTATGCAGGAACGGTTTTACCACAAGCCCGAAATGTTCTATTCGCCGGACAAACTGGTTGTTGCGTATGGCGTGCCTGCTCCCACGCCGGCCTTTGTGTATAATGCTCTTGGCAAAAAGCCTTTGCCGAGCAAGGAGCAGATAGTATCCGACACAGTAGAATCCATTGCCGCACGTTTCAATCTGCGATACAGCGAGCAGAAATGGCTGAATGCTACAGCAGAACTCGTTGCCGATGACCGGGTCTCGCTCGACAAACTCATGCAGGGAGATTTCTCAATATTTAGCGGAAGCCAATTTACCCGACTTGGCGGCGTGCAGGCGCTGGCTAAATTCCATGATCGCGATGCAGTATTCGAGGCCCTCCGCCAGTCCAGCCTCATTAAACAATCAAGATTAGCTTCAGCAAGCCTTACGCGTTGATAAAGGAGATTTTATTCATGGCAACACCGCAAACAACAAACTCAAAAACAAATGGCTCAAATTTCTATTCATCCGGCCTTCGCCAAAAGGTTGACCAGCTTATGAATATTCTATGGGCAGGCGGCGTCAACAATCCCATGGACTCCATAGAGCAGCTTTCGTATCTCATTTTTCTACGTTTGCTGAGCGAACGCGATGAGCTCATGGCCTCTATGGATAAGAAATACACCCGGATATTTTCCGGACAATGGGCACGCTATGCCTGGGGCAACTTTGTAACCCTAACCGGAGACCACCTCTTCAATGCTGTCCGTGATGCCATCGAAAAGTTTCATGAGCTTCCGGGACTCTCAGAGACAGGCAAGCTCCTTTTTAACCGTGCCACTTTGAAAATGTACGAACGCCCGACACTGCGGGCAGTCATTCAGGCCATTAACGAGATGGATCTCGTTGTTCATGAGGGCGTAGATATCAAGGGCGATATGTATGAGTACCTTCTCAGCAAACTCGCTCAATCGGGAACTAACGGGCAGTTCCGCACACCGCGCCATATTATTGATCTCATAGTTACCTTGGTCGACCCGAAGCCGGGCCAGTGTATCTGTGATCCTGCCAACGGCACAGCTGGCTTTCTGATCTCGGCGTACAATCACATACTGAGAAATAACACGAAGCCTGCTGACCTGTCTCGTGGTCTGGTTGATGGCGGACAACTTAAGCCCGCGCAATGGAAATTCATGGAGGAGCATGCCTTCACCGGCTTTGACAATGACGCCAACATGGTGAAGATCGCCATACTCAATCTGTACCTGCACCAACTCGAAAAGGCACATATCGAGTTTCATAATCCGCTGACAACGACAAAGGGCGGGCAATATCCTGGACAGCTTTTCGATATTATCCTTACTAATCCGCCTTTTGCCGGGAAGATACAAAAGGAAAGCATCCTCGCCGATATTGGTCTTGAAACACGGGACACGGAACTGCTCTTTCTCAAATGGTTCATGGATCATCTTACAAACGGCGGTAGAGCAGGAGTAATTGTACCAAACGGTGTTCTCTTCGGTTCTGGTAAAGCGGCCAAAAAAGTGCGTGAATTATTACTCACAACCTGTGATCTTCAGGCCGTAATTGCATTGCCGTCTGGTGTTTTTAAACCTTATTCCGGTGTCGGCACTGCTATTCTTATCTTTGAAAAAGGTAGGCCGACAAAGTCGGTATGGTTCTATGAGCTTACCGCAGACGGCTTGTCTCTCGACGACAAGCGAACACCCATAGATGCAAATGATATCTCTGATATTATTGCCAAATGGCCAAAACGTGAGGAAGGCCCGAACAGCTTCAACGTTCCTATTGACCGTATTCGGAATAATGGTCTGAAACTTATGATCGGACATTACAAGCCTGTTATGTTGGATAGTGTAATACACGACTCTCCAAAGAAAATTCTCGCGGACATCATACACTTGGAGGCCGAGATAGTTGCGCAGGCAAAGAGTCTATTAGAAAAATTGGGATCCACTGAATGAAGGGCTGGCCTACAAAACCCCTGCTTCAAGTTGCCAGACTTACCCGCGGAACCGAACCTGGAAGTGAGAGCTACACAGATTCTTCTCGCGGCGTTCGCTTTCTTCGTGTTGGCGACATTACTGGAAAAACAAATAATCCTGTTTACACGGATGCAACGCAGACAGTATTGGTTTCAGTGGCCGATGTATTGCTGACTCTCGACGGTTCGCCAGGATACGTAAGTACTGGCCACAATGGGGCCATTTGCTCAGGCCTTCGTAAAGTCGAGCCAATTGACCCAAACAACGTCTCTCTGGACTGGCTTAGGTTTGCGCTAATGTCACCGGATGTTCAGCACACAATCAGCAAGTATACAAATGGCGTGACAATTCTGCATGCCTCGTCTGCTTTGCCTCATGTCAGCATTTCCATTCCGCCTGTTTCTGAACAAGATCGTATTGTGAAGATATTGGATGGGGCGAATGAGTTACGGCGACTTAGGGATAAAGCTGACCGCCGCACCGCTGAATTCATTCCTGCGCTGTTTTATGATATGTTCGGCGATACTGACAAGGAATGGCCTGTTGCAAAGTTTAGTGAGCTTGGGACACTCGACCGTGGCAAATCAAGGCACCGCCCACGTAATGAACCAAATTTATTTGGAGGACAATACCCATTCGTTCAGACAGGAGATATTGCCAATTGCGGTGGTCGTGTTGAATCATATTCGCAGACATACTCCGAATTAGGGCTTGCTCAGAGCAAGTTATGGCCGGAAGGTACGCTTTGCATTACGATTGCTGCTAACATTGCAAAATGTGCTGTTTTGACATTTCCAGCATGTTTCCCAGACAGTGTTGTAGGCTTTATTCCGAACGAGCGTATAACAATTGAATTCGCAAGATCGTGGATTGAAACCCTTGAAGCTAAACTGGAGGAAGATGCTCCACAGGCTGCGCAAAAGAACATCAATTTGCAAATTCTTCGCGGCCTTGAGCTTCATGTTCCACCTATCGAGTTGCAACGAGAATTTGCCTCCCGCGTTGCTGATATCCATACTTTCGAGACAGCGCAGGCAAAAAACCAGCAACTGCTTGACGATCTATTTAAATCCTTAATTCACCGCGCCTTTCAAGGTGAACTATGACCGGCAGCCTGAGAAATCACTGGGGATATACGCCTGAAGAAATTTGGGAGCCGCTGTCCGCGCATGATAATGCGCCGCCCGATTTGTTTAATGATCTTTATGAAGCTGCTGAGGGATTTCTCGCATTGCCGACACCGGACGCTTTGTTTGAAGAAATTCAGAACGATGCCGTCAAAGCCCACGACGCATTTTATGCCCTGAAAGGTTCTGACTTTCGAAACGAAACAGCCATAGTGGAATTTTTTGAGGCTGCCTACGAAGTCATTGTTGATTATGACATTCCTGGAGAACACGAAATATTCAAACGGCTCCTGCGGCAATTTTTAAGCAAATATAACCTTCGTTACCGCCTCGATGACCCCTTCAGATTGCGCTTTCTGCTGGCTGGCTCATTTACCAATCTCTATTCAGAACTCCAACGCCTGAACATTTCAAACGCACATCTGAGCGGCCTTCTTCAAGACTTCGAGCATGCCTTCGACCGCTACGCCCGCAGTCAGGATGCAGCCGACCTCAAAACCTGCATCGCCAAAGCAAGTAACTACGCTGAAGGACTCGCATCTCAGACAATGGGCAATCCTTCCACGGGTAACACCCTCGGAGTGCTTGCTAATGGTCTTACTTGCTGGCCTCATGATAAACTCAAGGAATCTCTTATCAATCTATACCACTTCTGCTGCGATTATCCTGGTATCAGGCATGGAGGAAAACCGGCCAGCAAACGCCGCGAACTTACGGCTATTGATTCCACACTCGTCTGCCTACTCATTCTTGGTTTCACCGGCTATTTATCGCCGCTTGTTGATGAGCGTACCGTGCTGGGTGTTTAAGTTAAGGATATTAGATAAAAAGGAAGGGTGGTTATAAAGCAATATTGCTATATGATGTTTTATTCTTTATTCCTCATAATGAAACAACACGGGAACATGTCTTGAAGAATCAGTTTTTATCCCCCGCCCCTTTTTGAAACCACCTTACTGAACGTAGTATAGTGAATTTCCAGGCAATCCGCAATCTGTTTATGTTTTTAATCGCTATTTTACGGTTATTTTATTCCACTGTGGCTGAGACAGTATTGTCCGTGATATAATCCTTTCCAGATTATCAGAAAAAAGCAGAGTACCCCATGGACACCATAGAAAAACTCAAAATACTTTCTTCGGATTCACAATACGATCTTGCGTGTGCATGCGGAACGCATAAGGATGAACACAGGAAGCGCGGGCAGGACGGCAAGTGGCTCTATCCGGTTACCCTGCCGCAGGGGGGCTATTCTGTGCTTCTGAAGACCCTTCTTTCCAATGCATGCGCAAATGACTGCAAATACTGCCCGCTCAGGTCAGAGACCAACGTTCAACGTTGCACGCTCCAGCCCGAAGAGGTTGCGCGGATTTTTATGGAATATCTCAGAAAAGATAAGGCATTCGGCCTTTTCCTAAGCTCCGGCGTCATCAAGGACCCTGACCATACAATGGATAGGATCAATGCCGTTGCGCGGCTCTTGAGGTACAAGCACCATTTCAAAGGCTATATTCATTTGAAGATAATCCCGGGCGCTTCAGATGCGGCAATCGAGGATTCCCTTTCGCTTGCAAGCGCGGTGTCGCTCAATATCGAGACCCCGGGCAAAAAACATTTTGACGTGCTTTCAGATAAAAAGGATTATATGAAAGATATCATCCATCCTATAAAACTTTTGAGCAGGCTCACAACAAAGGGGAACAGATTTTCCCGGGTAAAGTGTACAACCCAGTTCATCGTGGGCGCATCTGATGAAAGGGATTCGGAAATCATAGAGTATATGTACGGATTATACGACCGCCTGAATTTTAAGCGGGTTTATTTTTCGTCATATCAGAAAGGGCTCGGAAAACAAGATATCCCCGGAGAGAGGCAATTCTTATCAAATACTCAAATACCTTTTGTTCGTGAGCATAGACTGTATCAGGCTGACTTTCTTATCCGCAGATACGGTTTTGCAAAGAATGATATTCTCATGGATAACTCAGGCAATTTAAGGCTTGACAAAGACCCAAAAGAGGTTTGGGCAGAGACCCACCCTGAACATTATCCGGTTAGGGTCAATAGGGCGGACAGGGAGGCCTTGCTCAAAGTGCCTGGCCTTGGGCCGGATACGGTGAAGAGGATACTCAAAATACGGCAGGAACAAAGGATTACCAGTATTGCTGATTTAGGTATAAAGGGAAAGAGGCTGGAAAAAGCGGGAAATTATGTAATATTTGAGTGAACTTTTGAGGAAATAAAAAACCCTCACAGATACCCAAATCTGTGAGGGTTATGAGCAAACCCAGTTCCATCTGGGTGTAAAGACTGGCTCCCAGGGAGGGATTTGAACCCCCGACCCGGTGGTTAACAGCCACCTGCTCTGCCCCTGAGCTACCTGGGAATACGCAAACAATTCAAGCCGCAGTATACTAATATTTCCATAAGGAAAAATCAAGCCATTTTACAAGTTAATTTTTTTATTTATGGGCAAGACGAATTTTAATACGGTCTATTCTCTTCTTTATTCCAAATACCTCCCCAAGAGGTTTTGTAAGTCTTTTCCTCTCGTGAGGTTTTGAATATTTAATGTAGACTATGCCCATAGTGGCAATAAATGTTCCGCCGATAAGGTCATTTATAAGATCCCACATTGTATTATCAAGGCCGTTCTGCGTATCCTTGTTAAACATCTTATCAACGGCAAACTCCCCTATTTCCCAGAATCCGCCGACCGCCATTGCAAATATGATTGTAAATAAGCCGACTAATGGCAGCGTAAGTCTGATCTTTTTTGTGTAATGGAGCGTATAGACAATCATAAATGCAAGCATTGCGATAACTCCTGTGCCGTAGATATGCAATATCTTGTCCCACAGCCAAATCCGGTCATAAAACTTAAGCCATTCACCGAAAAATGTATGCAGAAATATCATCACGGTTATTAACAGGTCTAATT
>ORMF010428888.1_pt1 | contig 11822 bp, 7 predicted proteins | sample 1779871 | NCBI WGS metagenome assembly ORMF01 (sample SAMEA104232316, study PRJEB22302) | groundwater metagenome | biome: forest; feature: aquifer; material: groundwater | place: USA | collected 2011-08-07 | depth 5.4 m | reverse complement strand
TCGCCGAGCGCATCGTCGCGGGCTTCTCCGAGGTCGTCGCGTGGCTGGACGTGGGCCTCGCGCAGTCGACCGCCGACGGGCACAGAGCCCTGCGCGTACGGGCCGGCGAGGGGCTCGCGTGGTCCGCGCTGCTCGGAGGCGACTACACGCTCGCGCACCAGGCGTTCGTCGCCCTGGCGGCCCACGGCGTGGGGGACGACGACGTGCGGGGGTGGACGGACACGGTTCGGACCGTTCGCGAGGCACGCCTCGCCGTGTGGCTGCGGCGCGTCGACCAAGCCGTGGACGACGTTCGCCAGGGGCTCGACCGCGACCGGGCACCGGGCGCCCCGCGGCTCGACGACTGGCTGGTCGAGCTCGCGGGCTATCGCCACCCCGATGTGGCGGCGGCGCTCGGCGCCGCGCTCGACCGCCTGTCCGCGCTCGAGTCGCCCAACGGGCGCGTGTGGTCGCAGCCCGAGCGGGACTTGGCCCTGTTGTTGTCGACGGCGCTCGGCCGCCTACAGCTTCCCGAGTCGGTGCCGCCCCTCGCTCGTTGGGCTGCCGCATGCGGCGACCCCGCGCTCGCCGTCGAGGCCGGCCTCGCGCTGTGCAACTCGCGGCGCCAGGAGGCGCTTCTGCCGCTGCTCGCGGCGCGCGAGCAGTGGGGCGTGAACTCGGTCGTCTGGCAGCAGGTCCGGCGGGACCTCGCGCGGATTCCGGACGCGGGGCGCGTCGCGGTCGGGACGAACGATCCCGGTGCGTGGCTGCGGGCCGCCATGGTCCGGGCCGACGCGGGCGACCTCGCGGGGGCGCTCTCGGCGTACGACGAGGGGCTGCGCCTCGATCCTCGCGACGCGGGCGGGTACAACGGTCGCGGCCTCGTGCGGTTGGCGCTGGGTCAGCTCGACGACGCGCGCGCGGACTTCGATCGGGCGATCGAGCTCGATCCCAAGCGAGTGAGCGCGCTCGACAATCGCGGTCTCGTGCGGCTCGAGCGCGGTGACGCGGCCGGTGCGCTGGCCGACTTCGACCGCGCGATCGGCCTGGATTCCAGGCGCGGGGCGATCTACGGCAATCGCGGCAACGCCCACCGTGCGCTGGGCGATATCGAGCGGGCGATGGCCGACTACGGGGAGGCGATCCGCCGGGAGCCGGGTCGCGCCGCGGCTCACGCCATGCGCGGCGTGGTGCGTGGCGAGCGGGGCGATGTCGACGGCGCGCTCGCAGACCTGGGGGAGGCGATCCGCCTCGATCCCCGGGACGCCAAGGTGCTCGTGAATCGCGGCAACGTGCGCTTGGCGCGCCGCGATCTCGCGGGCGCGATCGCCGACTACGACCTCGCGATTCGCGTCGAGCCCACGCTGTCGCGCCCCTACGCGTACCGCGGTGTGGCCAAGCTCGCGCAGGGTGATGTCCCGGGCGCTCGTGCCGACTTGGACCACGCGATCCGACTCGACCCACGGGAGGCCACCTACTACTACAACCGCGCCAACTTACGGCGGGATGCCGGCGACGCCCCGGGCGCGCTCGAGGACTACGACCGGGCGATCGAGCTCGACCCGCGGGCGGCGGTGCCGTACTACAACCGAGCCCTCTTGCGCCACGCGGCGGGGGAGCTCGCGATGGCGCTCTCCGACTACGACCGCGCGTTCGAGCGCGGGTATCGGGTCGCCGCCGCGTACGACAACCGCGGCGTCGCTCGCGAGGCGCGGAAGGACTTCGACGGCGCGGCGCGGGACTACGACGCGGCGATCGGGCTCGACGCCCGCTATGCGCGTGCGTACGGGAACCGTGGTCATCTGCGCCTGCGCCGCGGCGACGCGGCGGGTGCACGGGCCGACCTCGACGTCGCGATCCGGCTCGAGCCTCGCGATGTGGACTATCACGTCATCCGCGGCAATGCGCGGCGGCTGCTGGACGACGCGACCGGGGCGTTGGCGGATTTCGACCGGGCGATCGAGCTCGACGCCAGGTCGTGGCGGGCCTGGGCCTATCGCGGCCGGGTGCTCGCACAGCTGGGACCCCGAGACGAGGCCCGGGACTCGTTGCGACGGGCTCACGAGCTCGCCCCGGCATCCGAGCGCGCGTCGCTCGCGGCAGAGCTGGCGGAGCTGCGCTGATAGGCGTGCGCGAGGCGCCGTCGTCACGTCGTGACAGGGCCGTGGATTCGGCCCCTCGCCGGGGACGGCGCATTTCGGCGACGGCAGCGCACGGGGAGGACCAGGTGCTGCGGCCGCAGGCGGTAGGTGGTGGCGTACGAACGGTGGCGCGATGAACTTGAACGTCCACGTCCACGTGCTGGCGATCGATGCGCTGCACATGCAGGGCGATCGACGGTCCACGCGAGGCCGTGGCAGGGCGCCACGGACGTTTTTGACCTCAGGCAAAAACGTTGGCAAACGAATTTGACCATGGTCAAATTTGTCCGTGGAGGCTCGTTACCTCGTTCCGCAGGTACTCGCGGACCTGAAGCACAAGATGGTGTTCGTCGCGGGACCGCGGCAGGTCGGCAAGACCACGCTTGGCGTTTCGCTGCCCGGTGGCGCGGACGGCTACCGCAACTGGGATGTCGCGGCGCACCGCTCGGAGCTGCTGGCCGGGGAGTTGCCGGCGACCGGCCTGTGGGTGCTGGACGAGATCCACAAGTACCATCGTTGGCGGAATTGGCTGAAGGGCCTCTGGGACGGACGGCGTGCCGGTCAGCGCATCCTGGTGACGGGTAGCGCCCGGCTCGACTACTACCGACGTGGCGGCGATTCCCTTCAGGGCCGCTACCACCTGCTGCGGCTGCATCCTTTGTCGTACGCCGAGCTCGGCATGTCGACGCAGGCGGAGCTCGAGGGCCTGGTGGCACTCGGCGGCTTCCCGGAGCCGTTCTTCCGCGGCTCGGAACGGGAGGCGCGGCGCTGGTCGCGCGAGTACCGGACCCGACTGGTGCGCGACGAAATCGTCGACCTCGAGCGCGTGGACGATCTCGGCAGCCTCGAGTTGTTGATGCAGCGGCTACCGGACTTGGTCGGGTCGCTCCTGTCGGTCAACGGTCTCCGCGAGGACCTGTGGACCAGCCACAAGACGGTGTCGCGGTGGCTCGACATCCTCGAGCGCGTCTACGCGATCTTCCGCGTATCTCCGCTGGGCACGCCCAAGATCCGCGCGATCAAGAAGGCACAGAAGCACTACCACCTGGATTGGTCGGTCGTCGCCAATCCCGCCGCGCGCTTCGAGAACGTGGTCGGCAGCCACTTGCTCAAGTGGGTCCACTGGCAGCAGGACGTCGAGGGGCGCGACTACGAGCTTCGGTACTTCCGCGATGTCGACGGGCGCGAGGTCGACTTCGTGATCGTCGACGGAAAGACACCCCGGTTGCTCGTGGAGTGCAAGCTCGGTGACGACGCGCTCGACAAGAGCCTGCGCTACCTCATTCACAAGTTCCCGCGAGCCGACGCGTGGCAGGTGTCCCTGACCGGGACGCGCGACTTCGTGTCGCCGGAGGGGGTGCGCGTCGCTCCGGCGGGGAAGCTCCTGGCGACGTTGGCGTGACCTCGTGGAATCCTTGCGGGCACCTTCGAGAACGTGCGCGAGCAGGAGGAGACCAACCCCGAGAGCCGAGCCTCGATGTCGGCCGAATTCGTGGCGAGCACCGGATCGAGGTGCCTCCCCCGTCCGGAGTCGATCGGGCCAACCTCGAGGACGCCCTCCGCGCCGCGCGTGCCGACCGCGCACGGAGACGCACGGTCGACATCGGCGGGCGCTGAGCGCCGCGCCGCGCGGGGAGAAGGCGATCACCCCGAGTCGTGTGGGCGGGTTCATCGCCTGTGTGAGTTGCCCCACGCCCCAAGTGCGAGGCGCTGAAGTGCGGCGCCTACCCGCTCGGTCCTGTGGTTCGGCGACGCCCGCCGCCGTCGGAACCACCGCGTGATTCCCGTAGGCGGGTCTTGACAAGGCCGTCCGAACTTGAGGAGGTGGTGGTCATGCGCCCAACTCGTATGTCGGTGGTCTTGGTCCTGATGCAGGTCCTCGTCGGCTGCGGACGGGATGACGCGGCGACGCCACCCGCGACCATCCCAGCCGCGACCCCATCGCCAGTGATCCAGGGCTCCTCGGGACCTACCGCGAGCCCACCGACCGCGGACGACACCCGGTACGCGTCCGCCCGCGTCGGTGACTGGATCGCGCAGACCCTCACCGGCGTCTCCGCGGGGGAAGTCCGCCGCACGGTCGTCGCCAAGGACGCGAAGTTCGCGACGATCAAGGAGGAGACGACCCGAGGCGGCGAAACCCTCGTCGAAGAGACGAAGTATCGACTCGACAAGACCTATGAGCTGGCTGCGGCGCCGGGCGCGCAGGACGAGAAACTCGGTGAGGGGGACGAGACGCTGCGCGTCGGCGATCGCGACTACGCATGTCACTGGGTTCACGTCAAACGCACGTGGGACATGGGCGGCCAGCCGCGCCACAGCGACATCAAGATCTGGAGGTGCAAGGACGTGCCCTTCGGTGGAATCGTCCGGTCCGACGTCACCGGGATGGTCGGGACGCACAACGCGATGATGACAGGCTGCGGCCGCGGCAAGTAGTAACGGGGTCGACCGACGCCATCGTGGAGGTCCTGCGCGAATCCGCGCCGCGACTTCCCGAATCGGCAGTACCAGCTCGGGCTCGCCGTGGCCATTGATGGGCTGTCCACGCAGCGCGAGGAGGATCCCGCGCCGCGTCTCAGTCGTGGGCGTGCGCCAGGCGCGCCATGTCGATGCGGTGTGCTCGACACGTCGAGGCGTAGGCGCGCTCGAAGTCGACCGGGATTGCGGTGGTGGCGTCGAGCCAAAGCGGCACGTCCGCCGGAAGCTGAGCGCCGAGCGCGAGGGGATAGACCCACAGCTCGACTTGGTCGCGATCGCGCTCCCTCACGGGCCGATAGGCTGCGCACCACACGTCGACGCCCGGCGGGAGTAGGAGTCGGCCGTGGGCCCCGGGCTCGATGAGCGCGACGAGCTCGTCATGGAGGCGCGCTCGTCGCTCAGTCACGATGTCGGCAACCACGAGCCCCATGCCTTGCACCAGATAGCTCGTGCACTTGGCGACGAAGGCTTGCCGCGTGTCGGGGCGGTCCTTGTTGCCCGGGCTCACCAGCTCGATCGCGGCTACGAGGTCCTCGAACGCTCCGGCGCGGCGGACCACGACCTCGAACTCGTCGGGATAGGTCGCCGTGATTGATCCAGTTGGGCGAGCCGCTTCGAACGGCGCGGCGCGACCCGCCGGCTGGGGCGGCGCGACGGGATCGACCTGGGCGCCGCACCCGCGGAACGACGCGACGTCGATCTCGACGCGGGGCCCGTGATGCGCGTGGGGCTCGGCCACGTACCCGGGGGGCAGAATCTCGTTGAGCTGCTGTGCCAATTGCTCGGCCCAGCCGGCGTGAAACGACTCCCAGTGACGTGAGGTCGACAGCGGCGGCGTGAAGTGATCGAGGAGGGGCATCGACCGAGTGTACCGCGATGGCTTCGCCCGCCACAGGTCCCGCGTAGACGCGGGAGCGAGCCGCCCCGCGCGCCACCTCACTTCTCGGTGGGCTTCACCGCCGCGGCAACCGCCTGGAAGAACCGGCTCGCCCACTCGGCGCTGCGGGGACCGCTCTCTCTGCGAACCTGCGTGATGACCAGCTGCTGCTCGGGATCGACGACGAAGATGCACCCGGAGAACGACCCGTGGCCGATCGTTCGCGGGCTGAACAGCAGGTCCGCGGGGCGCTTCGAGCCCGGCGGCGCTCCGGCCTTGAGGTGGCGGATCCAGTGCAGCCCGATGCCCTCGTCCTCGACGAACCCGTGGTCGGGCACCCGCAGGGGTTCCGGTAGCAACAGGGCAAAGGTCTCGGGCCGGATGAGCTCGAGCTCGCCGTAGCTGCCGCTCCCGGCGACCCATTGCGCCAGGACGCCCAGCTCTCGCGCGGTGAGCTCGCCGTCGGAGCTGGCGTTGCCGATCGGTACGTCGTCCAAGCCGAGGGGACCAAACAGCTCGTCGTGGTAGAGGCGAACGGCGCACTTGCCCGCGACGAGCTCCATGGCCTTTGCCGCGACCTCGAACCCCATGCCGGTGTACGCGTACTGCACGTTGGGCCGGTTCGCGTCGAGCCCATTGAGGATGACGTTCTCGAGGTGCGGGTGCCGCATCGACCCCACGTCGCCCTGCGTGGACAGGCCGCTCGTGTGGTTGAAGCACTGCCGGAACGTGGGCACACGGGGATCGTTCTGGGGGAAGTCGGGAAAGACCGACGAGAGCGGATCGTCCAGCCTCACCAGGCCCTGGTCGAGGAATCGGCTGAACAGCAGGGCCGTGATCGTCTTGGTGATCGAGGCCACCCAACACCGATGATCGAGGCCGACGGGCTGCCGGTTCTTGTCCACGCCGAACGCTTCGTGCGTGACGACGACCCCGCGTCGCGCGACGAGGGTCACGAACGGCACGCCCGTGTCGTCGGCCCACGCCCGGCACACCTCGTCGATCCTCGCCTTGGCATCGGGGCGCATGCCCGCCTCGTCGAGCGTCCCATCGTGCAGCGCAAGCGCGGGAGGATCACGCCGACGCGGTGGCGCCAGCGCGCGGACGCGCGCCTGCAAGCCCTGGACCTTCAGCTTCAACGCCACGTGGTACGCGTCGTTCGCGACCGAGGTCGATTCGACGAACCGGGCGGGGCGTCCCAGGGGGGTGGCCTCGGCGAGACCGGAGACGAGGATCGCAAACTCCTCGCTGTCGACGAGCTTGCGAAGCAGCGTCGCGCCCGCCAGGCGGACGCACTCGGCCTGGTGCTCTTGGACGACGATGGGCGCGTGCGGGCCGGGAAAGCCCGGGATGGCCACGGTCAGATCGGGCGACCACGTGTGGGACAGCTCCTTTGGCAGGCCATAGAACGTCAGGCTGCGACGCAGCGGAGTCCCGTTCGGAGCGGTGCCCTCGATCCACGCGAGCCACCGGCCCGGCGCGTTGGGCACGGCGACCTCGTTCAGCTGGCCGTCGAACCAGCGGACGCGGAGGGTGGGATCTCCGCCCAAGCGGCGGACGGTGTCGACGTCACGCCACACGATGCGCGGGGTCTCGCCGGGCTTGAAGATCCACGTGCCCGGCTGCGCCGTGATCAAGGTCTGGGCCTGGAACAGTCGCCGCTCGTCCTGCTTGCGCTGGACCTCGGACCCGGGGGCCGGAACGGCCTGGGCCGAGCAGAATCGAGGGTTCACGAGCGCACCGACCAGGGTCAAGAACGACAGGGCGGTCCGCATCGGACACGTCATCGGGGTCACTCATCGCCTCCACCGCCGTTGCGCGCGGCGTCGCTCGCCTACCCCACCCGGTCGACCTCGGTGGCCCGGAGCCGGTACACGGCAGAGAAGATCCCGCCCGCGACCTCCACGGTGCCCACCGCAATCGTCCCGCGCACGCGGATCATCGCTTCCGCCGTCGGAGCCACGGCGGGCTCGGCGTCGCACACCACCCATTCGCCCGGGCGGACGGCGCGCCCGAAGCAGCATCCCGGCGCGTGTCGGCTCAGTAGGAACTGCCCGACTCGGCCGTCGTCCGACACGAGGATCGTCATTCGGCCGACGAGCTCCACGGCCTCGTGGTCGAGCTCCTGCGCCGCGGGGCTCGCGCCGTCGGGTCCCGCCAGCCGGTCGAGCTCGGCGAAGTTGACGCGAAGCCACGCGCCGGCGCGGGCACGCAGGGGCGCGGTCGCGTGCGGGTCGAACGGGTCGATCCCCGTGGTGGCGGTCGATCCCGTGCTCGGCGCCGCAAGCGGCGCCCCACGCGTCACCGGGTCCGGCAACGGGGCATCCTCGCCGCCGCAGCCGAGTACGAGCGCCAACGCCGCGGCGGCCGCGCCCGCTAGCGCGCCGGCGCGCATCGATACAGCCACACCGCGCAGCGCACGTTCGCGCCGGCGCGCGACGCGACGATCACGTCCACCGCGCCGCCCGCGGCGACGTCCTTCACGAGCGCAGCGGGAAAGCTGTCCGCTTCCTCGTCGCTCGACTGCTCCCCGCGCGCGGGATCGCGCAGCACGAGGTCGATGTCCTCGTCGCCGTGCGCCACTGCGATCGCGAGGTAGTGCCCGCTCTCGGGACACTTCACGGCGCGTCGGAAGGCGTAGGCCCCGGGTGCGAGCTGCTGGTCGAGGGCGACATCCGGCTGGTCCAGGACGAGCGTGGTGCGGAGGTTCGCCATCCGCCCCTGCGCGTAGCGGAGCAGTTGATCGCGCTTGGCCTCGCGCAGCGCCTTGGTCGAACGCTCCCGCGCGATCCGCACGAGGGCCAGCCGTGCGGTGAACGGCTCGCTCGCGCCGCGCCGGTGGAGGGCGATCTGGACGGGGCCGTCGGCGGCGAGCTCGAACGGCTTCATCGCGAAGAAGCGCGGCGACGTCGCCGGCCGGGTCAGGACCTTCTCCGTGGTGCGCACGACGACGTCCACGTTTCGCTTGTCCGGCGCGATCGCGACCAACAGGTACGGTCCCGCCGCGAGCACGCGGTCGAGCACCGCGAGCGCGGCGTCGCCCTCCTGGCGATCCGAGGTCACGCTCTGGTCGATGACAGGCTCGAGCCGGTAGCCGACGTAGGGAATCTGCGCCGTCCATTGCTCCGTGAGCTCGAGCCGGAAGGCGTCGACTCCGGCCGCGTCCAGGGTTTGCACGAAGTGGCGACGGAACAGGTCTTCCCAGCGCGCGCGCAAGGTCGCGCCGAAGTCGGCGGGCATGGCAACGAGCTCGGCCGTGAGGTCGACGCGCTGCGCGAAATTCACGCCCTTGTAGTCGACCCGCGCCTTGCCATCCTCGCCGCGCGTCGCCTGCACGCTGCTCATCGTCGCGACGACCGCACCCCGAGCGTTGATCACCGGGCTGCCGCTCGCGCCGCCGACCGCGGGCATCGAGACCTGCACGAGCTGGCCGTCGCCGGTCGCGAGCGGCATCAGGAAGAAGTCCGTGAGGGCCACGATCGTGCCGACCTGCAGGAGCGGCGAGGGGTAGCGGAAGTCGAAGCCGCCCACGAGGTCGCTCGGGAAGCCGATGTAGCCGACGGCGTCGCCCGCACCCGTGTGCGCGAGCTCGTCGCGCGACGCCACGCGCAGGGCGGGTGCGAGCGCGTCGGGCGCGTCGACCTCGAGCAGCGCGACGTCGCAGGCTCCGGTGAGCTTGTTCATCTGTTGGGCGAGCGAGCGGTCGCTGATTCCTTCCGCACACCGCTCGACGAGCGCGGGGAACATCGCGTACCCGGGGTGGAGGATGACGCGCGTGACCGCGTGGTCGCGCGGCGCCTGGTCCAGGCTCGTCGCCATCGCGCGCACCACCATGCGGGCCACGCCGTCCTTCGAGTACAGCTGGGCGACGTGCGCGTTGGTGGCGAGCAGACCCTTGGGCTGGTCGTAGACCCACGCCGTGGCCATCCCCAGCACCTGCTGCCGCGCGTCGAACGCGAGCACGAGGTACACGGACGTTTGCGCGAGGCGCAGCGCCTCGCCCATCGTGCGCGCGTGCTTGGCCAGCTCGGCGATCTGTCGCTCCATCTGCCCGGTCCGCTCGGCGACCTGGAGGTCGGTCGCGTCGAGGCGATCCTTCGTCCGCGCGAGCTCGGCCTTCGCGAGCGCGAGCGCCTCCTCGGTCCGGGCGAGCTGCTGCTGCGCGAGCACGAGCTGGTCCGCGTGGTCGTCCGTCGTCGTCTGAGCGTCGAGGAGCCGTCCCTGGAGGTCGACGTAACGCGAGATTGCGAAGCCGATGGAGGTGACGAGCGCGACGAGGATCGTGACGACGGTCGTGCGCCACACGCGCGTTTCGCGCTTGGCGCGCTCGAATCGCTGGTGCACCTCGGTGATCGCGCCGATACGGTGCTTCGCGATCTGGACGGTGTCGTCCTCGCGCGGGTCGTCGGCGTGCGCCAGGGCAATCCGCAGGCGCGGCCCATCGTCACCGAGCCGCAGCTCGGCCGTCACGGGCAGCTCGTTGTCATCGCGGGCCGGCACGCCGTTGACCCACACCGGGTGCTCGCGATTCAAGAGGATCCGATAGCGGCCTGCCTTGCGGCGCAGCTCGCAGTGCTCGCGGCCGACGCGGGCGTCGCTGGCCGGGATGACGATGCGGCAACGCTCCGCACTGCGACCGATCTCGATCGAGTCGTGCTCATCGATCGTGACGACGTCGCCCTCGCGCGGTCCGTCCAGGTAGGTGACGACGATGGCCATGCGGTCCCTCGGAGTCGGTGCTCGGACACTCGATTCTACGATGCTGCGCGAGCCGGTCAGCGCGCCGTGCGCCACAGCGACCGCGCGAGCAACGCGGCCGCGGCAATCGTGCTCGCCGCGATCGCTCCGGCGGTCCATCCAGAGCCCTGGCCGGTAATCGACCCTCCGGCGACCGAGAACACCACGACGCCCGGGAGGATTCCGAGCGCCGTGCCGAGCGCAAAGTCGCGGAAACGCAGCGGGGCGAGGCCACAGCCGTAGTTGATCGCGTCGTGGGGCAGGAAGGACAGGCGCAGAAGCACGACGGCGGCGATGCCGCGGCGAGCCAGGATCGAGCGCCATCCGGCCGGGATCGCGGTGGGGTTCGCCGCCACCCCTGCGCCTCGCTCGGGGCCGACGGCGCGCGCGATGCCGAAGGCGAGCTGGGCTCCGAGATTCTCGCCGATCCAGGTCATCGCCGCGCCGACCCAAGGTCCGAAGGCGGCGGCGGCTGCCAGGCACACGACGGGCGCCGGGACCAGCAGGAGCGGACGCAGGAGGTACAGCGAGAGCAGCGCTCCGGTCGCGGCCGTCGGGGGCAGGTCCGCGGCCCGTTGTGGGAGCTCGGTCCAGGTGCACTCGCACGAGCTCGCGAGAACGTGGGCGACGCTCAGGATCGCGAGCCAGGCCGCCGCCGCGACGAGCGCCCGCCGCAGCACCGCTCCCGCGCGCGTCGTGGCCATGGTGAGGAGATTATCCACGGGGTGCGCGAAAAGCGTGCCTACCTGGCCCGTACCGCCGGAGATCGCGATCTTCACGCGTGTTCCTCACTCTACCCGGACGAGCACCCCCTTGAGCACCCGCGCCGCCGGATCGATGAGCATCGTCGGATAGTCCGCCGGCTGATCGAGCACGGTCACGACCACGAGGCGCCGACCCGCGTCGCGGGCGGCCTCCTTGATCGCGCGCTGGATGCCGTCGGGACGCGAGCGCTCGCTCTGCGCGGCGCAGAGGAGATAGGCATCGGGGCGGGTGACGGCGAGCGCGGCGGTCACGAGCCGACCATAGTCGCTCTCGAGTCGGAACGGACGCCCCCCCGCATGACCCGTGGCGGGGGGGTCGAGGATCACCATGTCCCAGCTTTCACGGTGTGTGCGCGCGACCTCGAGGAATGCGAATGCGTCGGCGTCCGCGAAGCTCCAACGCGGGTCCGTTGGGTCGAGCCCGTTCGCGGCGAAGTTCGCGCGGGCCCACGCGAGTGTTCCGCTCGCGGCGTCGACACTCGTGGCACTTGCGGCGCCCGCCGTCGCGGCCGCGAGCGAGAAGCCGCCCGTGTAGGCGAACAGGTTGAGCACGCTTCGCCCCGGCGCGAGTCGGGCGACCAGTCTTCGGACGTCGCGCACGTGGCTGAAGAGCCCGGTGTTGAGGCCCCCCGCGAGGTGCACCTCGAACACGATGCCGTGCTCGAGCACGCGCACTCGCTCCGGGACCGGCTTGCTGCCGGCGAGCGCGACGTGCGGGTGCCTGCCCCGCTCCGGTCCCTCGGGCGGGCGGACCTTTCCGGTGAGGCTCGAGGGCGGGGCGTGCCCTGCGGCGATGAGCGCGTTCGCGGTGGCGTGCGCGATCGGCTCGAGCCACCGCACGAG
>ORMF010147971.1_pt1 | contig 11825 bp, 14 predicted proteins | sample 1779871 | NCBI WGS metagenome assembly ORMF01 (sample SAMEA104232316, study PRJEB22302) | groundwater metagenome | biome: forest; feature: aquifer; material: groundwater | place: USA | collected 2011-08-07 | depth 5.4 m | reverse complement strand
TAGACGATCGACAGTGAACCGCCCGAGATCCGCGTTGCGGATGCGCGAGAAGTCCGCTGCCGCAATTCCGGTGCGTCCCTGCGCACAGCGGACACTTAGCCCCTCCCGATCGAGCGCTTTGATGATCTCCGCGGCCAGAATTGCCTTGAACTGATCGGCATCGGCATGCTTGTGTCCCAGGTCGCGAAAAACATTTCCACTTCCCTTCACTACCTCTAGCTTTTTGCTCTTCATCGCAACATCTCCTTCAGTCTCTTCAAGCGGTCCTTGACCAAATCGATTTCAGGTTTGGGTGTCTTGATGCCCCGAGTAGATTAGTCGCTGTACGTGTTAATGGTCTCGACATAACCGCGAGCTAAAGATCGTTTTATCGAAAGACGAACATCTCGCGTGGCACAGACCTTCATCGACATGGCGGGCAAGTGTGGGCCGCTACTTCGATGTGGATGCCTGTTCAATTGCGACAACGAGACTGTCGAAATCGTAAGGGCCATCATGTCGAACGCCACCGATGAAAAATGTGGGTGTGCCGTTGACCCCACTGCGGACTCCGCCGGCGAAATTAGCTCGAACGCGTGACTGAAACTCTCTTTTCTCCAAAGCCTCTCGCAACTGAGCAGGATCGAGTTGAACCTTCTGAGTCAGCTCCTCCAGAAGCCGGTCTCCGAGGCGGTCCTGGTTCTCGAAAAGCAGATCATGCATCTCCCAGAACTTGTCGTGAGCCCCCGCGAATTCCGCTGTCTCGGCGGCTGACTCTGCATGCGGATGCATTTGGCTCAATGGGAAATTGCGGAAGACGAACAACAAGCGCTTACCAAAGTGCTTCTGAAGCCGTTTGACGATCGGATACGCTTGTCCGCATGAAGGGCATTCGTAATCTCCGTACTCCACGAGGGTGAATGCGGCATCCATATCACCTTGTCGGTGATCTTCGGAACTAACCGGGACTGAGAGCTTACTCAATTCAGATCTCCTATTCTGCCAATTCCTCAAGCGCCCGGAGGATTCCGTCTGCTCCGGGGTTCACAGCGACCGGTGAGCAGTAGCTCCAGACGATGACTCCATTCTTGTCGATGACAAACAGCGCCCGCTCAGAGGTGCCCTCCTCTTCGCGGTATGCCGCATAAGCCCGGGCAACTGCACCCTTCGGTTCAAAGTCCGCCATGAGAGGAAAATGGAGGTGCCGATCTTTTGCGAAGGCGCCGTGGCACCAAACACCATCGACTGAAATGCCAAGAAGCTCCGCCCCGTGCTTCTGAAACTCCGGCAGGATTTCGTTATAGAGGGCCATCTGATCGCCGCAGACTGGGCTCCAATCAGCCGGATAGAATGCCAGAATGACCGGCCTTCCACGCAGCTCACTAAGAGAAAGCTTCTGATCGGGTGTTACGTGAAGGCTAAATTCCGGAGCCGGAGTGCCGGCGGTTAAAATCTGCGCCACGAGAGATCCTTCCTTTGTGTTGTAACAAGCCGTTGCTCGACGCCGCGGATCGAGAACCACTGCGCCGACCACCTGTCGCTCTTCGAGTAATCGATGAGTCTCGGCCCTTGGCTCAACGCGAGCACTAGCGAGACGTTAGCATGAACAGTACCGTCGTTTGACTGGTTGACCAGAAATGCCAGGCCATCCGACGAGATCCGGTTTTGCCAGGAACACTAGTAGATAGATTCCCGACATCGTTTGTGATTTCTGCATCAACCGCCTCGGCTCGAAGGCCGCACCCGGGCCTCGTGTCGAGCCAAAGATTACGTACCTACCAAAGGGTGCGAGGCACTCGAAATTCTGTTCGAAGACAGTGCCTCCGATCGGCTCGAGTTGCAAGGCAAATCGTTCGTGCAGATACGCTTCATGGCGTGCACGGCGGAATTAAAGGCGGTAATGATTGATCCACCCTTCTTACCAACCACCAAATCACCAATCAGGTATAGGCCTGTCACATTTGTCGCACCAGCCTCATCGAATATCGGACCCTGATCATTAAAAGCGATTCCCAACGTTCGCAGGAAATTTGTCGGAGTAGTGCCTCTAAGCGCATATATCACTCGCCCAAATGTGCGAGTTGGAAATTCAGGTTCCTTGAATACAACCCGGGGACGTCCGGCCTCATCATCAACCTGCTTGATATTAGAGCCTCGCAGTATTTCAACCTCGTTACGTTCTTCCATCGCGAAAAGTGCGTCCTGATTCGGTTTACTTAACCGGGAAAACTGCGCCTGACGGTATGAAAGAGTAACGCGGTTGAGTTGCGCGTGTAGGTACTGGACGTACTCCGCTGCCGTATCGCCGCCACCAACGACAAGCACATCCTCGTTTTGAATCGGATGTGACGTTCATGTCGAACAAAAGTCTTTCTTTAAGAGACGGCAGCAGTCGATATTCCTTTGGTTTATTCGGGCGGCCAAATATGCCGATGCCGACCGCGAGGACCCTACTCTCATAAATTCCATTTGAGGATTCCACTTGAAAACGCGCCCCTCCCTCCTGGTTAACCCCGCGCATGCCGAAGACCTCTGCGTTAAATTGAATGTTGGTTCGGTAGTCTCTGATGACTTTATCGAAAAACTCTATAGTCTCCGACTTGGTCATGTCGGAGACGCATAAAAGTCCCTCGCACCGTGCATCGAATCCCTTGTAGTTCGCCGTAGTGAGCTTCTGGTCGGGATAAAGCTGTCGAATTGCGGAGTTGTGAGTCGCACCCTTTTCCAACACAAGTATTTGCGATTGATTAATACCCGAAGCGCAGGCTTCGGCGGCAAGGGCAATTCCGCCTGGGCCAGCACCAATTATGATCAGATCATACACAGCGTACACCGTTGGGGACTCATAATCTTCAGTTTGGCTCTCGTACGAACGTCCGGTTTCCCGCGCAGGGGGCGCTCGACGAATTCACGACAAGCGGGGCGAGTCGACGATGATGATCGGCCCGATGCGTCGATAAACCGTACAAGCAGAGACGCCAGACTGGCATCAGCAGAGAATAAACGCTCCTGCCGTCGTTAAAGGGAGTGATCTCGGCGCTCTCCGAGAGAGCCGACCAATCCGCCATTTCTAAAGCGACATTCTGGTAGTCATCCAGGATCGCGATCTTCATCGATTGACCTTAGCCCTCACTTTGAAGCTTTGAGCCGCTCCCAAAGCAGCAACAGAATGGATCAACTTCTGATGGCAAGAACTGAACTCCAGAGCGCACCTCGATTGATCCAGTCAGGGTACAGCTTGAGCATTTCGTCATATAGTTCCCGCGCGGTCGTCGTCTGCATGGCAAGGCGCTCGAAATCTCGGATATATTTCCGCGTTTCTCCAATGATCCGAGGGCTATCATCGTTCCCGACGCGCTTGTGCCCGGCGATTACTGCGCGTGGCTTAAGCGACTCCATTTTATCGAGGGCAGCAATCCACTCTCGACGCTTCTGATGATCTGGCGACTCTGACAGATGCAGATGATCGCCGTTGTAGGCGGCATCACCCGCAACGATCAAACCGATTGACGGAACGTGAAGGCAGGTTGTGCTAGTAGTGTCGGTGAATCCGAGTGGCACACTGACTAAATCGTGGCCTTCCAAGGTAATGATGTTTCCGGATAGCTCTTCCGCGATTATAAGGTGGCTGGAAATCTGGCCGGGAAAACGGGGATTCCAAAACGTAGCGAGAGCCTCTGGCGATGCCTGCTGGCGCATGACCTTAATCACCTCCGGCCGTGCAACGAAGCGGGCACCTGGAAATCGGTCCAGAACTGTACTGGTGCCAAAGAAATGATCGCCGTGGCCATGGGTGGCGTAGACCGTCGTCAGATTCTTGCCCCTCGCCGCAATCCAATTCGCCAGGGCGCGCGCTTGCTCGACCGTAATAGGGGTGTCGACCAGGACAGCGTCCCGCTCCCCAGAAATAAGGGTTGACGAAATCGGGGGCCACGGCCGCTCTTTTTCGCCTGGAGCCAAATCGATCGCGGTAGCGGGTATGCCGGGCGACAGGAACACGTCCCACCTCAGAGATCTGTTTTGAGTTGTACTTCCAGAGTTGGAGGTACGGCTGTCGGATTGTTCGTGAATCGAACGGGCTTGGTCCGCTCGGGCTTGCCAAGTCAAGGCCGTTACGAGAGCAATTCCGAGGGCATTCGATACGAACTCCCGTCTTGAAGTCATTATGGCCTTTTTGGATTGCATATCTTTGCTCCTTTTTATAAAGCAACGTCGTCGCCGGGCCTTCCGAGCGATCCCGCCAAAGAGTCTCCCGCCCTTTCGGTTAGATCTGGGCTCTGCCGCCGTCCACGAACAGTTCGATACCTGTGACGAAACTGGAGTCATCCGACGCCAGAAACAACGCTGCCTTAGCAACTTCCTCGGGTTCCCCCATGCGTCCCATCGGGATGGTGGACACAATCCGCGCAATCACGTCTGCAGATTGCCGACTCGCCAGTGGCGTATTGATCGGACCCGGACTAACTACGTTTGAGCGGATACGCCGGTCTTTCAGATCCGTGGTCCAGGTTCGCACGAACGAGCGGATGGCAGCTTTACTCGCGCCGTAGACGCCGAAAGCGCCAGTACCCTTAACACTCGCGACGGAGCCGGTGAGAATGATAGAGCCACCATCATTCAGTAGCGGTAAAGCCTTTTGCACCGTGAACAGCGTTCCCCTCACATTGATGTTGAATAGTTTGTCGAAATGCTCTTCGGTGACGGCCCCAAAGGGAACAAATTCGCCCACGCCGGCGTTGGCGAAAACAATATCGATTCGCCCCTTCACCTTAGCGACGGTCTCGTAAAGACGATCGAGGTCAGCCAGTTGGGCAACGTCTCCCTGAACTCCCGAAACGTTGGCGCCGATTGCCTTCACGGCCTCGTCGAGTTCCTTCTGGCGGCGGCCCGTGATGAAGACATAGGCACCCTCTTTGACGAAAAGTTTTGCAGTAGCCAACCCAATCCCTTCTGTCCCGCCGGTGATGATGGCGATCTTGCCTTCGAGCTTTTTGGTCATTGTCTTTCTCCGTCTGTCGTCCATGCCTGGCGAACCTGTTCGTGGGAAGGAATGGCGGCTTGTGACTTGTGCGGCCTTGCGCGCAAGCGCTTTACCCAACATCTTCGCTGTCATCGTCCGTTCACGAAAGCTGGCACAAATGCGTCCATGAAGCGATTCAGTCGGCCCGAAACTATTCTGGACCGGTTTTCCCGCAGCACGTTAAGGCCCTCGGATACGCACTGCTCCACGCTCATCGGCTTCATCGGCATGGTCCGCGGGTCGAACCCAAGCTTGGCCAGCACCGCCGTGTTTGTCAGCGGGGGCGGCACGACGGTAACGTAGACGCCCCGAGGCTTGAACTCGTAGTGGAGCGCTTCCCCGAGACTGTGGATATACGCCTTGGCGTCACCGTCATTCGCCAGGAACGGAACCCCAATTTCCGCGCCCACCGAATAAACGCTGGGTAGCTCAATCAACTTTGTAAACACGGCCGGTTTGCGCCCCCAAGATAGCGCGTTTGTAGGCTTGTCCAACTTTCCATCCTTCGACCGGAATCATGCCAATGAAGAACTGACCAAATTGAGATTCGGATTCTTTTAGCATCGTGGGACTCACCAGATTGATACGCAATCCCTTAGGAAGCTCAATTGCGGCAGCCCGAACAAAACCTTCCAACGCGCCCGAGACAGTTGAAGCCGCGACGCCAGCGAAGATCGGGTCGTCATTGAGAATGCCCGAAACCAAAGTGAAGGATCCTTTTTCTTTGATGAACGGGATCGCCTCCTGAACCAGATTGATCTGACCCATGAGTTTGCTTCCCAACGAAAACTGCCACTTTTCAGCGGTGAGTTCCGAAAGCGGAGCAAATGCGACTTCGCCTGCTGCAATGGCCACGGCATCAAACGAGCCGACGGCTTGATAAAGCTTCCTGACACTTTCGCGGTTCTCGATCTCGACTTGGAATTGGAAATCGCCTGATTTGCGTCCGACCTTGACTATCTCATGGCCAGCACCCGCCAATGCCTTTTGAATCAGTTCGCCGATCTTTCCGTTTGCGCCAATCAAAATAATTTTCATAAAAACTCCATTCTCAGACTTGCGTGTCGAGCCACTTCCGAATATTCGAGACGGTATCCTCGTAGAACGTCTGGTAAAGACCATGCGATACGTAGCCGATATGCGGCGTTGCCAGTACGTTGTCCAGCGTCCGGAAGGGGTGAGACGGAGGCAGCGGCTCAATGTCGAATACGTCGATCGCCGCGCCGGCGATTTGCTTGTTCTTCAACACGCTGATCAAAGCTTGCTCTTCGACGATCGGTCCGCGCGACGCATTGATCAACCGGGCCGTTGGCTTCATTCTCTCCAGCTCCGCGGCCCCTACCAGGCCGCGCGTACGGCTGCTCAACACCAAATGGATCGTCAGGATGTCGGCCCGCTCGAACAGCTGGTCTTTGGAAACCAGGATTGCGCCCGCGGCTTCGGCGGCCTCGGGCGTCATGTTCTGGCTCCAGGCAATCAGATTCATTCCAAAAGCGCTCCCCACCCGCGCGACCTGTGATCCAACCCGCCCAAGTCCCAGAACGCCCAGGGTTTTTCCACGGAGATCCGTGCCCACTGTTTGCTGCCAGCCGCCGGATCGTACAGAGTTGCTCTCCGTCACGATATGTCGCGCGGAGGCCAGGATCAGCGCCCAGGTAAGTTCGATCGCTGGGTCCGACCTATAACCCGTGTGAACCACTGCGATCCCATGATCGCCCGCGGCTTCGATATCGATCGACGCGTTTCCAGGTCCCGTAGAGGCAATGAGCTTGAGATTGGGAAGGCGCTCAATGACGTAGCCGGGCAGCGGGGTCCGCTCGCGCATGACACAAACGACATCAAAAGGCAGCAACCGCTCAATCACGGCGTCCGGATCGGCGAGGTGGGCCTGAAATACGACGATGTCCGCTCGGTCGCGGAGCACCGACCAGTCGGCGCTCTCAAGCGCCGCATTTTGGTAATCGTCCAGAACAGCGATCTTGTACTTCTTCATTGGCATCCATCCCGCGGTGATTGATTCGAGCCTGCGCGTCCCGCGACGAAGGCTCGGTCTACCAAATCGTCGGCTCGGTTGTCAGGGCTTAACATTGGCCTTCGCGCCCCGTTCGATTGCCAAGAGAAGATCCGCGGATGGGAATCTTTCCTTCATGGTATTGATAAGGCTATCGGGATCTTTGGCGTTTTTGAGTTCTTCTTCAAAAACCAATAAATAGTTTTCCGTAAAACCTACGGCGGTAGTCGCGTCAAGGAGAGCTCCAACGTTGCTATGTCCTGGGATAACAACCGAAGGTTTCAATTCTCTGATTTTCTGTAATGAGTTCAACCATTTCTCCCTGGCCTTACTGTCCGTTTCTGCCGTGTAAACGTGCATGTTATTGAACAAGACATCGCCGCTAATGAGAATTCTCTGTCTAGGAATCCAAAGCATCGTGTTTTCATCGGTGTCGCCCTGGATGTTTTTCAGGACCTGGATTTTTGATCTCTCAAATTTGATAAAGTCGCCGTCGAATTTTTCGATAGCAACAACTTGAGAGGTCGCACCTGAGCCCAAGATCGTTTTCCATTTATCTATTTTCTCTCGATAGACCTTGTTGATTCGGTCTACTACCGCAGAGTTCGCAATAATCCGCACTCTCGGGTATGCCTCTTTAAAAACCTGCAAACCAAGAAAATGATCGGCGTGCTCATGGGTAATGTAGATAAGAGACAGTGGCTTTTTAGTCTCTTTGATTTCCTGAAGTACTCTTTCAGCATTGGTCTTTGTTAACTGCGCATCGACCAACATCACTTCATGTGTTCCCTCGATCATGACGGAGTTAGTCCAAAACTGATCGTCGGTGGAGGTGAACACCTTGATTGACAACTCGTGCTGACCACCCGCAAGTGCAGACGGACTCGAAATTAGAAATAAGAGACTGGTCACCGCTGAACAAACAGCAAGACCGCTCACAAATCTAAATCGGAGCTTTCCCTGAAAACTCTCCTTTTTTGACGGCTCCATAAATTCTCCTATCTTGATTTCACCAATGATGGTTACTATTTGTCGTCCCATTGGTCGGTAAATACCACCGGCACCCAGCTATACCCACTCCCGTCCTTGCGCAACGTACCCAAGGCAGGAAATGGCATATGCGGCCCCGCGATCAAAACATGCTCGCGCGCGAGCCTGGGCAGTAATTGAAGCCGCGTCGCCGCAGCCGCACTCTGGTCGATGTCGAAAGTTGCGGTGACCTCGGGATGCTGCAGCTGGACGCGCTGTGCATGGACGATGTCGCCCCAAAACAGGATTTTTTGTCCCCTTGACGAAAATTCATAGCCGGTATGTCCCGGGGTATGACCAGGCAGCGGGACGAGTCGCATGCCGTCGACGATTGGCTCGGAGCCAGTAAACGTGTGCCACTTACCGGCCTTGATGTACGGCGCTGCGATGGCTTGCGCACTCCGGAAGAACGGTTGCGCATCCTTCGGCGCCTTAGCAGCGATTTCCGGCGACAACCAAAAGTCGCTTTCGGCCTTCGCGACGTAAACATCGGCCTTTGGAAAGACGCGCTTTCCGTCGTCAGTGGTCAGGCCGCCGACGTGATCGGAATGGAGGTGCGTGACCAAAACGATGTCGACTTCTTCCGGCGTGTAGCCTGCGCTGCGGAGGCTTCCCAGCAAGCGCCCCAGTACTCCTCCACCCCACCAGGTGCCGGCACCCGCATCCACGAGGATCAGTTGCTTGCCAGTGTTGACCAGGAAGCCCTCATCAGAAACATCCAGCAGACGCGGATCTTCGTGCAATGCCTCTGCAACACCATCCATCGTCGCTTTCGTTCCGTTCAGCCAGTGCGGATCGAATACGGCGTGACCATCGAATAGGGCCGTCACTTCGAGGTCGCCCACTTTCTGTCGGTAGAAGCCCGGGACCTGATCATGATGTTGCGGTGCTTGAGTCAGAGCTGGGTTAGGAGCGGCGACAAAGCTGGCTAGCGCTACCAGGAGAGCGGCGGCGAAGCGCAGCACGTTTCTCTTGAGCACGTTTCTACTTCTAACAACAAGCTTGTTCTTCATAAGATCTCCTTCTCGATCCTTAAAGTCATTTTCGTTTTGTCTAGTTGAGCGACTGCACGCTGAGTGCCACTTGGAATTCCCCTGAATCACGGGCCTTGACACTTTAACTCCGGGCTGCTTTTTCGGCGTTTGCTGAAACTTCGGCTTGCAAATCGTCGGGAGCCAGTTAACGTTGATTGGACCAATCCGTTTGCGGCCGAAGAGGCCAAGTCAAAGTCTGAGCGAATTGCTATTTGGTGGGCGAGATGGATTTCAGCGAGCGAAGGAGAAAAATTATGAGGCTGTTTTGACGATGATCGCTAACCCTTGAGAGTCCCAACTCAGCTCAGCGAAACGTCGCTTATCAATATCAGCACCGGGGTCGGACCATGGATAACGGGGCCGTCGGTTCGGCGCTTGACCACGCGGCGGAAAGTTGGGACAACGATGTCGTCGAATGTGACATGGTCAAAACAATAGTGAGAGGCCACGCCGCCTGCCACGTCAGTGGCGTAGTCATGCCTCTGAAGAAGGCCCTTGTCATTGAAATAAAATGTCTGATGAGCGGAGTGGGTGGGAATCTCAGGTGGGAAGATTACGCTGAGCGGTCGCCAGGTTTCACCATCCTCCTCATGAGGCTCAATCTCTTCGACTTCAACGCCTGGCTGAGCCAGTAGGAACGGAGTCGTGAAGTAATTCCAGAATGCGTAGCCAGCGAAGTAGAGTTCCTGGAGTTCGTTCCACTTCGTCGTGAGCACGGCACCGGCGAATGAGTCTCGGGGCTGGTTGAGTTCGCTGACAAGCTTATTATTCTCGCCCGCAATCCACACGCGATCCGGTGCAAAATGCCCGACGCTGCCGGGACTTGGGAAAGGAGTTATTGTCAGTGCAGGCTGCCTCGTGTCAGCCCGCATGAGCACACCAGGCAGGCCGTTAGGCCGTCCCTTGATCCGCCAAAGGGTACCGTTCAACGTGACCCTGGCTTGCAGACTTCGCACTTGCCTCCAACGTTCGAGGCCGCCGTGCGCTTTGATAGCAAGGTTCAATAGGTCGTTCATCGCGTTCAGCCTCGTCTATCACCCGTCTTAATGAAAGACTTGCAAAGTTGGTCTTAGAGCGGATTACTCTTGCTCCTGAAAGACCTGCCCGTAGGTCTTTCCATAGGGATAAAAGCGACTGTGTTCGCCCCGTTCCCAATCAGCTTTGAGTTCGGGCGTCGTGATGTCCCAATCCGGACGGCATCTCATCAACACAACACGCAAGTCTTGCCGAAGCTCTTCGATGGTCGGCCGGCCAAAAAACCAGTAGCCGTTATAGATTTTGAATATAACGAGACCAGGTTCCAGGACGATGACATGCGGGATCATGGGATTGTGCTCGGGGTCCGTGTACTCGGCGATGTTGAGATCCTTTTGAACCTTGCGTCCCGGGTCGGATAAAAAGGGCCAATGAGCGCCAACGCCGTCGCGATACTCGTTCGTCGTAAGCATGTTGTCCGTGCTGATGGTGACGAGTCGGGAGTAACCGACCTCCATCTCATGGTGAAGTTGGACCAGACCCTCGGACTGGCGCAGATCCTTCGGGCAGTATCCTCCCCGGCTAAGCACCAGGACCAAGGGATCTGGCCCTTGTAGATCCGAAAGCTTGCGACGTTTGCCAGTGTGATCGGTCAGCTCGTAATCGGGAAATACCGCGCCAGCTACAATGTCCGGTCTCATAAAACCTGCCCTTCTCAGAGGTAGTAAACTAATTCTGCGATTGCTCGAACTCGACTTTCAATTGAACGAAAAGTATTCATCAGCGATTTCTTCTATTCCGACCCGGATGCTTGATCTGCTTTTCTTTCATATTTCGCTCCCCCTTCTGTTCATGTCAGCCCTTCAGGAATTGCGTGGCGTGCTCAACAAACAGCTCTGGGTATTGGTACTGCGCACCATGATTGCTGTCGGGGTACAGAATGAGCTGCGCGTCCGGCAGGTTTTGCTGAAGGATGAAAGAGTTCACGGTATAGACGAGCACGTCGTTGCTGCCGTTCATCACCAACGTCGGCCGAGTGATCTTCTTCAGGTAAGCATAGGGATCTATCGCCGGAGTGCCCCATTTCTGCAGAGCGGCTAGCTGCGCCGGAGCGACCTTTTCGTTAGGCAAGGGATCACGGTCTTCCTTGCGCGCCCTCTGCCGCTCAAGATACTTCCTTCCCGCCGCCTGACTCCGCTCCGATGGAGTGAAGAAGGCCCGAAGCCAAACCTCATCAGCAGGATCGTACTTGGCTCCGAAGATCTCCTGTCCTTCGGGGGTTAGCGATGCCATTCCCTCGCCACTCCTTGGGCCAGTACCAACCAGGATAAGTTTTCGCACAAGGTTTGGCCGGTCCATGGCGAACTGCTGCGCGACGAAGCCGCCGATCGAAAACCCGAGAGCGTCGAGCTTCTTAACGCCGAGCGCGTCGATGAAGGCAGCTGCGTGCTGCGCCATCTCTTCAATCGAAGTTGGTACTTCGCCGCTAGAACTGGAGACGCCGGCGTTGTCGAACAAGATCACTTCGCGATCCTGGGCAAATCCGTCGGTCACCGCCGGATCCCAGTGATCCATCGTTCCGGTAAAGTGCATGAAGAAAAGCAGCGGGATGTCGAGCTTTGCGCCGAAGCGACGGTACGCGAAGCGGATGCTGCCCGCCTCAACGAATTGGGTCGGTGCGGTGTGGTGCGTGTAATTGTTAGTCATAACCCATCCCGGCCATGGAAACGCATAAGCAATCACGGCCGCAGCCTTGTTTTCGGCTGTATTGGTGCTC
>ORMF012094424.1_pt1 | contig 11826 bp, 11 predicted proteins | sample 1779871 | NCBI WGS metagenome assembly ORMF01 (sample SAMEA104232316, study PRJEB22302) | groundwater metagenome | biome: forest; feature: aquifer; material: groundwater | place: USA | collected 2011-08-07 | depth 5.4 m | reverse complement strand
TCGGGCATCCCGATCGCGCGCAGCGAGGCGCTCTGCGCGACGACGATGCGCGCGCTCAACGCCTACAGCAAGATCGGCTACCGCGAGCAGCCCACGCTCTTCCTCGAGTTTCACGGCACCCAGGCGAGCGTCGAGGAGCAGGCCAAGCTGGTGCAGGAGATCGCGCGCGGCAACGGCGGCATGGATTTCCAGTGGGCGACCAAGGCCGAGGAGCGAAGCAAGCTCTGGCAGGCGCGCCACGACGCCTATTTCGCCTGCCTGCAGCTGCGCCACGGGACGCGCTCGGTGTCGACCGACGTTTGCGTGCCCATCTCGCGCCTCACCGAATGCATCGTCGAGACGACCAGGGACATCGACAAGGCATCGATGCCGATCCCCCTGTTCGGCCACGTCGGCGACGGAAACTTCCACTGCGTCATCCTGATCCGCCCGGACAGCGAAGCCGACTTCGCCGAAGCCAAGGCCTTCAACGAAAGGCTGGTGAACCGCGCCCTCGACATGGAGGGCACCTGCACCGGCGAGCACGGCGTGGGCTTCGGCAAGATGAAATGGCTCGCCAAGGAGCACGGCGAAGCGCTGGACCTGATGCGCGCCATCAAGCGCACCTTCGACCCGGAGAACCTGATGAATCCGGGCAAGGTGGTTTCGCTCGCGGATTGAACGCTGCGAGTGTCGGGCTTCGCTACCCGCTCCACTTCGTGGACAGGGCCCTTCAGAGCTTGATGAAATTCTCGCGGTAGTACTTCAGCTCTTCGATCGACTCGTAGACGTCGGCGAGGGCTTCGTGCTTGCCGTTCTTGTTCACGCCCTTTGCCAGCGCGGGTTTCCAGCGGCGAACGAGTTCCTTGAGCGTGCTGACGTCGAGGTTGCGATAGAGGAACCAGGCCTCTAGCCGGGGCATCCAGCGCGCGAGGAAGCGCCTGTCCTGGCAGATGGAGTTGCCGCACATGGGCGAGGCCCCCTTGGGAACGTGCTGGACCAGGAAATCGAGCATCAGCTGCTCGGCCCCGGCCTCGTCGAGCGACGCGTTCCTGACCTTTTCGATCAGGCCGGAGCGCCCGTGCGTGCTCTTGTTCCAGTCGTCCATCGCGTCGAGCGCGGCGTCGCTCTGGTGAACGACCAGCACGGGCGCCTCGGCCACCGTCGCGAGCTGCGAATCGGTGATGACGACTGCGATCTCGATGACCCGGTCGGTATCCGGGTTGAGGCCCGTCATTTCCATGTCGAGCCAGACGAGGTTGTTCTGATCCTGGGGCATGCGGTTCCGGGGAGTGGTCTGCGTGTAAAATGCCATTCTCTCATACGCGGCGGAATTCGCCCCTCATCCCGATGCACCCGTTCACGCTGGCTTTCCTTGCCGCACTGGCGTTCACCACGCTGGCGCGGCTGTGGCTGGCGCGCCGCCATGTCCGCCACGTAGCCGCGCATCGCAACGCGGTTCCCGGGGAATTCGCCGGCCGGATCACCATCGAGACCCACCGCAAGGCCGCCGATTACACCTCGGAGCGAACGCGGATCGGCATGCTGGAAACGGTGACGAGCGCCCTGCTGCTGCTCGCCTTCACCCTGGGCGGCGGACTCGAGGTGCTCTCGCAGGCCTGGTCGCAGTTGTTCCAGGAAGGCGGCTACGCGCACGGCATCGCGTTCATCGCTTCGGTGGTCGCGATCGGCGCGCTCGTCGATTTGCCGTTCGGGCTTTACCGGACCTTCGTCATCGAGGCGCGTTTCGGCTTCAACCGGATGACCCCGCTGCTGTACTTCGCCGACCTCGCCAAGCAGGCGCTGCTCGGAGCGGCGCTGGGCGTGCCGCTCGTATTCTGCGTGCTCTGGCTGATGGCGCGCATGGGCGACGCGTGGTGGCTGTACGTCTGGATGACCTGGGTCGCCTTCAATCTGCTGGTGATGTCCATCTATCCGACGCTCATCGCGCCGCTGTTCAACCGCTTCACGCCGCTGGAGGACGAGACCCTGAAGGCGGGGATCGAGCGCCTGCTCGCGAGGTGCGGCTTCCGCGCGCAGGGGCTGTACGTCATGGACAGCTCCCGGCGCTCCAGCCACGGCAACGCGTACTTCACCGGATTCGGTGCCGCCAAGCGCATCGTGCTGTTCGACACCCTGATTTCGCGGCTCGCGCCGCGGGAAATCGAGGCCGTGCTGGCGCACGAACTCGGCCACTTCAGCAGGCACCATGTCTGGAAGAGGATGGCACTGCTGTTCGGCGCGAGCCTCGGCTTCCTCTGGCTGCTCGGCTACCTCATCGGGCAGGACTGGTTCTACGCGGCGCTGAACGCGCAGGCACGCACGACCTCGATGGCCCTGGTGCTGTTCTTCATGGTGGCGCCGGTGTTCGCCTTCCTGCTGCAGCCCTTGCTGAGCCTGTACTCGCGCAGCCACGAATACGAAGCCGACGCCTACGCCGCCGAGCACGCCGCGGCGTCCGACCTGGTTCAGGCGCTGGTCAAGCTCTACCAGGACAACGCGGCGACGCTCACGCCCGACCCGCTGCATTCGGCCGTCTACGATTCGCACCCGCCGGCAGCGCTGCGCATCGCTCGGCTGCAGGCTGCGCAGGCCTGACCGTGCCCTCGATCGAATCTCCGTTTGGAGGAAACTGAGCACATGTCAGGCGAGGTCGTCGCGGCCTACGGCCGGCAGTACCTCGTCGAATGCGGGCCGGACGGCTTGCTGCTGTGCGTGCCGCGCGGCAAGAAAAGCCTCTATGCCTGCGGAGACCGCGTCAGCGTGCAGGCGACGGGCCCCGGCCAGGGCGTGATCGAGTTCTCGGCCCCGCGCGCAACCGAGTTCTTTCGCTCGGCGGTCCATCGCACCAAGATGATCGCCGCGAACGCCACCCAGGTCGCGATCATCTGCGCCACCGATCCGAGCTTCGGCGACGAAGTCGTCGCGCGCGTTCTGGTGGCCGCCGAGCACCAGGGCTTGAAGGCGCTGCTGGTGCTCAACAAGTGCGACCTCGCCGACAAGCTGGACGCGGCCCTCGCGCGTCTGGCGCCGTTCAGGGAAGCGGGATACCGGGTGATCACCTTGAGCGCGAAGCAGGATGTCGCGCCCCTGAGGGAAGCGCTAGAAGGCGAGGTCACGGTGCTGGTGGGCCAGTCCGGGATGGGAAAGACGACGCTCCTCAACGCGCTGGTGCCCGAGGCCAACCGCGCCACCCGGGAAATCTCGACCTTCCTCGCCTCCGGCAAGCACACAACCTCCAGCGCGCGGCTCTACCGCGTGGGTGCCGCCGCGGTGATCGACTGCCCCGGGCTGCAGGAATTCGGCCTCGCGCATCTCGGCCGCAGCGACATCGAGGCCGCGTTTACCGACCTTCGCCCGCACCTCGGCTTGTGCCGTTTCGCCGACTGCCGCCATCTCACCGAGCCCGGCTGCGCCCTTCGCGCGGCGCGCGACAAGGGCCGCATCCATCCGCGCCGACTGGAGCTGTTCCAGCGCATCGTCGCCGCGGAGCGCGCGGCGTGAAGCCCCTGTTCGTTTCGCTCAGGCTGCACGAGATCCATCATCTGAAGAACCTGCTTCAGTCGGCGGGCATACGCTGCCATATACGCAACGAGGCGCTGTCCACTCTCGCCGGCGAAGTGCCATTCGCCGAAGTCGCGATGCGACTCGAGCTCGAGGACGAGTCCGACCGCCCGAGCGCCGAAGCGGTCCTGCGCGAGATGAAATCGCGCTCGAGGCCCGCCGCGGAAACGTGGCCCTGCCCGCGCTGCGGCGAACGGCTCGAGGCGCAGTTCACCGCCTGCTGGAACTGCGGCGCCGAGCGCAGTTGACGTCATTCCCGCGAAACTTGTCCCCGCGCAGGCGGGGAGCGGGAATCCAGGAATCTCAAGCAGGCGCTGGATCCCCGCTTTCGCGGGGATGACTCTCTCCGCTGTCCCTAACTCACCGCGCTTGCGATGCCCAGGAGCAGGAGCATCAGCAGCCAGAGCACGAGCGCCCGCCAGACCAGGCCGATGGTGCTGTCCAGGAAACCGATGTCGGCTTCCTCGCCCAGGCCCAGGTCCGGGCGCTCGACCACGAGGCCTTCGCAGACGATCGGATTGCCCAGCCGCACGCCGAGCGCGCCCGCTCCGGCGGCGAGCACGATGCCGAGCGCGGGATCCGGCCATTTCGCGGCCTGCGTGCGCCAGCAGAAGACCGCGTCTTCGAAATCCCCGACCACCGCAAAGGCCGCGGCCGTGAAGCGTACCGGCAGCCAATCGAGCGCGTCGAACGCCCGCACCGCGAAATGGCCGAACTGCGCGAGTTCCGGAGATCCGGGCAGGCCCCATCGCGCCTTGAGAAAGTACGCGAGCCGGTACAGGACCGCGCCCGAGGGACCGGGGAGCAATATGAACCAGAAGATCACCGCGAACACATGCCGGTGGGAGGCTGCAATCGCTTCCTCGATCGCCAGGCGCGTCACCTCTTCGCGCGTAAGGTCGGTGCAGGCGTGGCCGCGCCAGGCGGCGAGCAGCTCTCTCGCGCGCGCCAGGTCGTCCTGCTTGAGGGCGAAGTGGATATCGGTGTAGAAGTGGCTGAACTGGCGGAAGCCCATCGTGAGGTAGAGCGCAAGCACGTTCCACGCGAGCGCGAGGACCGGGCTTGCGTGCATGAGCATCGCGTACACGATCCACGCAAGCAGCACCGGGGGCAGGACGGCAATGAGCCAGGCGACGATGCCGTGCTGCGCCTCGCCGGCATTGAACTGGCGCTCGAGGAAATTGGCATAGCGCGTGACCGACGAATGCAGATAGCGGCGGTCGGCAAGCGGCCGCCACTGTTCGATCAACAGCGCGGCAATGAGAGAAATGAGGCCCATCTTGGGAATTGTTCTTGCGAGCGCGAAGATAGCACATTTCCCCCTTCAACCCGCCGCGAAAGATCGCGGGGAGATGCGCGCTGGCGGGGCTAGGCGGTCAGGAAAGTGTAGAAGTTCATCAGCATGCCCGCGGTACGCCCCGGTTCCCGGCGGGCGCAGCTTGGGGCGGAACCGGGGCGAGCGACCGCAAAGTTTGCGTCAAACGAGGCCTAGGCAGTAAGGAACGTGTAAAAGTTCATGAGCATTCCGGCGGTCGCGCCCCAGATATAGTATTGGCCGTACGGCATCGCGTAGTAGTTCCGGCGGCGGCCCGAATAGGTCACGCTGTTCCTCTGGTGGTTGGCGGGATCCAGCAGGAATCCGAGCGGCACCTCGAAGATCTCCGCGACCTCGAAGTCGTCGGGCCTCAGTTCGAGCGGCGGACGGACCAGCCCGACCACCGGCGTCACGCGGTACCCGGTGACGGTGAGGTATTCGCTCAGGCTGCCCAGGATCTCGACCCGGTCCGCAGGCAGGCCGATCTCCTCCTCGGTCTCCCGCAGCGCGGTCTGCGCAGCGCTCTGGTCATGGGGCTCGGCCCGGCCTCCGGGAAAGCTGATCTGCCCGGCATGATCGTTCAGATGCTCGGTGCGCCGCGTGAACAGCACGGTCAGCTCGTCGCCGCGATCGACCACCGGAACGAGGACCGCCGCGGGCCTGAGGTCGTCCGCCTCGCGGAAGAGATGCCCGTCCCCGGTGGTGACGGGCGCGAATTCGCGCGGCTGCGCGAAGCGGCTGCGCAGCCATTCATGGTTGAGATCCGAGCGCTCAATCGTCATGAAAATTCCATCGTCTCCAGGCGAACCCCCGATTCGACCCGGGAATAGCCGGGTCGTTCCCGCTGTTTGCGGGGTAGGCCGACCCGCCCCGCTGGGTGCGGTGCCGGTGCGCCTGGGGCGTCGGCCGTGTAGCATGATCTTGCGGAGGATTCCTGCCCACCGCCACCGAAATCACCCACAGGAGGACACATGAAAATCCGTGCCATAGCACTGCTTTCGGCCCTGATGCTGGCCAGCACAGGCGCTCTCGCCTTCCATTGCCCCCAGGACATGAAGAAAATCGACGCCGCGCTGGCCAAGGGCGCCAAGCTCTCGGATGCGCAGATGGCCGAGGTGAAGAAACTGCGTGCCGACGGCGAGGCCTTGCACAAGGCCGGCAAGCACCAGGAGTCGGTCGATACGCTGGGCAAGGCGATGAAGATGCTCGGCGTCAATTGACGCCTCCGGACAAGGGCACTCCCGCCATTTCCGCGCGGCAGGGCGAGATGCCCTTTCCCCTTCACGGGCGGGAATCCAGACGCTTCGACGCCAGCCTGGATCCCAGCCTGCGCGGGATGAATTGACCGGAGGTTCCTCAGGGGAGCAACACCGTCGACCCTGTGGTCTTCCTCGCCTCGAGATCGCGCTGCGCCTGCGCGGCCTCGCGCAGCGGGTAGCGCTGATTGATCTCGATTTTCACCTTGCCCGAGAGCACGATGTCGAACAGGTCCTTCGCCGTCGCCGCGAGGTCCTCGCGCTTGGCGGTATAGGGCATCAGCGAGGGCCGCGTAAGGAAGAGCGATCCCTTCAATACCTTGGCGAAATCGATCGGAGGCACCGGCCCCGAGGCGTTGCCGAAGCTCACCATCATGCCGAACGGGCGCAGGCAATCGATCGAACGCTCGAAGGTATCCTTGCCCACCGAATCGTAGACGACGGGAACACCGGCCCCCTTGGTGATCTCCTTGACCCGTTCCAGGAAATTCTCCCGGCTGTAGTTGATCACGTGATGGCAACCGTGCGCCTTGGCGAGCTGCGCCTTCTGGTCCGACCCGACGGTCCCGATGATCGTGACGCCGAGCGCGGCAAGCCACTGGCAGGCGATCAGTCCGACCCCGCCGGCGGCTGCATGCCAGAGGACCGTGTCGCCGGGCTGGACCTTGTAGGTGCGCTTGATGAGATATCGCACCGTCATGCCCTGGAGCATCATGGCCGCCGCCTGCTCGAACGATATCTCATCGGGCAGGTTCAGGAGCCTGTCGGCAGGCATGTTGCGGACTTCGCAATAGGCCCCGATGGGCGGATTGGCATAGGCGACCCGGTCGCCCGGCTTGACGTTGGCGACGCCCGTGCCGACCGTCTCGACCACGCCCGAGGCCTCGAGGCCTAGGCCCGACGGGTAGGACAGCGGATACAGGCCCATGCGGTGATAGACGTCGGTGTAGTTCAGCCCCACCGCGTGATGGCGCACGCGCGCCTCGCCGGGCTTCGGATCGCCGACGCTCACGTCTTCCCATTGCAGGACCTCGGGTCCGCCGGCCTTCTGGATTCGAATCGCTTTAGGCATCAGTTCTCCTTCGAGTGTTCATGTTCCGTGCAGAACGCGTATTCTCGCCGATTCCGGCGAATCAGAGAAATAGGGTCAGCACCCCGGTGTAGCCGTAGAGACGATCGTGCGAGATCTCTCCGTTGGCGAAAAAACCCACCAGCGGAAACTCGCCCAGGCCGTCGCGGATCAGCCGCAGCTCCGCCGATTTTTCGCCGAACATGTGTTCCCCCCGGCCAAGGCACGAATAGTAGAGCCCCGCCCTGGGTCCGCGGGCAATGCCGGCCGCTAGGGCATCGAGCATGCGCTTCAGGTCCTCTCGCGCCGCGGCGCCGCCACGGCGGCAGAACATGAGGGGCATACCCTGATCCACCGGAGCGCCGATGGCGAGCAGGCCGCGGCGTGGATCGATCCCGACGACATTTCGGACCACATAGTCCCCGGTATCTGAGCCCGCGACGGGCAGGCCGACGAGCACCGAGTGCGCGGCGCGGTTCAGGTCCTGCGCGAGAGGCTCGCCGACGGCTTCCTTGAATACGTCCAGCGCCGGCCTGTCGTCGAGCGACACGATGATATTGCGTTCGCAGGCGGTGACCCGATGCAGCACCGGGCTGCCCTTGCCTTGCAGGGCGCGGATCGGCGCGCAGCCCTGGGTGAGGCGCGTGGCCACCTCAACATCCGAGGAGAACACGACTCCGGACAAGCCGCCCTCGAGCACCTCGTCGGCAACCTGCAGCGTGCGCGTGCGCGAGGAGGACAGCCCACCGACGAGGAACCCGCTTTCGACCTTGCGCGACATGTCCTCGATCAGCCCAGGCACGTCGTCGGTGCCCGGATCCCCATGCACCACGGCGAAATGCGCGGCGAGGGCGCCGCTCGCCGTTCGCTCTCCCTGTGCCGGCGGGCGGGCTTTCCCGGAAAAAACGCGAAAGGAGTCTTCCGCGAAGCTGCCCACCATGGCGGCGATTCCAGGCTCCTCCAGGTACTCGGTGCAGGTGGCGAGGATGCCGACGCCTACGCTCCCGACCCAGTGCGCCACGCCGGTGCGCCGGCGCAATGAATCGACGATGGCGTCGGCATGCGCGACGAAGTGATCGGTGAAATAGACGAAGCCCAGGTTCGCGCCCGGCGGTACCGGCTCGAGCGCCTCGATGCAATCGGCGACCGCTTCCTGCCAGTTGCGCCTCGCGCTGTGGCCGTGGCGGAACGCGAGGGTCATTTCTTGACTTCGGGGTCGGGCGGCGGGTGCGGCTGCACCTGCGCCTGAGCCTGCTGGAGCACGTTCCACCAGGCCTCGGCAAAAGGATTCCCGGCTGCCCCCGAGAGCGCGGCTTCCGCCCCCGTGCGCGCCGCCTCCGACCCGGCCGTCTGCATGCCCTGCATCGCGGACAACGTGGCACGCTGCATCTCCATTCCCTGTATGGTCATCTTGAGCAGGTTGAGGTTCAAGGTGAGCCAGCTCTCCACGGACTTCAGCTCGGCGATGCGCTTCTCGACCTCCGATACGTTCAGCGTCGGCGTCACCAGGCCTGGCAGGGGCAGCCCCATCGGCCCCCAGAGCATCTTGACGAATTCGAACGGATCGGGACCGGATGGTTGGGTCATGGCGCGGGACCGGGGCGGGGAGAAGCGCCCAGTTTAGTGCGCGCCCCCCAAAAATTCCAGCACCTCGGCGCGGCGCGACAGTGTGTCCTTGTAGCCCAGATCGATGAGGGCGCCGCAGAAGCCGCGCTCGAAAAGCAGGTAGCTCGCCAGGTTCGAGCCGCTCTTGCTCATCGCGCCGACCCCGCGCAGCATGAACCTGACGTTCCAGGGCAGTTCCTGCAGGTAGTCCGCCACCATGGGCTCGATCGGCTGGCTGGGCGAAATCACGAGCACTTCGGTCCTGCGCAAGGTCAGGCCGGACTCCTTCAGCCGCTCCGGCGGGATGAGGCTGATGGTGCGGTTGATGCGCTGCAGACGTTCGATGTCGACGTTCAGGCTGTCCAGGAAGATGCTGTTCAGCGCATGGCCCGCGATCTGCGCGAGCGACGGATAGGCGTCCGAACTGACGCGCTGCACCTCGGCGTTCCCGCGCGCGGTGCTGACCACGAGCACGCGGTCAGCACCGAGGTGCAGCGCGGGGCTGATCGGCGCGATCTGCCGCATCGATCCGTCGCCGAAGAATTCGCGGTTGATCTTGACCGCAGGGAAGATGAACGGCAGCGCACTGGAGGCCATCAGGTGCTCAACCCGCAGCGGCATGTCGCAGCCGATGCGCTGCGTGCGTTCCCATGCCGCCACGCCCGGGCCGCCCTGGTAGAACGATACGCTCTGTGCAGAGGCATAGCCCGAGCACGTGATCGAGACCGCGTAAAGCGCTCCCGATTCGATGTTCTCCTGGATGCGGCCGAAATCCAGATTGCGCCGCAGGAGGTCGGCGAGCGGAGCGTTGTCCAGCAGCGATATCGGGCTCGCATGCGGGATGGGCAGCATGGCGGCGAGCCAGTGCGCCGAGCTTTTCACGATGGTCCGGAAGGGATCGGAGCGGTACACCTGGTGGGCGCGGAAGTTCTCCCACACCCCGACCAGGTTCTGCACCGCGGCGTCGAAATTGTCGGCGAACACGGCCAGCGTCGCGGCGTTGATCGCACCCGCCGAGGACCCGCACACGATGGGGAAGGGATTGCGCTCCGGCATGGGCAGCAGCTCGCGGATGGCTTTGAGCACGCCGACCTGGTAGGCGGCGCGCGCGCCGCCCCCCGTGAGGATCAGGCCGGCCCTCGACGTCTTCGCAACCGGCGACTCGGACATGCCTGGTCCCCGCTCAGCTCCCGCGCACGAACAGCCGCATCTGCTCGCGCGACGCGTTGGTATCGACGACCGTGAGCGCGCTCATGTTGATGATGCGGCGAACCGACGCCGAGGGCGTGAGGATGTGCACCGGGCGCGCCGCGCCGAGCAGTATGGGACCGATGGTGATGCCGTCGCCCGCCGCCGTCTTGAGCAGATTGAAGGCGATGTTGGCCGCCTCGAGCGTGGGCATGATCAGCAGGTTCGCCTCGCCCTTCAGGCGCGAGCGCGGGAACACGGCGAGGCGCAGCTCCTCGGAAAGCGCCGCATCGCCGTGCATTTCGCCCTCGACCTCGAGCTCGGGCGCGCGCTCCTGGACCAGGGCGAGCGCGCGGCGCATCTTCTGCGCCGAGGGCGCGTCGCTCGTGCCGAACGAGGAATGCGAGAGCAGCGCCGCCCGGGGCGTGATGCCGAAACGCCTGATTTCCTCTGCGGCGAGCAGCGTCATTTCCGCGACCTGGTCGGCGCTCGGATCGAGGTTGACGTAGGTGTCGCAGATGAACACGGTGCGCTTGGGCAGCATCAGGACGTTCATCGCGTAATAGTGCCTGACCCCGGGCCGCAGGCCGATTACGTGATCGACGTAGCGAAGGTGCAGCCCGTGGGTGCCGAAAGTCCCGCACAGCATGCCGTCGGCCTCGCCGCGATGGATGAGCATCGCCCCGATCAGGGTATGCCAGCGGCGCATTTCGATCCGGGCGTACTGCAGCGATACGCCGCGGCGCTCGGTGAGCTGGTGATACTGCTGCGCGTAGTCGCGGAAGCGGGTATCGGAATCCGGATTCACCAGGTCGAAGTCCACGCCCGGCCTCACGCGCAGGCCGTGGCGCTCGATGCGCTCCTCCACCACCGCCGGACGGCCGATCAGGATCGGCCGCGCGAGGTCCTCGTCGACCACCGCCTGCGTGGCCCGCAACACGCGCTCGTCTTCGCCCTCGGCGTAGACGATGCGCCGCCTCGGCCCGGCCTTTGCCGCGGCGAACAGCGGCTTCATGATCAGCCCGGAGTGATATACGAACTGCTGCAGCAGGTCTCCGTAGGCGTCGAAATCCGCGATGGGCCGCGTGGCCACCCCGGATTCCATCGCGGCCCTCGCCACCGCCGGCGCGATGGTGGCGATGAGGCGCGGGTCGAAGGGTTTGGGAATCAGGTATTCGGGCCCGAAGCGCAGGTTCTGCTCACCGTATGCGGCCGACACCACCTCGGACTGCTCCGCCATCGCGAGGTCCGCGATCGCCTTCACCGCGGCGAGCTTCATCGCCTCGTTGATCTGCGTCGCCCCGACGTCCAGCGCTCCGCGGAATATGAACGGAAAGCACAGGACGTTGTTGACCTGGTTAGGGTAGTCCGAGCGGCCGGTCGCGATCACGGCGTCGGGCCGTGCGGCCTTCGCGACATCGGGGAGAATCTCGGGGGTCGGATTGGCGAGCGCGAAGATGAGGGGCTTGTCCGCCATCGTCTTCACCATCTCGGGCTTGAGCACGCCTCCCGCGGACAGCCCGAGGAAGATATCGGCGCCGGGAATGATCTCTGCGAGCGTGCGCGCCCGCGTCTTCTTCGCGTAGCGGGCCTTGTTGGGGTCCATCTCCTCGACCCGGCCCTCGAAGACCACGCCCTTGATGTCGCTCACCAAGATGTTCTCCATCGGCAGCCCGAGTCCGTCCAGCATAACTAGGCAGGAGAGCGCGGCGGCCCCGGCGCCGGAGGTGACGAGCTTCACCTGCGTCAGTTCCTTGCCGACGACGCGCAGCCCGTTCAGGATCGCCGCTCCGACGATGATCGCGGTGCCGTGCTGGTCGTCGTGGAAGACAGGTATCTTCAGCCTCTCG
>ORMF011139006.1_pt1 | contig 11826 bp, 10 predicted proteins | sample 1779871 | NCBI WGS metagenome assembly ORMF01 (sample SAMEA104232316, study PRJEB22302) | groundwater metagenome | biome: forest; feature: aquifer; material: groundwater | place: USA | collected 2011-08-07 | depth 5.4 m | reverse complement strand
GAGGCCGCCGCGCCGGCCGGCGACGTGAGACGAAGTGTTGCGAACGCTCCCGCGATCGAAGGACAGCTCACCTGCAGCCGCCGGCACTGCGTGCCTGACGGCGACCCCGCCGGGCACGGCGAATCGATCGCCGCAGCCGCCCCGAGCGGCAGCGGACCCGCAGGAGGCGGCGAAGGGGTTGGCGTCGGCGTAGCAGCGGGCGTTAGGATGGTCGACGGCGTGGTCGGACTGCTCCCGCATCCCCCCGTCATGAGTGCGATCGCGAACAGGAAACCGAGAGCCGCGCGGTAGATCATGCTCATTGCGCCTCCGCTTGCTCGAATGTGCGAGCGGCCGAAGAATCGGCTGACGCGAATCTTGCCAGGAAAGACACGCATGTTCTATCTGTTGTCAATCGCGTTCGCGATCACGTCGGCGGCCCGCTCGCATTGCTCGCGCGTTACGTCGAGATGCGTGACCGCGCGGACGATGCGGGGACCGAACGCGACGACCAGCACGCCCCGCGCGCGCGTCGCGGCCACGACGGCCGCTGCGTCTGGTGCCCCTGGCGCCAGCGAGAAGATCACGATGTTCGTCTGCACGGTCCGCTCGTCGAGGACGACGCGTGGGCTCGCGGCGAGGCGCGCGGACATCACCTTCGCGTTCGCGTGATCGTCGGCCAGCCGGGCGAGGTGATGATCGAGCGCGTAGAGACCCGCAGCCGCCAGAATTCCGACCTGCCGCATCGCCCCGCCGAACATGCGCCGGTGGCGGACGCAGTCGCGAATCACCTCGCGCGATCCGGCGAGCATCGTTCCCGCAGGCGCGCCGAGCCCTTTTGACAGCGCCACCGTGACCACGTCGAACGGCGCCGCGAGATCCACCACCGATTGGCCTGAGGCCGCCGCCGCATTCCACAGCCGCGCGCCATCGAGAAACGTCGCGATCCCCCTCTCGCGCGCCGCTACGCAAATCCGAATCGCCTCCTCCTGATCGATCACGATTCCGCCAGCGCGGTTGTGTGTGTTCTCCACCTGTACGAGCGTCGTCGGTGGATAGAGCATGTGATCGCGCGGCTTGACGGCCGTTCCGAACTCTTCAGCGGTGAACCGTCCTCCCTGCCCCACCTCGGTGAACTGCACGCCGGCGTTCGCGCCGCCCCCTCCGGTCTCATGCCAGACCGCGTGACTCTCACGGCTGACGATCACATCGTCACCGGGCCGGGTGAGCGCCCGTAGCGCGACCTGGTTTGCCATCGTGCCCGACGGAAGCCAGAGCGCGGCTTCCTTGCCGAGCAGCGCCGCAATACGCGCCTGCAGCTCGTTGACGGTCGGGTCTTCACCGAATTGATCGTCGCCGACCGGGGCAGCCGCCATCGCGGCGCGCATGCCCGCCGTGGGACGCGTGACGGTGTCTGAGCGGAGATCGATCGGCGCGGCACCCGTGCCCGCGCTCACTGTGCCCGTACCGTATGCTCGCGGAAGAACACGATCAGATCGGTGCTCACCGCCGGCTTCGCCCCGAGCTGCCGCAGCATCGTCGCCACTTGTCCGCGGTGATACGTTCCGTGGTTCACGACGTGGACGATCATCTGCCAATAGGGAGACGTCGACGACTGGCCGCTCAGCGACGTGTATTCGATCATGCGATGCAGGCCTGCGGGGCCAAGGGCGTCCACGAATGCCTTGATCTGCGCCTCGAGCGCCATCCACGTGTCGCGAAGCGCGGCGACGCTCACGAGTTCGCTGGTGTCTGGCCGCGCGGACGGAGAATCCCCCTGCCAGCGGCGGTACCAGATCCACTCGGCGAAGTAGATGTGGACGAGCGTGTCGAGCACCGAACCGAAGGAGCTTCCCAGCGGTTGCGACAGCTGCTCCGCGGACAACTGTTCGGCGGAGGCAAGCACGCGATCGCGTGCCCAGTAGTTGTAGTCGACAAGAATGTGGATGTAGTCGGAAGTCATACTGAAAGCACGAATATATACCGCGTCTCGGATAGACTGAATGCCATGGTTCGCCGCTGGCGCCGGCCGCTCACCATCGTCGTCGCGGCCGCGATCTGCTTGAGCGCGGCTGTGGCGACGGCGCAGTTCGGCCGGCGCGGGTTCGGCGGCTTCAGGGCGCGGTTCGCCACGGCAAACGACTTCGACGGCCGCTTCCATTTCTGCCGGATCGTCTACCAGTCGGCGCTCGACGGCGACGGCGGAAACTGGAATGCGGACTGGCCACGGGCCGACATCAACATGTCGGTTCGGCTGTCTGAGCTGACCAAGACGGACGTCAGCAAGGCTCCCACCGGCGAGCCGAACCACCTGCTGATTCGTTTCACCGATCCCGAGCTCTTCGACTGCCCTTTCGTGATGGCCACCGAAGTGGGAAGAGCCGTCATCACGGATCAGGATGCGAAGGCCCTGCGCTTGTATCTCGACAAGGGCGGTTTCCTGTGGGTCGACGACTTCTGGGGCAGCTACGCCTGGAATCACTGGGTGGCGCAGCTTCGGAAGGCGTTACCTGGGAACGAATTTACGATCTTTGATCTGCCCGCGGACCACCCGTTGTTCCGAACGCAGTTCGAGGTGGCACAGGTCCCGCAGATTCCCAATATCGGGTTCTTCACTGAAACCGGCGGGGGAACATCCGAGCGCGGCTCGGACAGCGCCACGGCGCACGCGCGCGGCATCGCGGACAGTCACGGACGCCTGATGGTGCTGATGACGCACAACACCGACTTAGGTGACTCGTGGGAGCGCGAAGGCGACAGCCCGGCCTATTTCCTCGCCGTCGGCCCGAGAGGCTACGCCTTCGGCATCAATGCGATCCTCTACGCGCTGACTCATTAGAAGATCCCAAAGCCCAACCCCAGGTCCCAAATCCCAACCAAATCAACACGTCACAGCTGCAGGATGCGACAGATGGTCTCGACGGTGTTCCAGTTGCGCGTCGTCGCGACGCCGAACCCTCTCTCGAGGACCGCGTTCGGATAAATCGGCGTGCCCGGCTGCCGCCGCCAGACGCTGGCGACGAGCCTCCCTGAGGCAGCAACGATCTTGACCTGCCACTGGGGGAATTGGTGATTCGTGATTAGCGCGACTCGCGATCCCACAATCACCAATCGTCAATCACAAATCACAAATCACAAATCAAGTTCATACCGCGCCACGTAGTACGAGCCTACATGGCGGAAGCTGTGGAACCGGAAGCCGACTCGCTCGTAGAGATTCCGGAGGCGTGCGCGTTCAGCATCGCAGTCGAGACGCAGATACTGTCTGCCCATCGACCGTGCGTAATCGGCAGCCCATCGAAGGAGTGCGGTCGAGACACCTCGTCCTGCATAGTTCCGCCGCACCGCAAGGCGATGGATGAAGGCGGAGTCGTCCGTGGCGAGATCGGGCCAGAACAAATGGTCGTCGAGCTGGAATTTCAGTGCCCCAGCGATCTCGCCGTCGCACTCCGCGACATGGAAGAGTCCGGCATCAACTTCCGATGCGATGCGATCTTCGGCGAGCTCGTCGTCGACCCACATCGTGGTGCCGTCGAGCTGCTCCACCCACCTCGCGGCGTCCGTGAGAATCACGGTCACGGCGGAGGCATCTTCAGGCATCGCCTGCCGAATCCGAATATCCACGCACGTAGGGCCGGTATCGACGTACGTAGGGGCCGGCTTTGCCGGCCCCTACAGTGAGCACAGATTCAGAATCCGAAGCGCACGCCGAGCTGCGCCGTCGTCGGGATCGCTCCGGCGCGGAGCGCGGTCAGATTGAGGAAGTCCGTCGACCGCCGATCGCCCGTCGGGTTTTCGAAATTCGCGCGGTTCGTCACGTTGAAGATATCTACGAAGAGATCGAGCGTTCGTTCGGCGGAAGGCCGGAGGCGATAGCCAAGCCGGACGTCGAGCTGGAGTAAGCCCGGTCCAGTCGCGCCGTTGCGGCGGTTCTCGGCATCGACGTTGAACGGATTGCGACCTGCGCTCGTATACGCGCCTGCCGGCAACGGCTCGGAGAAAGACCCGTTGCGATCCGGATCGGTCGTGGAGTCGATCACGGTGAATTTCGACCCACTCAGCGCGCGCGCAACCCAGGCGAATGTGAGACCGTGAGCTTTCGGCACCAGTGACTGCCCGCTGATCACCAGATTGTGCCGGCGGTCGACGTTGGTCGGTCCCTCATTGAGCTCGAGGTGCAGGTCGTCGAGCACCTGGAAGCCGCTGATGGGAATGCCAGCACCCGAGGTGTTCCCGCGCGAGTAGCCGAGCGTGTACGAGACGCGAAACGAATAGTCGGAGGCAAAGCGCTTGACCAGCGCCGCCTCAAGCGCATCGTAGTCGATCTTCCCGGCATTCACCGGTTGGTTCACGGCCGCCGAGAACGCCGGATCGACGCGGACGAGTGTCGCCGTGCGCGATGTCGATGCGCGAAGGCCCGGGTTCAGATCTTTCAGCATGAGTTGGTCGCGGGCGCGCGCATGAACGTAGTCCGCGCTGACGGAGACGTTCGTCGAGAGCTGGCGCTCGTACCCGGCCGTGAGCTGGTCGGTGTACGGGACCGTGCGTCCCGGACTGTCCAACGTGACGTTCCCGGTGTTTTTAATGGACGCTCCCGGCGGGAAGAGCCTGGCGAGGAGCGCCCGATTCACTGTCGGGCCGCCGACGAGCATCGGGTCGCTCGGCAGCCGACCAAGAGACGGTCCGGGATCGAAGCTGTTGGTCGGGAAGTTGACCTGGAAGGAATCTGAGAAGACCCCGGCCGTCAGGATGTTGGAGATCAGCTCGAAGTGCGTCTTGTCGTAGAAACGACCGTAGCCACCGCGGACGGCGACCTTGCCGTCGCCGCTCACGTCGTAGGTCAGGCCCACGCGCGGACCGACGTTATTTCTGTCCACGGGATAGGCATTCGGATCGGAGAACGCCGGGTTGTTGGCTTCGAGGAGCGGCTGCACTTCAAGGTCGTATCTGACGCCCAGGCTGACCGTCGTGCGGCTGTTCATGTGCCATTTGTCCTGCACGAAAAAAGCGGCGAAATGCGCCTTCTGATCGCGGTTCAGCGCACCCGGCACGCGCACGGATAGCCGCTCGGGATACGTGCGCAAATCGTTCGGATTGAACGCCAGATCGGTTCTGAAAATAAACGTTCCGTTCAGGTTGTCCTGAGCGGTCGATCGGGCAATGACATATTCGTACTGCCCGCCAAACTTCAGGTCGTGGTCGCCGCCATGCCCGGCCACGAACCAGGACATCGTGTCGTCGAACTGATACGCGTTGTTGACGCGCGCCTGAGCGACGGCGTTCTGCTGATCGACGAAGGTGAGGTAATTGAGCTGCGGCTTCAATGCCGTTTGATCCTGGCCGTTGCCGTTGAAGCCCGGATTCGCGAAGGCGACATCTTCACGCGTGAAGTTCACACGCACCGTATTCAGCCGGTTATTCCCCAGCACCGAGTTCATCGTGCCGACGATCGTCTGATCGATGTCGTGTTCCTCGCGGGAGGCATTCTGGGTGACTGAGAGCGGGGCCGGGAGCGTGACGTTCGCGGCCACCGTCACCGGGACGATCTGGTTCAACTGCGGCGAGGCCTCACGCAGCCAACGGACCGTCCAGGTGTTGTTGACGTTCAGTTGATGATCGAAGCGCGCCAGCGTATTCCATACGCGATCACGCGTCACGGGTGAGCTGTTGAACTCCGGATGCGAGGGGATGGTGATCGTGTTCGATCGGTTGACCATCACGCGCTCGAGGTTGAAGAAGAAGTGGGCCTTGTCGCGCACGACCGGACCGCCGACGTTCGCTCGGTAGGTCTGGAATCTCGTATTGGGCTTATCGAGCCCGTTCTGCTTCACGAAGAAATTCTTTCGCGTGAAGTCCGCCCGCTGCCACAGACCCGCCGCGGTGCCATGGAACGCGTTCGTTCCCTGCTTGCTGATGGCGTTGATGATCGCGCCCGTTGTCCTCCCGAACTCCGCGTCGTACTGGTTCGTGACGACCTGGAATTCGGCGATCGCCTCCACGGGCGTCCGTGCCTGCGAGCCCGCGCGCTGCCCGATGACGTCGTCGTTGTTGTTCGCCCCGTCGAGCATGTAGTTGTTGTTGCGCGAGTCCATGCCGTTGACGCTGACCGCGTCGGAGCCGAACGACTCGGTGCTGATATTGGCGATCACCCCCGGGAGGAGCGCCACCAGTCCGACAAAGTTACCGTTGACCGACGGCAGCATCGAGGCTTCCCGACTCGTGACGTTGCCGCCGATTTCCTTCGACGTGATGTCGACGAGCGGCGTCTCGGCGGTGACCGAGACCGTCTCGGTCAGCGCGCCCACATCGAGCCGCACATCGAGCGTGGTGGTTCGTCCGAGATCGAGACGCAGGTCGCGGCGGCTGTACTTCTTGAAGCCGGAGAGCTCCGCGTCAATCGAATAGATTCCAGGGGCGATCGCCGTGATGAAGTACGTGCCATCCCCATTGGTGACGGTCTCACGGTAGACGCCGGTCGCCTGGTTGGTGATGGTGACGTTGACACCGGGAAGAACCGCGTCTTGCGCGTCGAGGACGCGACCGCGGAGTTCAGCAGCGCTTTCCTGGGACGATGCCGCGCTTGCCGTCACGAGCGAGTATGCGAAGAACAGGATCCGCACGAAAGTGCGTGTCATTCGAACCTCCTCAGTGGACGGACGCGATAAGGTGCGCCCGAATAATCACGAGGGTCCATTCTACCGCCGGTGTTTGAGGAACAGCGAGATGCCAAGCCCGATGGCGAACATCACGCCGAGTGCGAAGCCGCCGGCGCCGGCGATGATCAGCAGCGTGTCCCTGTCCATGTCCACCTCGTATCCGGGAAGTGGTCAGGTTGCCCCGGGATCTTCCAGCACGAGCGCGATGGCGAAGCCGTCATATCCCTTCGCACCAACCGTCTGCACCATGGTGGCGCTCACGCGTGTTTCGGCGGCGAGCCGCTGGCCGAATCGGCGCACACCGATGATGTTCGGATCCGTGCTCGTGGAGTCAATGACCCCACCTCTCCGCACAACGTTGTCAACGAGAATGACGCTTCCGCGGCGCGACAGCCTCAGCGCCCAATCGAAGTATTCCGACAAGTTCGACCGGTCGGCGTCGATGAAGATGAAATCGAACGGGCCTTCCCCGTTTTCTGCGAGGCGCGGCAGTGTGTCCAGCGCGGCGCCAAGGCGGACGTCGATTCGCTTCGTGAGTCCGGCCCGCGCGAAGTTTGCGCGGGCGATGCCGGCGTGCGTTGGATCGGACTCGAGCGTGATCACACGGCCATCCTCCGGCAACGCACGCGCCAGCCAGATCGTGCTGTAGCCGGCAAGCGTTCCGATCTCGAGGACGCGTCGCGCGCCTTGCGTCCGGGCAAGCAGATGGAGCAGCTTCCCCTGCGCCGGCGTGACGCTGATGGGCGGCAGCCCCGCCGCCACGCTGGCCTCGAGCGCCGCATCGAGCTCGAGGTCCGAAGGGATGACCAGGTTGTTGATGTACTGGTCAACCGCCGTCCATTGATCCTGGCTCACGTTTCCAATGCTACTATCGGCGCTCGCACACAATCAGGAGGGGCGCCTTTCTGGTCAACTTCGTCCCTCATTTCACCAACGGCGTTTCCGGCCGCCCGTTTCCGAGCCCGTTTGCATCGCCGCCCGGTCAGGGCATGTCGTCGCCGATCGTCAACGTCCTGTGGGGCAGCTTCAACCTGATCGTCGGGTTCGCGCTGGCGCGCACGGGGCGCTTCGACTCCCGGCGGCTCGCCGCGTTGCTGACGGTCGCCATCGGCGGGCTGTTGATGGGAGTGATGCTCGCCAACGCCTTCGGCCAGGTATTCGCCGCGGGCGAGCGGCGTATGGCGATGTTCTGACATATCTGCAGATGTCATTGGGATCTGGAGCTTGGGATTTGGGACTTGGGATTTCCCATGTGCTAGCATCCGGCGCTTGGAGGTGACTATGTCACGCAGACTGATTCTCGCGGGGGTGGTCTTCACGATCTTCACGTCGCTGGCGTCGGCACAGGATGCGAAGACGGTCATCGCCGCCGCGTCCAAGGCGATGGGCGCGGACACGCTGAACACGATCGAGTTCTCGGGCAGCGGCGCCGACTTCGCGATCGGGCAGGCCTACAACGGCAACTCCCCGTGGCCGAAGTTCATCGACAAGACCTACACGCGCCAGATCGATTTCCGCGTGCCGTCAACGAAGATGGACCGCATCCGGATGCAGGGCGAAAACCCGCCGCGCGGAGGAGGGCAGCAGCCCGTCCGAGGCGAACAGACGCAAAACCAGACGATCGTCGTCAACGCGAACACGCCGTGGGTGCAGCAGCTCGAGATCGTGATGACGCCGCACGGCTTCCTGCGGGCCGCCGCGGCCACCAACGCCACCGTGAAGACGCAGACCGTCGGCGGCAAGAGGTACACCGTCGTGTCCTTCACCGGCCAGAACAAGGCGACGGTCAACGGCTACATCAACGATCAGAACATGGTCGAGCGCGTCGAGACTTTGATCGACAACGCGGTCCTCGGCGACACGCAGTTCGAGGCGGTCTACAGCGACTACAAGGATTTCGGCGGCGTGAAGTTCCCGATGCACATCGTGCAACGGCAGGGCGGCTTCCCGACCCTCGATCTGATGGTCAGCGATGTGAAGCCGAACGCACCCGTCACGATCCAGGCGCAGGGGCGCGCGGGCGGAGCGCCGGCGGCAGCCGCCGCGGCGTCGCCCACACCCGGCGCGCCGTCAGAGAAGCTTGCTGACGGCGTGTACCTCATCCTCGGCGGCTACGCGGGTGTCGCGGTCGACTTCAAGGACTACATCGTCATTATCGAAGGCGCCGCCAGCGATGACCGTTCCAACGCGGTCATCGCCGAGGCGAAGCGGCTGATCCCGAACAAGCCGGTCCGCTACTTCGTGAACACGCACCAGCATTTCGATCACGCTGGCGGTGTGCGCGCGTTCGTGGCCGAAGGCGCAACCATCATCACGCACGAGGTTCACAAGCCGTACTACGAGAAGATCTGGGCCGCGCCGCACACGCTCAACCCGGATCGGCTGGCCAGGGAGCCGAAGAAGCCGACGTTCGAGACGGTGTCGGAGAGGAAGGTCCTGACCGACGGCAATCACGTCATCGAGCTGCATCACCTGCAGGGCAGCGGTCACAACCAGGGGCTCATCGTCGCGTACCTGCCGAAGGAGAGAATCCTCGTCGAGGCCGATGCGTTCAATCCTCCCGCAGACAAGAACGCGCCGGTCGTGCGGCCGGTCAGTCCGTATATGCTCAATCTCGCCGACAACCTCAGGCGCCTGAAGCTCGATGTGCAGCGGATCATTCCGGTTCACTACCCCGTGGACAATCGGGTGGTCGAGTTGGCCGAGTTCACCCGCGCCGTCTCCGACACCGGCACTAACTGAGGGAAGATCCCAAAGCCCAAAGCCCAAGGGAACAGTCCATGAAGACACGGACAGGGACCCGAGACACAGAGAAGAATCTTTTCTCTGTGTCTCTGTGTCTCTGTGTCTCTGTGGCCCGTCTCAGTCTTTGTGGCCCGTCTCAGCGACGCTGAAGACGAATCATCGGCTCGAATAGCCGCGACCCTTTACATGCCGGACATCGGCCTGGCTTCGACAGCTTGTCCTCGCTGAAAACGAAATCACACGATTTGCAGCGCGCGGGAACGATCTCGATGTCGTGACCCGCGGCGCGCGCCGAGCGCAGCGCGTGCCGAAGGTCTTCTTCGACGTCGCCGCGCGTCATGCCGAGCTCCCGCGCAAGCCACGATGCGGAACGGAATTCGAGAGAGAGCAGATCGATCAGCTGCCGGCGAAACGCCACGTCAAGGCCCTTGCAAACACATGAACTTCACTCGCGACGCAGCCGATCGACCAGTTCCCTGAAGTCCACGGGGAGCGGAGCCTCGAAGTGCACCAGACGACGGTCCACCGGGTGCTCAAACGCCAGCCGATAGGCGTGAAGCGCCTGGCGGGAAAACACGATCGGTCGCAGCGCGTCGGGCCCATACACGTAGCGCCGCTCGCCGACGAGCGTGTGGCCACGCAGCCGCGCCTGAATGCGAATCTGATTGCGCTTTCCCGTCTGGAGTCGCACTTCGATCAGCGACGTATCGCGAAATGCTTCGACGACGCGATAGTCGCTGATGGCGTCGGTCCCCTCGGGATCGCGCGGGTGGGTTTCCTTCTGAATGAGCGCCTTGCGATCCCAGACCAGGCGGTCGCGCCACGTGCCCGTCTTCGGCTCGGGATGACCGTACACGACGGCGAGGTACACGCGCTCCGGCTCGCGGCGGCGGAATTGCGCCTTGAGAACCCCCTGCGTCCGCGCGTCCTTTGCGAACAAGACCAGTCCTGACGTGTCGCGATCGATCCTGTGGACGACGAACGGGTGGCGCTTGCCTCGTGGACGGAAGTAGTCCTCGAGCTGGTCGTACACCGAAGACGCCCCCATCTTCCGCTCGAGCGGGACCGACAGCAGCCCGGCCGGCTTGTTCAGGACCAACAGCGCGTCGTCTTCGTACAGGATTTCGAGATCTCCGGTCTCGCTTCGCGGCGCGCGGCGGGCGCTGCCCGGCCGATCCATCCAGACCCGCACGACATCGCCCGTGGCGAGACGCCTGGCGGCATCCACGAGCGCCATCTCCTCGGTATTCAGGAAGATCTTTCCGCGTTCGAGCGCGGTGACGGCACGGCCGCGCGAGCCGAGTCGATCGGCGGCGGCAAGAAACTTGTCGAGCCGCGCGCCGGCCTCGCCGGCGTCGACGGTCCACTGATCGCTCAGCGCGCCCCAAGGGCAAGCGCGATCGCGCGCTCGGGTGAGATGGTCCGCCCATCGGCGGACGCCGCACTGAACGTGTCCGATGCGATGAGGGTCAGGAGCAGGGCCGTGTAGTGATCGATATCGAGCTGATCGTCGGGGTCGAACGTCACGTTGAAGCGCTCGAGCAACCCGAGAGCGGCACCGTAGAGACGCGCAGCGCGCGTGCCCTGTTTCTGCGCGACCGCGATCGAGGCAAAACCAGTGAGCGCGTAGGCGATGCCGGCGTCGTCCTGCAGGTCGCGGTACTTCTGCAGGCTTTCGGTGAACAGCTTCCTCGCCTCGTCAGGGTTCCGCTGACGCAGCCGCACGTATCCGAGGTCGAACAGATCGGCGGCGACCAAAACGTCCCAGCTGGCGGCGCGGTTCGCAGCCAGACTGAACTCGTACAGCTCCGCCGCCTTGCCGTACTGTCCCCGGATTCGAGCGACAGCGGCAAGCATGTGCATGGCGGCCGCTTGTCCAGGCTTGTCGCCCAGGTCGCGACGCAGCACGGCGCTCTCTTCCGCGTACCGCCGGACCGAGGCGTAATCCATCTCCCGCAGCGCCGCGCGTGAGAGACCCAGGAGGGCCATGGCCGTCCCCTCCTTGTCTTGCAGTCGTCGATAGATCCGGAGACTCTCTGCGATCAGCTCGCGCGAGGCGGCCGGATCGCGCTGCCTCAACGCGAGGGCACCGGCGTCGGACAACCCCTTCGCCCGGATCTGCGTCTGGGCCAACGCGCTCGGGAGCGCCAGAATCGTCGTCAACAGATCCCGAGCCTCCTCGACACGTCCGTCGTAGGTCCAGAAGTAGGCGAGCGGGACCGCGAGGAGCAGCGCCTGGTCGCCCTCGGCATTGCGAGAGAACCAGTCGAGGCTGTCGCGCAGCGCGGGCTCCTCGGTCTTCACAACCTGGCGCCATTCCCTACCGCGCGGTCCCAGGCGCTCGGCGTACGCCTGCTCGACCTGCGCTACGCGATCGAGCGCAGCCTGTCGTTGGACCTCGAAGTCACTCTGGGACGCAGTGGCGGGTGCGCGCCCCCGGCGCCCG
>ORMF011030149.1_pt1 | contig 11828 bp, 9 predicted proteins | sample 1779871 | NCBI WGS metagenome assembly ORMF01 (sample SAMEA104232316, study PRJEB22302) | groundwater metagenome | biome: forest; feature: aquifer; material: groundwater | place: USA | collected 2011-08-07 | depth 5.4 m | reverse complement strand
TCTGCATAATCGCGTTCAGCAGGCTGGTCGTGCGCCGGCTCACCGGGCTGAGCCGGGCGATGTCGCGAGCCGCTCGCACGAACGATTTCACCGTCCGCACCCGCGATACCGGCAAGGACGAGTTGGGGTGGGTGATGCGCAATTTCGATGAGATGATGCGCAAGGTTCACCTTGCTCAATCATCGCTGGAGACCCAGGTGCAGCAGCGTACGGAAACCCTCCAGCGTACCGCTGCGGAGATGCGGGCGGTCTTCGAAGCCACGGGTGAAGGAATCATGACCCTGAATGACAGCGGCCGAATCATGATGGCCAACGCGGAGGCCGAAGAGATTTGGGGTTACGATCACGGCGAGCTCCTCAACGCGCTGTTCGACGACCTCATGGTCGAGGAATTCGATATAAAGCCGGGGCACTGGCTTCAGCACTACCTCAAACAAGACGCCGCGGGCGGCCAGCGGAGGGAGGTGCGGGCCAAAAGGCGCAAGGGAGGCGAGTTCCCTCTCGAGATGCGCATATCGGAAGCAGTTACGGCCGAAGAGCAATTCTACACCGTCTGCGTCCGCGACATCAGCGACCGTAAACACGCCGAGAGCCGCCTGCGGCTCTTGTCTTCGGTGGCCGAGGAATCGCTTAGTGGAATCCTCATCCTGGACCTGGACGAGCAGATCGTCTTCGCCAACCCGGCATTCGAGGCATTGTCGGGGTACACCGGCGAGGAAGTCATTGGCCGACAGCCTCAGTCCGTCCTATTCGGCCCGGCTACCGCCTATGAAGCGATCAACACGCTCCGCGATGCGATCGACAGCAGGACGCCGGTCAAAGTCGAGCTGATCAACTATCACAAAGACCGATCGCCCTACTGGGTGGAAATGCATATCGCGGCCATTCCAGATAAGAGGGGCCGCATCACCCACTTCGTGGTCGTTCAGAACGACATTTCGGAGCGTAAGCGGCTGGAAGCCGAAAAGGAGCGCTTGCTGGAGGACGCCCAGCGGCGCGCCGAGACGGACGCGCTCACCGACCTCTATAACCATCGCGCGATGCAGGACAAGCTGCAGGTGGCGATGGACGTGGCGCGGATCACGGAGACCAAGCTGGCCATCGCCATGCTCGACATCACGGATTTCAAGCTGTTCAACGACGTTTACGGCCACGTCATCGGCGACCGCGTACTCCGCCTGGTCGGCGACTGCCTCCGCGCCGTCTCCAACCCGGCGTTCACCTCCTGCCGTTACGGCGGTGACGAATTCCTCCTCTTGATGCCCGAGACCTCGCACGACGAAGCCGACTCGCACCTGCAGTCTCTGCAGGAGTACATCATGAAGAGTGAGTTCGTCCCCAAGGCCGGCGAGCGTCACGTGCCTATACGCCTCTGCTGGGGCGTGGCCGTCTATCCGGATGACGCCACTGGCCGGCTGGAGCTGCTGTCCCGGGCCGATAATCAGATGTACCTGTTCAAGCGTCGAGGGGCGCCCGCCATCCGGCTTCACCGGCCGTCCGGAATCGAAGAGTCGGACGCCATGGATACGCTATGGTCGCTCGTCAACGCGGTCGACAACAAGGACCAGTATACGCGACGCCACTCGGAGGAGGTCGCCGAATACGCCTGCATGCTCGCCCGGGCCCTGGGGATGACGGAGGCGGAGCTGCGGGTGATCTGGCAGGCGGGCATGGTCCACGACGTCGGCAAGATCGGCGTCGCCGACCACGTCCTGCGAAAGCCGGGCAAGCTGGAGCCGGAAGAGTGGGAGGCCATGATGCAGCACCCGGTGATCGGGAAGCGACTGGTCGAGGCCTTCGCGGGCCTGGAGCCCACGCTGCCGGCCGTCCTCCACCACCATGAGAAGTGGGACGGATCGGGCTACCCGGACAAGCTGGCCGGCGAGAACATCCCGTATATCGCCCGCGTCATGGCGGTCGCCGACGTATACTCGGCGCTGACCACAGCCCGGCCGTACCGCTACGGAATGGAGATGGAGAAGGCGCTCGATATCCTCACAAAGGACGCCGGCACCCACTTCGATCCCGCCCTCGTCCCCGTTTTCGTCAAAGCCATGCGGGAGACCCACGTCCGGCCGCTGCGGAAGGCGGCATGACGTGGATCGGTATCACGCGGTGTTCGTGTTCCGCGGATGGCCGCGGAGGTAGTCGTCCACGGTCTCGCAGGCGAAGCGGTGGCCCTGGCGGCGGGCCTGGAGGGCGAGGCAGAGGGCGCGGGCGGTATCCAGCGAGGTGAGGCAGGGAATTCCCATTTCGACCGAGGTGCGGCGTATCTGGAGGGCTTCCCGTTCCGTGCGGCGGTCGTTTGAGAGGGTGTTGATCAGGAGATCGACCTTTCCGCTCCGAACGAGGTCGAGCAGGTTCTGGTCGGCCTGGTGGATTTTGCTGACGAAGGTCGCATCGATTCCGTTCTCGGTCAGGAATCGGGCGGTGCCTTCGGTGGCGAAGACCTCGTATCCGAGTTTCACGAAGTCCCGGATGATCTCGAGCGCCTCCGGCTTGTCGCTGTCGGCGATGGTGGCGATGAGCCGCCCCTTGACGGGCACGTCCACTCCCGATGCGACCATAGCCTTGTAGAGCGCGCGGCCGTAATCGGTATCGATGCCCATGATCTCGCCCGTGGACTTCATCTCAGGGCCGAGCTGCACGTCCACACCGGTCAGTTTGGGGAAACTGAAGACGGGAGCTTTCACGGCGAGCATCGGCGACTCGGGGTAGAGGCCGCCCTGGTATCCCTGCTCCTTGAGGCTCGTCCCCAGCATGACATTGGTCGCGACTTTGACCATGGGGATGCCGGTGATCTTGGAGAGGTAGGGCACGGTGCGGCTTGCGCGGGGGTTTACTTCGAGGACCTGGGCGACGGAGGCACCGCTCTCCTCTGAAACAACGAATTGAATGTTCATCATCCCCCGCACCTTGAGGCGGAGCGCTATGGCGGTGGCGGTGCGGACTATCTGATCTATCACGTCGGCGCTGAGCGATTGGGGCGGATAGACGGCCATGGAATCGCCCGAATGGACCCCGGCACGCTCCACGTGCTCCATGATCCCCGGCAGCAGGCAGTCGACGCCGTCGCAGATCACGTCGACTTCCACCTCTTTGCCGAGGACGTACTTGTCGACCAGGATCGGCGCCTTTGGCGATACGTCGACGGCGTAGTGCATGTATGAGAGCAGATCCTGCCGATTATAGACGATCTCCATCGCGCGCCCGCCGAGAACGTATGACGGTCGCACCAGGACCGGATAGCCGATCTCGTCGGCCACGAGTTCAGCCGCTTCCACGCTTGTCACGGCCCTGCCGGGTGGTTTGGGGATTTCCAGCTCATGGAGGATGCGCTCGAACCGGTCGCGGTCTTCGGCGAGGTCGATGGACTCCACACTCGATCCGATGATGCGGACTCCGGCTTCTTGCAGAGGCTTCGCCAGATTGATGGCCGTTTGTCCGCCGAACTGGACGATCACCCCGTCGGGTTTTTCCCGATCGATGACGTTGAGGACGTCCTCTGTCGTCAGCGGCTCGAAGTAAAGTCGGTCCGAAGTGTCGAAATCGGTGCTGACGGTTTCGGGATTATTGTTGATGATTACCGCGGTGAATCCGGCTTCACGCAGAGCCCACACGCAGTGGACGGAGCAATAGTCGAACTCTATTCCCTGTCCAATTCGGATGGGCCCGGATCCAAGTACGACGATCTTTTTGTTGCGGAAGGTGGTCATATCGGTCTGCGCCGAAGAATCATGGCACAATCCCGGCGGGAAACGTGACGTTTGCGCGGGAATACGCTATTACCTAATGAAAGTCCGAGTGTCCGCAGTGACGGCTATTGTGATACAATCAGACGACCAGATTATTAAACGAGTCCAGGCGGGCGAGGGGCCGGCCTTCGTCGAGCTCTTCGACCGCTACTATGCCCAGATCCACCGCTTTGCCCGCTGGCAGACCGGGGATGCGGAGGCGGCGTCCGACTTTGCGATCGAGACTTTCGAGCGGGCTTATCGCGCGATAAAGTCGTTCAGAACGGGTGAAAACACGCCTTATCTTGCCTATTTGCTGCAAATTACTCGCAGGTTGATCATAGCGGAGCGAGTGCGCGTTCGACGCGGAACGATCTACTCTCTGGATGATCCGGAGGCGTCGGCGAAGCGCCTGATCGATTCCTGCAGCCTGCCGATGGATATCGTGCTCGAAGAGGAGAGGCGCGCCACAGTGAGGGACGCACTGGACCGCCTCTCGCCGGAAGACCGCGAGATCATCCTGCTGGCTTTTGAGCGAGACTTGACTCGCCGCGACATCGCGGCGGTAACGGGGAAGCCGTCGACGACGGCGGTCAGCTCGCATCTGCACCGGGCGATGAAGAAGCTGAGGGTGATCGTGGCACAGCAGGGGTACTTTGGCGCTCCCAATAATCTAGGGGGCGTATAGCGTACATGGATCGGTCGCCGCTTCGATGCCTTATAAACGGAAAGGTAGTTTAGGGATCGGTTTCGGTCCCTGGAGATGGACATGAATGAAGAAGAACAGGGCGAACTGCTCTGGCGACATATCGTCGACGTGAAGTATGGCGGGCGCGCCGACCTCGATGGGAGGATTGCCCAGGCGGAACGTACGTCCTCCGAACTGCGAGAGATGGCAGGACTTGCGGAAGATCTGCAGCGCTCGCTGTATGAGGATCCGGCCTACGCCCAATCGGTTGCTCGAAGCCGTCTGCTTGAATTTATCGAAGCAGAGCAGACTCAGATTACGCGGCCGGAGCCCAGCCGTCGCCCCGCATTTTTGTGGCCGCGGCCGCTTCGTCTTGGGAGTCGCCCGGCCATGGTTCTATTGCTGATCATGCTGATGGCGACCGCGGTAGCCGCGTGGACCGCGATCGCGTTCGGACGCGGAAGCTTTAGCCTCGTACCCGGCTCCCCTAAGTATGGGGCGATCGACTGCGAAACGCCTGCGATGCCGAACAGCGCAAAGAAGAAGAGTCAGGGAGCCAAAGCTCCACCCCGGGCAATTCCAGCCGCGACATCCGTACAGTGACTAACGCCCACGCGAAACTATCAGCATGGCATCTGGTGGCGCCGGCAGACACCGGAGAGCATCTCCCAGAGTGAGTTGAGCGCTCGGTCCACGGACTCGGACACCAGATCCGCGTTGGCGTCGTTCAAAGTGCCTTCAAGAAGTTCTCGCTCAGTGGCCGCGTGCTCCCGGTCGGCCTCGATGTGGACCTTGAAATAGGCCGTTCCGCGGGGGTCGTCCACGCCGTAGTGCTTCCGCAACCCATCGATTTTCGATTCGGCGACAGCGGGAATCTGACTTTCGTATGCATAGAGAGCGGCAAGGCCGCGCTCCGGCGATCCATCCCGGCAGACGGATCGGTAAGTGTCGATCAGACAACGGGTCTCATCCCACAGTTTTGCATTCCGAACATCGTCTCGCGAAACCCCCAGCGATTCCGCGAACTGGAGCCACAATTCCGGATGGTTCGGATCTCCGGCTTCTTCGTCCATGAGATTCTGCAGAACATGCCGTCGCGCGGCCTGGTCGTCCATATTGGCATGGACCGCCGAAAGATACGTGGGGAACGCGGCGACGTGGTGGTAATACTGGCGAGCGTAATCCTGCAGCGCTTCCATGCTCAGCTCGCCCTTCGTCCAGGCTTGATAAAAAGGGTGGGTCAGCAGGTGCTTGGCTGCGATCTGGGCATCGATCTGATCGAGGTGGGATGTCAGGGTCAATTCAAGTCCTCCCGGGATATGAATGAAGCAATATGCGATTCGCTGGTGGATACGCGGGATTATACCGCAGAACCGCGATGGAATATAAGCAGGGCGGCGACCGATAAAAACAGAATGTTCTAGTCGTCCGGCATAGGCGGAGGCGGGTTAGATCAAACCAAACCGATCGGTTGACGACAGAAGGAGACATACAATGATAAATCTGAAACGGATTGGCGTCGCCGGCAGGTTTTGTACGCTGGCCTCGTGGCTCTTGCCCTCGTTGGCGGCGATTGGCGCCGCATCGGTCACTTGCTTTGCCTATCTGGCGTCTGCCGACATACAAGGGGTCGATGAATGTCAATCGAACCTCAAGCAGATGGCTCTGGGCGTCTTGATGTACGTACAGGATTACGACGAGCGCTACCCACCAATGAAGATACCCGCACAGGTGCAGAACCGAATCTATCCGTATGTCAAAAACAGGAACATCTTCAAGTGCCCGACGACGGGAGCCGACTACCTGCCAAATCCTGCTCTGAACTATATCATGCTGAACGCGATCAAAGCGCCGGCACAGCTAATGATGTTTCGAGATGCGAAGCCGCACACCACGGCCTCCGGCAAGCCCGGGTGGAATGCGGCGTACGCCGATGGACACGTCAAGCTCGTGATGACGGAACCCGCTCTGGGCAAGCCGGCTCCAACGCCCGCGCCATTGACCCGCGCGGAGCAGATTCGCGGGCAATTGACCATGCTGCGCGCCCAGCGCAAGCAGATGGACGTGCAAATACTGAAGCTTGAGGCGGAACAGAGGAAAACTCGTCGCGGCCGATAGGGGAATATGGCCGCAGTTTTAACCTTCATCTTCCCGATCGTAACACGCGTAATAGTATGGCGTAACGGCCTCAAATTCCGCCGCGCACGTATCCACGATCTTGAACGTTGGTGTGATGCCGAAGGCCTTGCGTAAATCGCGGACCATCTTCTCCGGCAGTCCGGTGTAGTCGGCAATCTGGCGGTCCGCAAAGCCCATTCGCTTCGCCTCGCGCAGAATATCGGCCGCCTCCGCGTCCTTATCGAGGGAATCGGCGAGGGCCGCCATTGCGCGACCGGAGGATTTCAGGCGGGCTTCGAGCTCGACCAGACCCTTGATCTTGTTCAAAAACCACTTGTCGATCCGCGATAACGCCCCTACTTCCTCGACCATCATCCCACGACGAAACCCTTCGGCGATCACGAAAAGCCGTTCGTCGTTCGGCGTTGCAATCTTGTTCTCGAGCTCCACGTCGGAGAGGCTGTGGACGCGCTTTGCGGAAAGGCCGTATGCGCCGATCTCCAGGCTGCGGATCGCCTTCATGAGAGCCGGTTCGAATGCCCGGTCGATGGACATCACCTCTCCCGTTGCCTTCATCTGCGTGCCGATCCGTCTATCCGCGAGAGCAAACTTATCGAATGGCCATCGGGGAATTTTGACGACGCAGTAGTCCAGGGCCGGCTCGAAACAGGCGAGCGTCTTTCCCGTAACTGCGTTCTCGATCTCGTCCAGGCGCAGACCGATGGCTATCTTGGAGGCGACCCGTGCTATCGGATATCCGGTCGCCTTGGAGGCCAACGCCGACGACCGCGAGACCCGCGGGTTGACCTCAATGACGAAGTATTGGAAGCTTTCCGGGTCCAGGGCAAGCTGCACATTGCAGCCGCCTTCAATGCCCAGGCTCCGTATGATGTTGAGCGAGGCCGACCGGAGCATCTGGTACTCTTTGTCTGAGAGCGTCTGCGACGGTGCCACGACGATCGAATCGCCTGTATGGACCCCCATCGGGTCGAAGTTTTCCATATTGCAGACGGTGATGCAGGTGTTATTGGCATCCCGCATTACTTCGTACTCGATCTCCTTCCAGCCCAGCAGGGAGCGCTCCACCATGACTTGGTGGCGCATGGAGAGTTTCAGACCCATTGCGCCAATTTCCATCAGCTCGTCCGCGTTGTGCGCTACGCCCCCGCCGGTTCCGCCCAGGGTATATGCGGGCCGAACGATCACCGGCCAGAGATCGGCCTCGGCAACCTCTGCCAGCGCCGCTTCGTCCTCCACGATCCAGCTCTCGGGCACGGGCTCGCCGATCCGCTGCATGAGCGAGCGGAACTCCTCCCGGTCTTCTGCCATCCGGATGGACCGCAGGGGGGTGCCGAGCAGCCGTACGCCGCACCGGTCCAGCACGCCCGACTCGGCAAGCTTCGTCGCCAGATTCAGTCCTGTCTGGCCACCCAGCGTGGCGAGGAGCCCGTCCGGCCTCTCCTGTTCGATCACGCGGCTCGCAAACTCCACGTTAAGCGGCTCGATATAAACGCGGTCGGCCACGTCCGTGTCCGTCATGATGGTGGCTGGGTTCGAGTTGATGAGGACGACTGTGCAGCCCTCCTCGCGCAGGGCCTTGCACGCCTGGGCGCCGGCGTAGTCGAACTCGGCCGCCTGCCCGATGATGATCGGGCCGGAGCCGATGACCATGACCTTTTGTATGTTTATGTCACGGGGCATAGAGATGGTTGAGAGTTGATGCGTGATGCGTGATGCGTGAAAGGCAAATAAGATTTACAGATCACGCTTCAAGTATCACGAATCAGAATGACATAGAAAAACGGATGGGGAGGGAAGCTGTTTTCCCGGCCCATCCGTCATCGGTCTTGCGTGTGTTTCCAATTACATACTCACCCGGTCACCCTATCGACTCGACGGAGATTAGTGTGCGGTGGCGGCTGCGCGCGAAACGGGGCGGTATGGCTCGAGCCGCTCCAGCTCTTGAACATAGATATCCTCGTTTACCTTGCGCCAGCACCAGATCTTGATCTCCTCCATGTCGTCGGGGGCTTCCAGGATGGCTTCGACGATGGCATGGGCGATGGGCCGGCAGGTCTCCCTGCGCTGCTCATCTGTTATGTCGGTGGGCTGACGCAGCAGATCCTCGGTCATGTCCGGGACGATGATGGATCGGGCGTCGTGTTCGCGCGCCATCAAAAAGGCGCGCTTGACGGACTGCGTGATCCACTCCGGCTGCGCCCGCTTTGCGTCATCCATTACGACGGCGAGCGCGGCCAGGCGAAATTTGAATTTGCCGCCCGACCCCACGAAGACTTCGCCCGGCTCCAGCGGTGCCGCCAATTCCGCTTGTCGCTGGAGCCGGTTGGCTGTACGGTCACGGACCCACTTGGCGATACCCGTGGTCATCTTGAGGTCGGGCGCCACCGGCACGACAATGGCTTCGGCGCTGGAGGGATACTTCCGCTCACGTACCCAGAGCTCGATGGTGGTGTCCCCGCGAACAACCCGCTTTGCCGGACGCGGTCTGATCTTCTCCCATACCAGAAAAACTATGAGAAGCGCCGTGGTCGGGCCGATGGTTAAGCTCACAAACCATACAACCCAGCTAGGGACGCCGGTATGAATCATGCGCTGTCAGACCTCCGAAATGTGGTTACTGGCCGGTATTATCCCCCTCGCCCCTGCGTGCGAGCCGCAAACTTGGACTACACTCCCGGCTCTTCCGGTGCGAGCATTGGATGTTCGGGTGCGACGTGCTGCTCTGCCGCCTCAGCTTCTTCCTCCGCCGTTTTGGGCGGTTGGAAGAAGAGCGCCAATGCGATGGCGGCGCCGATCGCCAATACCGTCGGAACGAGGAACAGTTTGTGATAATCCGTTGCGCCGGCCGAATCGACGAATACCTGCTGCTGTAAGATGGGCCCGAAGTAGTTGGCGGCGAGCGCGCCGAGTCCAAGAATCATGAAGTTAAACAGTCCTTGCGCGCTCGAGCGGGCGTCCTTCGGGAAGTAAGTGTCCACGAAGATGTAGACCGTCGCGAAGAAGAAGGCGTAGCAGATGCCGTGGAGCACCTGGACGGCGACGATGATCGCGGGGCTCGGGAAGAACGAGTATACGCCAAACCGGGCCGCATGGCCCAGAATTCCAATGATCAACGTCGTCCGCCAGCCGAGTCTCTTCAGCGTCATGCCGAGGATGCCCATCGTCAGGATCTCGGCGACCTGGCCGATGCTCATGACGGGCATGACCCAGTTGCTGGGAATGCCTACCATCTTGCTTTGCAGAAAGATGCCAGTCCAGTTGAAGTAGAGGTTATGGACGAATGCGTCTACGAACGTTACCAGCCAGAGGATCAAGACGAACGGATGGCGCAGGAGCTTCATCGCCTCCAGCCATGCCAAACCTTCCCGCGCTCCCTCTTCGGCCTTCTTCGGCGGAGTGTGCGGGAGGGTGAGGCTGTATGCCGCAAGGATCAACGCGGCGGCGCCGGCGACGATATAAGTCCATCGGGTCATTTCGATCAACCGATCGCCCGTAAGCCCGGAGCTGAGCGCGGCGCTCAGCCAGCCTTTCGGGCCCTCATAGTGCGCTGCCTGCACCTTGGCCCAATCCACGAAGATGAACGTGAAGGGCCAGGCGGCGAGCACCCAGCCGATGGTCCCTCCCATTCGGACGAGGCCAAACTCTCGTTGAGAGTCCTTCATGTTTGCGAAAGCGATCGAGTTCGTGATGGACATCGTGGGCACGTAGAGCAGGCAGTGGATCCACATGAGAATGAGGAACGGCCAGAATTCCCTAGTGAATCCCAGTCCGAGCATCGCCAGGCCACCCACCAGGCTGCTGAATGCCAGGAACTTCTCGGCGGCGAAGTTGCGGTCGGCGAACTGGTTGCTGAAGAACATGCCGACGATGGCCGCGATGGGGAAAGCCCATAGGATGGCGGTCTGCTGGCCCGTCGAGAACTTGAGAGCCGGCAGGTAGCCGAAGATGAGCGGCAGCCAGGCGCCCCAGACGAAGAACTCCAGCACCATCATGAGAAAGAGTTTATTGCGTTTGGATGACATGGCGGATGTTTAGCTCCCTCGCTAGTTGAGGATGACGGCGGCGACGCTTTCGCCGGTGTTCGACGCGGAGGCGAGGGGTTCCTGCGTTGGGTGGTTTTGGTCGTGCGGTCGTTGGGTCGTTGGGGGGTGGAGTGGGATTGGGAATTGGATGACAGCGGTGGGTGTCGCGCGCAACGGGGAGCCGCCACAGGCTGAACCCGTGTGGCTATTGGGACAAAACCCGGCTGAACCCGGCTGGGGAATGACTTCCGCTTACGAGGGCACAGGTCCCAAAGGCCAGGGCCTCTCGGTCAATGTAAAACTGAAGCAGTCTATCCTCCCAGTAATTCATTGCATTCTGCTCCTGGTAAGGGGTGAGGCGTGAGGGTAAAGCTTCGGCGCAAGCTAGTGATTTAAAGCCGGTGGGTGCGCTCGCGCCGATGCTTTACCGCTGGGAGGGGATGCCGTTTGTTCGCCGAGGAGATGATGAGAGGGTAAGAGGGTGAGAGGTTAAGGGGGTCATCCCTTGTAGAGCAGGCGCATGATGGCTTCGGCGAGGAGGGCTGAGTCGTGGCGGACGACATCGGTCTGATTGATGTAGTTTCCGGGAAGCGGGCGGTAACCCATTCGCTTTACGCGATCGGTGTCCGCCGCCACGAGCACGGAGCCGGACTGGCGGTATTTCGCCAGCATCTCGATGGATGGCGCGGCCGTATTCAGCAGCACATAGTTGAAGACCGGGCGGGAGACGTGGGCGTCGATGGCCTTCACGTGGTCGGACGCGCCAAAGCCGTCCGTCTCCCCGGCCTGGGTCATGACGTTACAGACGTAGACCTTTTTGCCCTTGGAGCGGTGGAGGGCCTCGGGGATGCCGCGGACCAGCAGGTTTGGAATCACGCTGGTGAATACGCTGCCGGGACCGATCACAATGATCTCTGCCAGCTCGATCGCCTGGAGTACCTCATCGAGCGAGTGGACATCTCCCGGGCTGAGCGATATCCGCTTTATCTTCTGCGTGGAGTGGGCGATGTTGGACTCCCCCTCTACGGTCGTCCCGTCCTCCATCTCCGCTCTCAGGCAGACCCGCTGCAGCGTCGAAGGCAACACGCGCCCACGGATATTGAGTACGCGGCTGGTCTGCCGGATCGCCTGCTCGAAATCGCCGCCGCTGATCTCGCTCATGGCCGCTATGAGGAGATTGCCGAAGGCGTGGTCCCGCAGGCCTTCCGTTGCCTCCCCGCCCTTGAACCGATGCTGGAACAGATC
>ORMF010942384.1_pt1 | contig 11834 bp, 7 predicted proteins | sample 1779871 | NCBI WGS metagenome assembly ORMF01 (sample SAMEA104232316, study PRJEB22302) | groundwater metagenome | biome: forest; feature: aquifer; material: groundwater | place: USA | collected 2011-08-07 | depth 5.4 m | reverse complement strand
CGGCCGGCGGCTCGGGCGCCGCGCCTTGCCGGCGAAGGGCGGCGGCCGCGGCGTGCCTTGATAGCGCAGCCGGTAGATCCGCCCGGTCGCCCGATCCACGTCCAGCCCTTCAGCGGTGACGTTCCATGTCACGTTCGGCTCGTGCCAGTCGGCGATGTACACGGCGCCGTCCGGCCCTTCTTTCAGATCGACGGGGCGAAAATGTTTCTCGCTGGACGCGCAAATCGGCTTCACTTCAAAAACCGCGTAAGTCGAGCCTTCGGCGCGCAACTCGCAGAGGTCGATGCGTTGCTGGAGCACGCGGGCGACGAGCAGTTTGCCGTGGAACTCCTCCGGGAACGGCCCGTCCTCGTAGAACATCATCGCCTGCGAAAGCTTCGCGCCGCTGCTCTGGTCGCGCATCGCGTCGAAGTAGCCGAAGGCGTAAGGATTCGTCAGCGGGCCGTGCTTGCCCCAGGTCTTCTGGTAGTAGCCGCCTTGGACGTAGTGGACGCCGATCTTGCCGCCGTTCGTGCCCGTGAACAGGCGGCCCTTGCGATCGACGGCGAGGCCGAAGTTGTTGTAGCCGCCTTCCGCGAACAGCTCGAACTGCCGCGTCTCCGGTTGGTAGCGCCAGATGCATTGGCCCTTGAAGTGAAGCCCCTGCTCGTCGCTGCCGGGCCGCGTGATCGTCGCGGTGCACGTCGAGCCTTGCAGCCCGTAGAGCCAGCCGTCCGGCCCCCACGTGAGGCTGTTCGCGACCGCGTGCAAGTCTTCCATGCCGAACCCGGCGAGGTGGACAATCGGATCGCCGTCGGGCACGTCGTCGCGGTCCGCGTCGGGGTAAAAAAGCAAGTACGGCGGATTGAGCACCCACACGCCGCCGCGACCGGGCAACGCCGCAGTGCAAATGTTCAAGCCGCTGACGAAATCGCGGTGCGACTCGAAGCGCCCATCGCCGTCGCGGTCCTCGAAGATCGTGACCTTGTCCGCGCCCCGGACGTGATGCGGCGGCGCGGGCGGCGGCCAGCGATCGTATTTGACGCGCCAGTATTCGTCGTGGCCGACGACCTTGAGTCCGTTCGGAAAAGGGAATTGCAGATATTGCACGACCCACATGCGCCCGCGTTCGTCGAAAGTGAGATAGACCGGCTGGCCGAGGTCAGGCTCCGCAGCGGCGATTTCCAGCTCGAAGCCGGGGGCGAGCGTGAAAGTTTTCAGCGCTTCCTCCGGGGAAGCAGCCGCCGCTTGCACGACACTTTGCAGCGCCGACAAAGCGAACAAGACGGCAATCCAACGCGAAAGGATCATGCGGCGCTACTCTGCCGCGCGCCCTGCCGCCCAGGAAACGGCGTTGCGCAGCAAACGCCGAAACGGCTCCAGTTTGAAATCCTCCCAATGGCCGAGCGTCGTGTAGAAGACGCGACCACCCTCGCAGGTGTTCACCCAGGCCACCGGCTCCGGCTCGGCGTCGGCAGACGAGCGCGCCAGGAGCAACGGCGTCACCGTGCTCGCCAGCGGACGCATCTTGTAGAGCCAACTTGGGCTGTGAAAGTCGGCCTTGCCCAGCCCGCTCATCAAAGCGTGCTCGCGCGCTTCGGGCAACGCCCACACGTCGCAGCCTGTGTCGCGCGACTTCGGGTCGTAGGATTTGTAGTCGCAGCCGAGCACTTCCTGATCGAAGCGCTGCCACACGACACGGCCCGAACCTGAGCGCGTGACGCCCGCGCCTTCCGCAAACGGCACGACGCTGACGCGGATGGCAACGAGCGGCTTGCCCGCACGGATGAAACGTTCGAGGTGGTCCATCTGCGGCACGGAGAGGAAGCGCCGTCTCATGCTCAGCACGAGCAGGTCGGCGTCGTAGAGCGCTTCCAGGCCGGGCACTTCGTCGCGGCCTTCACCGTGATTCGACTTCGCGAAGAGGAATGTGCAGCGGAAGTCTTTGTCCAATTGGTCGCGCGCGAAAGCCGGCAGCGTCTGCTCGGTCTTGTATTCCTCGTCGGCGATGACGAAGACAATGTGCGGACGCTTATCGTCGCCGTGTTTCGCGAGCCCCGACGCAGCGAGGAGCTGGCGGCTTTCGATGGAGGGCGCGACGTGTTGCTCCAGGAAGCGCTGCACGACGGCGGTGCCTTTGGCGGGCGTGAAATTGGGATCGAGCGATTTCGTCGCCGGGTTGAAGCCATTGGCCATGATCGCTTCGACGAGGTCGGCGACGAAGATCGTGCGGAGGCCGTGCTTGTGGAGATTGATCATGCCGAAGCCCCGGTAGCAGACGCACATGTTGCTCGCCACGCCCATGTAGAGGAGCGTGTCGAGGCCGCGCTCGGCGCAAAGGTTCAGGAGTTCCTGGCCGTTGTTGCAGTCGCCGATGAGGTCGCCCTCGGCGATGGCGAGAGCGGCGTTTTGTCGCGACCAGGCCTTGCCTTTCGCTTTGCAGGGCTGGTCCGACCCGCACTCGCAGTAGTCGCCTTGCGGCGCTTGGGGCGGATCGAAAGCGATTTGCGCCGGCGGCGCGTGGGCCGGGATCGCCTGCATGGCCTTGCGCTGCGGGGCGTCTTTGTAGAAATCCAGCACGTCGGACGGCGCCCAGACGATCTGGATGCCGAGCTTGCGCGCTGCCGCCACGGCCTCGTTCATCCGCGGCACGAGGTTGGCGACGCGGGCGGTGTAAGTCTTGCACCAGTGCCGGTCCCACATGTCGATCACCACGATCGCGGTTTTCTTCGGGTCCAGCTTGGTGGTGTTGAGGACGACTGCGCCGGTTTTCGGGTCGCGAGATTGGAGGCGCAGATCGAACGTGGCTGCTTGAGAGAAGGCTGATCCTGCGCACGAGGTTGCCAAGACCGCCGTGACCAGTCGTATGAATCGCATCATGGTTCCAGCGCGTCCAGAAGCCACCGGCAAAGCTCGGAAGAACTCACCGTGGCGGGGAAGCCAGCGAGCAGCAGCCACGACAAAACAGCGGTCGACGAGCCGATGCGAAGCAGCGGCGCACTTCGCCGGAGCGAATCGCTGACGCAGGAGGCGGTGTTCGGATTGCTCACGCGCGCGAGGCTACACCTGACTGAGCCACGTCTGCAACGTCTTCAAATCGCGTTGGAGCGCGTTGACCAGCCCCGCACGCGACTTCGGCGTATCTTTGCCGGCCCACTCATACTCCGTGTGCATCGAGACTGGGGCGGTGTAATTGGCGTCGCGCAGGAGCTTGAAGAAACCGCTCTGGCCGAGCTCGCCTGCACCGAACGGGACGAAGCCCGCGCCGCGCTTCCAGTCCTTCACATAGGCGATGCGAAAGTGCGAGCGGAGATTCTGGAAGACGGCTAGCCATTGCGCGTCCAACTCGTGGACGGCATGGCCGATGTCGAACGCAAGTGCGATCTGGTCCGGATCAAAGCCGCGCGCGATCTCGTAGAGGTCCGAGACTTTTGCGCCGACGATGTTCGTGCCGGCGTGGTTTTGGAGGATGGCGCAGGCGCCCAGGTCCTTGTTGAGGGCGGCGAGGTCTTTGAGCTGGACCTTGATCTCATTGAGTTGCGCCGCCGCTGGCTTGTCCTTTGCGTAATTCCAGTAGCCGAGCCGGTAGTATTTGACGCCGCACTTGCGGGCAGTTCGGAGAATCGCTTCGGCGTGAGGTGACGTCGCGCTGACGATGGCGGTCGTGAGTAAGAGCACTTTCACGTTGCGCTTTTGCAGTGCCTCGGCGTAACGCGGCAAGTCCTCGGCCACGCGCTCGGGCTGCACTTGTCCGCCGGGCCGCACCGGACAGTCGATGCCGTCCAGGCCGGCCTCAGCGGTGACTTCTGCCGACTCGTCGAAGCCGAGTTTGAGTTCCTGATAGACTTTGCTGAAAACGGCGACGGGTGGCTCGGCCTGGTCGGCAGCCCGGCAAAGTGGAACGGCGAGCGGGCCGAGCGCTGCGATTGAAGCCGCCGCGGCTGCGTCCGCGAGGAACCGGCGGCGTGAAAGATTTCGCTGCTGGCTGGGAATGGAGGAGGTCGCGAGGCTCCCTGGCCATGAACCGTCGAAGGACCGCCAGGTTTTGGAGTGCGCCAGCCCTCTGGCGCTTTTCCTTGAGTGGTCGGGGCAGGTCGAAAGCGCTCCCGATGCATCGGGAGCGCAGTCCAAGACGCTCACGCGCGGACGGAGGTTCATGGTCCCAATCGCGATCGCTCAGACTGGTGTTCGCGCGTGCTGGATTGTCTGGGGCTTGTGAACATTGAGTGCGACGCTACTGCACTCGCCTCGCGCGTCAAGCGGCTTTGGCGCGCCTCGGGTGCGGCGTATCCCCAAGTTGTCGGTCGCGATGGGAGCGGAACGCCGGATTCATCCGGCAGGGTGATGGTGAGCTGAGGCCACTGCCGGATGAATCCGGCGTTCCCGGTCCCGACGGGATGGTGCTGGCACCGACAACTGGAAGGGCCACGGGCCGGCCGCTCGGCAACGGGTGCGGCATTGACAGCCGTTCGCGATCGCGCCCATGCTTTTTCCAGCGGCGGATGGCACGTCTTGATCAAGTGTTGGTAGAGCGCGGCCTGTGCGAGAGCCGCGAGAAGGCCAAGCGCGCCATTCTCGCCGGGCAAGTGCTCGTCAACGAACAGCGCGCGCTCAAGCCCAGCGATCCGGTGCGGTCCGCCGACCAGGTCACGCTCACCGCGCCGGAAAAATACGTCAGCCGCGGCGGTCTCAAGCTCGAGCATGCGCTCCGGCATTTCCAACTCGACGTGACCGGGCTGACCGCGATCGACCTTGGCGCGTCCACCGGTGGCTTCACCGACTGTCTGCTCCAGCACGGTGCGGCCAAGGTTTACGCCGTCGATGTCGGGCGAGGCCAACTCGCCTGGAAACTTCGCCAGGAGGCGCGCGTGGCCGTGATGGAAAAAATCAACGCGCGCTCCTTGACCCCGGCGCAGTTCCCGCCGCCGTTTTCACCGGCGGACCTTGTCGTCATCGACTGTTCGTTCATCTCACTGCGCAAGATTTTTCCGGCGGCAGTTGCCTTCTTGCGGGCGGGCGGTAGAATCGTCGCGCTGATCAAGCCGCAGTTTGAAGCCGGCAAAGCCGAGGCGGACAAAGGCGCTGGGGTGATCACCGACCCGGCGATCCACGCGCGGGTGCTGGCGGAGTTGAAACAGTTTGTCGGTGGACTCGCGCCGCTCCGCTGGCGCGGAGTGACGGCATCGCCCGTGCTCGGCCCGGCTGGCAACAAAGAGTTTTTTGCGCTGATTGAAAAAGTCCTCGAACCAGATTGAAGTCGTCGGGTTGATCGCCAACCCGGAGAAGCTCTCCTGCCGCGGCGCGGTGCAAAAGGCCGCCGCGCTCGTCGCGGCCAGCGGGCGTTCTGCCGTGACCGAGCGGGAGACGGCGAAGCTCGCCCGCCTGCAACTCGACGTGCTGCCCGACGCGGCGGCGGTCGCCCGGCGCGCGGACTTGCTGCTGGTCTTCGGCGGCGACGGTACCATGCTGCGCGTGGCGCGCGATGTCGCCGGCGTGGGCACGCCGATCCTAGGGATCAACGTGGGCGGCCTGGGCTTTCTGACCGCGGTGCCCTCGCCGCGGCTGCGCCCAGCACTCGAGCTCGTGTGGGCCGGCCAGTTCGTGCTCGAAACACGCCCGCTGATCGCCGCCGTCGGGCGCGCGAGCGGAGAGCCGATCCGGCAGCTTGCCTTGAATGACTTCGTCATCACGCGCGGCATCGTGTCGCGGCTGATCGAACTCGATGTTAGCGTCGATGGGCAATTGCTGACGCGCTATCGGTGCGATGGCTTCATCGTCAGTTCACCCACCGGCTCGACGGCGTATTCGTTGTCGGCGGGCGGGGCCGTCGTCAGCCCGCGTGCCGAAGTGTTCACGCTGACGCCGATCTGTCCGCACACGTTGTCGAATCGCTCGGTGGTGGTCCGGCTCGACTCCGCGGTCGAAGTCAGGATCGTCAGCCCCAACCTGGAAGCCATCCTGACCGCCGACGGCCAGGTGCAAAGCGCGTTGGCCACCGGCGACGCGGTGACGATCAGCCGCAGCCGCCGTGCGGTGCGTCTGATGCACCTGGCAGGCGGCACCTTTTTCGACACCTTGCGCCGCAAACTGAACTGGAGCGGGTCGAATGTCTAGGGTCCAAAGTCCAGAGTCCAAAGTCCAAGGTCAGGCGCTTGGGAGTTCTGGGCTGCCACCCGTGAACCGGCACTCAGGAACGCCGGATTCATCCGGCAGCCGACACTTCGACCGCGCCGGTCTCTGCCGGATGAATCCGGCGTTCCGGTCCTTCTCCGCTTCATGTCCAGAATGCCTGGCTGCCAAGCCAAGGAGGCTTGCCGTGAGAGCCGGACACACCCGACCGCTCTCGCGTTCCGGCCTTCAACTGCGCTTTGGCCTCGACCGGTGGCGAACGGACTTTGGACTTTGGACCTTGGACTTTAGACTTTAGACTTTGGACGAAACGCCATGGTCCGCCTCAAAGACATCGCCGCGCACGCCGGGGTGTCCGTGATGACCGTCTCGAAATCTTTGCGCGACGAGACGGACATCTCGATTGCCACCAAGACGCGGATCAAACTGCTGGCCCAGCAAATGGGCTACGTGCCGGACTCCGCGGCGCAGACCTTGCGCACGTCCGCGACGAGACTCTTCGGCTTGGTCATCTCGGGCACGACCAACCCGATCTTCGCCCGGATGCTGATGGCGATTGAAGAGCGCGCCCACGAACTCGGCCACGACCTCGTCCTCGGCCACTCGCTCAACTTGCCCGAGCGCGAGGAGGCGTGCATTCGGCGGCTGCTCTCGCGGCGCGTGCAGGGCCTGTTCATCGCGCCGGTGTACCGGCTGGGGCCGACCGCGCCGATCTACCAGGAACTGGAGCGACGCCAGACCCCGGTCGTGTTGCTGGGGCACCGGGCGCCGTTTTGCAGCGCGTTCGCCAACGTCGAGACTGACGACTTGCGCGCCAGTCAGACGGCGACGGAGCACCTGCTGCAACTCGGGCATCGGCGCATCGCGTACTTTTGCGGGCCGAGAGAAGCACCTTCGGCGCAAGAGCGGTTTGAAGGCTATCGGCGCGCCTTGCGCGAAGCCGGCCTGGACGTTGACGATCGGTTGGTTTTTCAGGCAGGGCACACGATCGAGGAAGGAGTGACGGCGGCCTCGCAGTTCCTCAACGAGTCGCCGCCCGCCACCGCCATCCAGGCCGTCGATGACCTGGTCGCGCTCGGTGTCGCGCACACGCTGTTGAACCAGGGCGTGCGCATCCCGCAAGACCTCTCCGTCGTTGGCTTCGGCAACATTCTCGCCGCCGAATATTTTCGCGTGCCGCTGACGACCATCCGCCAGCCGAAATTCCGCCTCGGCGTGGCAGCGATGGACGTGATGGCGAGGCTGCTCCGCGGCGAAAAGCCCGCCACGAAGCGGCTCCCTGCCGAACTCGTGGTGCGCGCGAGCACCGGCGCGGTGAAATCGGCGTGACTGCCCGTCGTCTGTGCGGGACAGCGTTGAGACCAGAGAACATCGAACATCGAACACCGAACATCGAACTTTGAACCGCGCCTCCAACCCAAACGGCGTTCGGTTCAATGTTAGGCCGCTCGACGCACTCGCCATGAAAACACGCACGCTCACCAAACGCGAAGTGGAGGCGGAGCCTTACCGAGTCTGGAACGCCTACGTTGATTTGCTTGCGATGGAGGACTACCGCGACTTGGCACCGGAGCAGCGCGCAGCGTATCTCGTCTTCTGGTATGAGAGCGAAGTTCAAAACGGCGGGCACCTCCAGTACTTCGAGAACCGCGGGACAAAGCACTTGGCTGCGACTGTCGAGGCGCTTGGTTCACTCGGAGCGAGCTGTCAGCAGCAGGTTCTTCGTGAGGCCGGCGATTTATGGCAGAGTCGTGAGCGGCAGCGCATCCAGACCGTCGAGGAGTATCGCGAGACTGCGCTTGAGGGAGAGTTCGATGCTTTCGATTCACGCTTTCACGCTTGCTCACCCACACTCCAGCAGAGCCTTGAGGCATACTTGGAGGGTCATCAGTCGTCATTTGTCACAGTCACATGAACGAGCGGCCTAACGACCAAAGGATTGAATCGACCGGAGCGCGCCCGGGACGTCAACACTGCGCTGGAGCCAACAGCCGCCCCGCTTCTCCGTTCCACCGTCGCGGCGGTTCGGACGCGCGCTGTGCGCCCCACCCTCCCCGCCGGCGGCTGTGGCTCAGCTTGGGTTCGTTCGACGTTCGATGTCGGATCTTCACGGCTCCCCGCCTGAGGATCTTCCTGGTCGCCGCGCTTGTCCGGATTCGGTTGAGGGCGCGGGGCGATTGGGTGTTCGACTGGGCACTTACCGCCAACGCTCGCGCTCGGCCGGCCCCCAGTTGTCCAATTCCCGCCGGACTGGGAAGAAACAGCCTGACGGTTGAGAAGCAGAGCCTCGGTCCTGGAAAACCCTGCTCGGCAGGACCGTCGGTCGCTGCTGGTATGGGCTTTGCTTCCTGACGCGGCATGGAACAAATACAAAACTTCGGCCAGCGAAGCGCTGTATTACCTGCCGCCTCTGCAATCTGGGTGGAGGCCAAACAGTCCTGCCTTGAACCTGCAGTACCGCGCTGGACTTGGTTCTAGCGCTCCTGCCTGAGTTGAGTTGGTGCCAGGCGGCCTGAGTCCACAGGCCGCCGGTTTCTTTTTTGGGGAAGCCGCGCCAGGGGTGTGGTCGCGGCGTGAGACAAGCGCCGCGCCGCGCCGCGCCAGCACTGCCGTTTGGCAAAGCGTGGGCCGCTCCATCCTGATCTTAATCCTGATCTTAATCCTAATCCCCCAAGCCGCACCTGGGAGATCAAGGACAGGATTAGGAGCAGGATTAAGATTACGATTAGGAACCGGAAATCGACCGACGGCCTTAGCCAAACGGCGGTGCCCCACGCCAGGGGTTGAAGCTTGCACGGCTCAGTTCGCGCTGGACTTGCACGACACAAGACACCAATTCCATACACGCCTTCCCGTTTCTGGACAGCCGAGCGGGGCGGAAAGGAGGATGCTGGATGCTGGATACCGGATGCTGGTTTTCCGGCACCAGCACGCGCCGGAATATCTGCATGGCCTGAGAGGACTTTCCGCAGCGGCTCGTCGCTCCCGTATTCAGCGCCCAGCATCCAGCGTCCAGCATCCCGGTTCCCCCTTCATCCCCGCTTGCGCTTTGCCCCCCGCTCCTTTACTAACAGCCCATGCGTTTCATCGGCAGCGTCATCGAAAAGCTCCAGCGCCATCCCAAGCGGATCGTCTTCCCGGAAGGCAGCGAGCCGCGCGTGTTGCAGGCCGCCCGCCAGTTTTATTCGCTGCGGCTGGGCGCGCCGATCCTCTTGGGCGACCGCACGCGCATCAAGGAAGCCGCGCACCAGTTGAACGTCTCGCTCGAGGGCATCCGCATCATCAACCCGGAGGAGAGCGAGGACCTGGACAGCTTCGTCAAACGGTTTGAGTCGGTCCGCCGCTACAAGGGGATCAAGACCCAGGAGGCCCGCGAGGCGATGCTCAAGCCCAATTACTACGGCGCGATGATGGTCGCGATGCACCAGGCCGATGCGCTTGTGTCCGGCACCAACGAAATCTCCGGCGGCGTCCTGCGCCCGCTCTTTCAGATCATCAAGGTCGCGCCCAACACGCCGGCGGCGTCCAGTTGCATGGTGATGGAGGTGGCCGACAGCCGCTTCGGCGAAAACGGCGTGCTGTTCATGGCCGACTGCGGCGTGATCCCGGACCCGACGGTGGACCAACTCGCCGACATCGCCGTCTCGACGGCGCAACTCGCTCACCACTTGCTCGGCACTCGCCCGCGCGTGGCGCTGCTGTCTTACTCCACGAAAGGCAGCGCGACGCACGCGTCCATCGGCAAAGTCCAGGCCGCCACCGCGCTGGCCGACCAAAAGGCCGAGCAGAAACTGCTGGAAGCTGACTTCGACGGCGAACTCCAACTCGACGCCGCGCTCGTGCCGGAGATCGCCGCGCGCAAATTGCCCGAAAGCACGGTCGCTGGCCGCGCCAACGTGCTGATCTTTCCCGACCTCAACTCGGGCAACATCGGCAGCAAGCTGATTCAGCACCTCGCCCGGGCCAACGCCTACGGCCAGATCCTCCTCGGCCTGGACCGTCCCGCCGCCGATGTCTCCCGCGGCGCCTCAGCCCATGACATCCTGGGCGTCGCAGCCATCGTGGGTGTGCAGGCGATTCAGTATTCGAAGCTGCATCCCGGCGCCGGCCAGAGGTTGCCGGGGGAGTGAGGGAGGGAGAGTGACAAGTCTCGAGAGCAGATGGCGCGACGCGCCATTTCCCAGATGTGAGTGGAAGTCCGACTGTGAAGACGAGCCGGCCGAACCTGCCTTGAACCTCCGCAGGGCCGCCAGGTTTTGGAGTGCGCCAGTCCTCTGGCGCTTTTGGTCCTGTGCCTGGAAGCGAGCGATTCCAAAGCGCCAGAGGGCTGGCGCAGTCCAAAACGCTTCGCGCGCGGACGGAGATTCGTGGGCAGGCTTCGCACGCCTGCCATCGCTTCCCCGCCCGTAGGCAGTATCTGCTTCCATGAACGATTCCGTTCACATTGAACTCCTCCCGCTGCGACGGACGCTGACGCTCGAGCGCGGCACGCCACTGCAAGACGTGCTCTTCGCGCAAGGGGTCGAGTTTCCCTGCGGCGGGCGCGGGCGGTGCAAGGGCTGCCGAGTCAAGGTGCTTGAAGGCGCGCTGCCGGTGAGCGCGGAAGATCGGCGGCTGCTGTCGGCTGAACAGATCACGGAGGGCTGGCGGCTGGCCTGTCGGGCGCGGGCCGAGGGTGATTTGAAAATCGAGCTCGCGCAGTGGGAAGCCGCCATCCTAGCCGACGACACGGTGTTCGAATTCACGCCGCAGGCTGGGCTGGGCGTGGCGGTGGATCTCGGCACGACGACTGTGGTGGCGCAGTTGCTCGATTTGCGCTCGGGTCACGTGTTGGCGGTGCGGATGGGACTCAACGCGCAGGCCAAGCATGGGGCGGACATCATGAGCCGCGTCGATTTCAGCGCGCACAGCGGAGGGCAAGCGACGCTGCAGAAGCTGATTCGGGAGCAGATCGGGGGGCTGATCGAGGAATTGCTGGCGGCGGCGCGGTTTGAGGGCGAGGTGAGAAATGTAGTCATCGTCGGGAACACGGTGATGCATCACTTGTTTTCCGGCGTGAGCGTCGAGCCGCTGTCGCATAGTCCGTTTGAGCCGGTCGAGGATGAGTTGAGAGTGTTCGGTGTGGGGGACGTTGGGTGGCGGTTCGGGGATCGCGGGGAAGGTGGCCGCCAACTCACGTCGGCGGCTACAAAAGTGAAGTTCTTGCCTGGTCTCGGCGGTTTTGTCGGGAGTGACATCCTGGCCGGCGTGCTCGCGACGAAGCTGCATGAGAGCGACGAGTTGGTCGGCTTGGTCGATCTCGGCACGAACGGCGAGATCGTCATCGGCAATCGCGAGCGGATGCTGTGCGCTTCGACCGCGGCCGGGCCGGCCTTCGAGGGCGCGCGCATTTCGATGGGGATGCGCGCGGCGACGGGCGCCATCTCGGAGGTGCATCTCGAAGATGGCCAACTGCGCTGTCACGTCCTCGGCAATGGACCAGCCCGCGGCATCTGCGGCAGCGGTCTGGTGGATGCCAGCGCGGCGGGTCTTGAGTTGGGTTGGGTTCAGTCCTCCGGCAAGCTCACGGACGGCAAGCCGATCGCGCTGATTCCGCCTGTCGTGGTGACGCAGGCCGACGTGCGCGAGTTGCAACTGGCCAAGGGTGCCATTGCCGCGGGCATTCGCATCCTGACGGAGCAGTGGGGCGCGACCGTGGAAGACATTTCGCGGCTTTACCTCGCCGG
>ORMF011565009.1_pt1 | contig 11837 bp, 17 predicted proteins | sample 1779871 | NCBI WGS metagenome assembly ORMF01 (sample SAMEA104232316, study PRJEB22302) | groundwater metagenome | biome: forest; feature: aquifer; material: groundwater | place: USA | collected 2011-08-07 | depth 5.4 m | reverse complement strand
CCCTCCAACCCCCCCCAACACTGTCGCCCGATTCACCCCCCCGCCGATCTTGATATCCCGGTGAAGCGTTTCTGAATCGATTCGCCGTTTATCGTAATTTGGTCCTTCTATGTCTCGGATTCTGTTATCAAACTCTTCGTCATGACTATTGATGGCGGCAGCCTCTTTCGCATCGATTTGCTGCCCCTGTTCGTCGAGGTGCTGAAGCAAACCCTGAATGTCGTAATGACCGGCGTTAACCTGAATCATGAAACTACTTCTTCCTTGTTGTGGCATCTGTCCAATATGCTTTTCCTGCGGTTCGCCCGGGTTTTGCTCTGCTAGTGCATGACGTACATCGCTTTCCGTCCACCTCGATTGGTGGGTGGCCGTTAGTCTGAATCCTCTGCCTAAGTCTCCCATTGGGGTGTCAAAATCTTCGTGTCTCACGAACCACAAGTTTTCCATTGACGTTACGTGGGTTCGCATAAGCGGCAGGTGCTTGATGATGAGCCTTCCTGGTTCAGAAAGGTCGGTTAGCCCCGTTTCTTGTGCTTTCTGAATTTTTGGATTTCGACGTTCCAGGCTCATCTTCTCGCCTTAACGCGATGCCAGCTTGACGTCTTCAGAGGTGACGGTCTTGCGTCCGGCGTGCTTCGCCAGTTGGACGGCTTTCTGCGAGATGTCCACGCCCACTTCCTCCAAGACATCGGCCAACGCTTCGGCCGCGTCTTGGCTGACGCGTTCGGCTCCGGCTTTCCGGATCAGACGTTCGACGGGTGCGACAGGTAAAATCGGCATAGCAGTTCTCCCCACTTGTTGACTTGTATACCTTTTTCGGAGGAAATAAACCTTCCCCATCCTCCGAATGGCAATTCTTGTTTTCCGCGAGCGTCTCCCAACGCGTGCGGGCAACCAGTTACCGTTTCCGGCTTTTTAAAGAGCGTTGTTCCGGTAAAACGTCCGGTTGCTTGGCCTTGGCTCCGTTTCCAACTGCATGCGGTTGTGGATTCCTTCCAAGGAGTATGACTTTCTTTCGTGGAAAGGTGCGGCTAACCAAGTCCGTGGATTCATCACGCTGAACGCATGCCGGTCTTGAATGCTGTGGCGTCCGATTTCGATCTGGAGTTCGCGTTTGTCTTTGCCTTTCCAGACCATGTAGGCCCGAACTTCGATCTGAACCTCATGCATCTCCTGCAATTCCCGGACCACCGAAGCCAAATGATCGAGTTGTTCATTGGTTTTGATTTCGCGTCCGGATAACGTGCCCGGTGGTGAAAAACCGTCTTGATGCGTCGGCTCCGGCATGGCGGGAATGCGTTCCGAAAGCAAATAGACGTTTCCGTACGTGGGAAACTGTTCGATGTGGTCGCTCACCGCCTTGGCGGTTGGGGCGTTTTTGATATGGATGCAGTTGGGAAAACGCCGTTCCAGCTCGTAAGCCAGGTTTTCAAACGCCATGCTTTTGCCATCGCCGCCAGCCTATTAATGGCTTTACGCCCTTTCTTACCTTAATCATGCTCGATTTGCGCTTATTGAAAGAAAACGTCCAACAACGCGACTACCAGCTCCTGGCCGCCGCCAACGCGTTGAAGCAAAACACCATGGTGGTCATGCCCACGGCCTTGGGAAAGACGTTCGTTGCGGCTTTGATGGCCGCACACTACCTTTCAACCCAGCCTTCCAAGAAAATCCTTTTTTTGGCGCCGACCAAGCCGTTGGTCGACCAACAGGCGCAACGCATGCGCGACGTCCTGCAAATCGAGCCGGATTCCGTCGTTTCCGTCACCGGAGACGTCTCACCCACTGAACGCGAGGTTCTTTATCAATCCGCTCGCATCATCGCCGGCACGCCGCAAACTGTGGAACACGACGTGTTGGCCCGCAAACTGGTCTTGTCCGACTTTTCCTTGGTGGTATTCGACGAAGCCCACCGCGCCGTGGGCGAATACGCCTACGTCTTTTTAGGCGAGATGGCGCGTGCTACAACCGCCCGGATATTGGGTTTGACGGCGTCGCCGTCGTCGCAAAAAGACAAAATCCAGATGATTTGTGACCATTTGGGAATCCAGCACTTGGAAATCAAGCACGAATCCGACCCGTCGGTTTCGCAATACGCGCAACCCGTCAAACTCGATTTTTTGTTCGTCGATTTGCCCGAAGAATTCCGTGCCCTCCAGAACTTGCTGCGGCAGATGGCGTCCGAAACGTTGGGCGAACTCAAGGAATTGGGTTTTGCCGAATCGGCCGATACCAGCAAAGTTACCAAACGCGAGTTGTTGGCCATGCGGGGGAAGATTACGGCGGCGTTGGCGCAGAAAAACGTCGCCGGCTACAAAGCCGCTTCCTTGAACGCGCGCGTGATGAACCTCTCGCATGCATTGGACTTGTTGGAAAGCCAAGGCGTGGATGCGTTGCACTCTTTTTTGGCCGGTTTGAAGGAACGCAAGACGCAAAGCAAAGCCGTTGCCGGCTTGGTCGCCGACTTCCGCATCACCAAACTGTCCATCCAATGCGACGAGCTGCTCAGTCGCGGCGTGGTCCACCCCAAGATCGAGCGGCTCAAACGCCTGGTCGGCGATTCCGTAGCCCGCGGCAAGACGTTGATCGTGTTTGCGCACTTCCGCGACACGGCCCAGCGTTTGTCAGAAGAGTTGTCGCGCCTTCCCAACGTGACGGCCCGTATGCTGGTCGGACGCGCGGGTATGAGTCAGAAAAAGCAGAAAGCCTTGCTGGACCAATTCCGCGCCAAGGAATTCAATGTATTGGTTTGTACTTCCGTTGGAGAAGAAGGCTTGGACATCGAAGCGGGGGACACCGTCATCTTCTACGAAGCCGTTCCTTCCGAAATCCGCGCCATCCAACGCCGCGGCCGGGCAGGTCGCGTGCGCGCCGGTAACGCCATTGTCTTGCTTGCCAAGAACACGAAGGACGAGGCGTTTTTCTGGATTTCCCGTCGAAAGGAACGGCAGATTCACGAAACCCTGGGCGAACTGTCGCGGGAAATGAGCCGCACCCGCCACGCCCAAAACGCCTCGCAAGGCTCGCAATCGGCCGCTACGCCAGATTCCGTGCCCAAGGACTCGTCCGGTCAGAAAGGTTTGGGCGAATTCTGAACCGTTCCTCGAGGGAGGGTAGAAAAGCGTTGCCGCCCTAGGTTGGTTCATGACGGATGATTTGGTTTTCGACCCCCAGTTAACCGAGTCGGGCCAACTCCAAGTCTTCATCGACGACCGCGAACTGCGTTCTCCGGTTGCAAAAGACCTATTCAAGAAAAACGTGGTGCTCAAACCCGTCCGCCTGCCCGTGGCCGACTTCGTCGTTTCCGAACGGGTGGCGGTCGAGCGCAAGATGGATGCGGATTTTGAAGCCTCCATCCTCGACGGCCGTCTTTTCACGCAGGCCGGCGAACTCAAGTCTACGTTTGAATCCCCCCTCATCGCGTTGGTCGGTTCCAACTTCCAACGCATCCAACCCAACGCGCTTCGCGGCGCCCTCATTTCATTGGCCGTGGATTACAAACTGCCGTTGTTCTTCTTTGACACCGATGCAGATTTGGCCGAATTCTTGCATGCGTTGGCGCAAAAAGAACAACTCGCGCCGGACCGCATGCACCGCGTGCAATTCGCTAAAAAAGGCGATTCCGTGCAGGACCAACAACGCCTCATCGCTGAATCCTTACCCGGTCTAGGCCCCAAGACGGCCCTTTCCTTGTTGCAGCACTTCAAGACCCTTCAGAACATCGCCAATGCCGATGAAATTGCTTTGGAACAAGTCGACGGCATCGCCAAGAACCGCGCCATCGCCATTCGAAAGGTTTTTCAGAGCCATTTCGGAGATTAAGTCCGTATGTCCGAACCCCGCCGAGCTCGTCAAAAAGAGCCCGCCCAACCGGCAGCACCCCGAAAAAAATGGTATATGCGTGCGGCGGATGCTGTCAAGAGCCGTGTCCAGTGGCCTTCGGTCCGGCGCGAGTTGGAAGAACAGGGCCGCGAGTTGCAGGAGCGGCGCGAAATCATGGCTGCGGAAGACCGCGACTTGGCCAAGATGCATGCGCATGAGGACGCCGCATTCGAGAAGCAACCCGCTGAACCGCTGACCGGCACTATTGACTCATTGTTTAAATCCAAAGGCGAAAAATGGTCCGGCGGGGACAGTGCCGAGGCCATTCACCTGGGCTATACTTGGAGGGGCGAGCGCAAGGCATTCATCGTAGCCGACATCACCGGCGGGCGGGGTAAGGACAAGGGCCGTCTGAAGGATCTCCACATGAACCAATTCCGATGGGGCAATATCACGGGAGGCCGTATTTTTTCCTATGATTCCAAATACCATGACCGGCCCGATTCGGACTACATCCACACGTTGATGGGTGCCATCAACCACCATTATGCGTTCCATGCGCCTGAAAACATCTTTTGTGCGACGACCGTCGGCGTCCTGAACTCGCACACGCGGAACTTTTCTTTCTCCGTGGCCGGAAACCCTTCGCCGATCATCTACAACGTGACCAAAGGACGCTTTGTACGCAAGCATTATTTCGAACCCACGGGCATGTTCCTGGGCATCAATGCCATTGACACCATCAACCCGGACAAGACGGTCAACTATGAGGGCTTGGAGCAATTCGCCAAGGACAATCCCATTTCCCACGCCAAATTCGACCCCAACGACCGTTATGAAGTATTCATGTTCACCGACGGCCTTTGTGAAGCGGAACGCAAACGCCCGGATGGCTCTTCCCACACCCAATTCCACATGCTGGTCGGATCAGACGTCGGCACGGCACAAGCGCCGGACGTCACGCCGATTACCCCGCTTGAAAAAATCATCCATGACCATTTTCGAGACGTAAAAGCGGGGCACGCGGAAGACTCCCACTTGGCGCTGGCCAAAAAAGTCTACCGCTCGTTTGAAAACGATTTCCATGCCGACGAGCGTGAAAACCGGCTCCAGATGGTCACGGTCCTTCCCCTGGCGGCCTACCGTGACCAATTGCCAGGCTTCGGGAAAAAAGTCCACGTTTTGCTCAAAAGCGGTTTTCCCCGGCTTTACAAAGCATACCGTTCGGTCCGCCGCGTATGGCGTGCGGGCCTTGAGCGCGCCAAATCCAAACTCAAAAAATCCGTTTAGTCCTTCTTGAGCTTGAGGATGGCTTCGGCCAAATCCCCGTCCGCCTCGGCGAGTGCTTTTTCGGCTTCTTCCTTGCTGCAGCCCGTTTCGTCCATGATCAAGGCGACGTCGCTTGGGGCCGCGTCGTCGGCGTTGCCGCTTTGCTCTGCAAACGTTCCGGAGACCTGGAGGCTTTTCTGGCCTTGCATTTCGACGAGGATGACTTGCGCCGGCTCCACCACGATCTTGCTGCCGTCGGCTTTTTCCACGATGACTTTCAAGGCGTCGACGGTTTCGTTCTTGATGCCCATCTGCTTCATGATCTGGGCCATTTGGTTGGGGTTCATGTTCGGGAGCATGGGGTTTCACCTTTACGTTTTGTAGTTGAATGCGATTGACTTTTTTTGAATTTTTGATTTTCTTTTTTTCTTTTGCTTTTCGGTAATGATTTTTTCTCGGTTTTTTTCCGGTTCTTTTCCGTCTGCCATTCAAAATCGGCGGGGGTTTAATGAATCCTCCGCCATTACCCACTTGCCATGTCCAAGAAGGCCTTTAAGTTTTTCGACCACACCGCTGACATCCTCTACGAAGGATATGGCTCGACCTACCCAGAAGCGTTGGAAAACGCGGCCGCGGCCTTGTTCGAAACCATCGCCGACCTCAAGAAAGTCAAGTCCATCAAAAGCGTGAAAATCCGCGAGTGGGCGCCGAATCGTGATGAGCTTGCGGTGCGGGTCTTGTCCGACTTGGTGGCGCAACGCGACGCCCTCGGGTTGTTCTTCAAGACGTTTTCCGTGACGAAAATCGAGGAAAAAGACGGCGGTTACGCTTTGGAAGGCGTCGCCAAAGGCTCGTCCATGACGCCGGAAGCCGGGTTGTTGGACGTGAAAGCCGTGACGCACCACGAGACCAAGGCGTTTGAAAACAAGGGCAGATGGACGGTGCGCGTCCTGTTGGACATCTGACTTCGGATGCTTTGTTCTCGTCTTTCTTTTCGGTGTTTTCCCATCCCTTCGCTCCGCTTATTAATTCGGCTTCCGTTGTTTCTTGCATGCTGAAGACCAACTTCCCGTGCGAATTGTTGTCGTGGGAAGACATGTACGAGTACGGCCGCATTCTGGCCGGCAAGATGCGTGAAGACAAATTCCGGCCCGACGCCATCGTGGCCATCGCCCGCGGCGGCTACGTGCCGGCACGCACCTTATGCGATTTTCTCATCGTCGACCGGTTGTATTCCGTCCAAGTCCATCACTGGGGCAACACGGGCGAAAAAAGCAAGAAAAAAGCCAAGTTGGGATACCCGCTGTCCGCCGAACTCAAAGGCAAGAACGTGCTGGTCGTGGATGATTTGGCCGACACGGGGGAAAGCTTCGACGTGGCGCTTGCCGAAGTCCGCCGCCTCAAGCCCAAATCGATCAAGACGGCGGCGTTGTTCGTCCTGGAAAAAAGCAAGTTCGTGCCCGACTATTTCGTGGCCATGCGGCCGTGGAAGTGGTTCGTCTTTCCGTGGAATTTCACCGAGGACGCCTGCAACTTGGTGGCCGGGTTGTTCGACGCCAAATCCGAGGACAAAAAAAGCCTAGACATGGTGGGTGAGGAATTGTTCGTCAAGCACGGCATCCGGTTGCCGCAGGACAAGCTCAAAGCCGTCATGACGGAATTGGTCCACCGCAAAATCCTGCAGCCGTACTGGGTCTCCGGAAACCTGATGCGCTGGCTGCCGTACGGCAAACCCAACGGCGGCAGCTTAAGCGGTGGAAGGAAAATCGTCAAGCGTTGACGCCGCGCTTCGGACCACTCTTCGACCCGCCATGCGGCGCCTTCGTGCTTTTTATCCGCTTTGGCCCAATGTTTTTGCATGGCAGAAAAACTGACCAAAGTCTTTACGCGAGACTTCTCGCTTTTCATCAGCCAGTGGTGGGCCCAGGCGCAGGAAGTTAACTTCAACCGCATGCTGGGCGTGGGCTACACCGACACGCCGGCGGCGCACGACGGCCTTTCCGCCGCGTATTTCTATCTGCAAAAGGACTGGCAGGCCATCGGGTCAGCCGTCGTTGGAAAAATCCGTGCGGATCCCGATTTTTACTTCCGCGTGCGTCCGGCGTACTTGCAGAACGTGGCCGACGCGCGTGCGTTCCTCCAAGTTGCATCGCAAGAAACGCTGCTTTCCGTCGGTTCGGTCAATCGATTGCGGCAGTATTTGTTGGGCTTGTATCCCGTCATCCGCTTCACGTACGCCATCCCATCGCACTGGGCCGACGCCTTGCGAAACGCGGCGGGTCCCGCGGCGGAAGAAACCATTGCCGCTGCGTTGCAGGACCGCGCCTCGACGGAAGGCGTTTTCGAGGCCATTGACGGGCAATTGCGCCGGCTAGCCTGCGGGTCGTTGGTCCAGGTAGGCAAATCCGCCAAGTTGGCCAAGTTTTTGTCGTCGGACGAGTTGGACGTTTTGGCCCAGGGAAAACCCGTCGATTGGGTACACGTGTCGGCGCGAACCGGCGGCTTCACGTATTGCAAGGGCATGCTGTATCCGACCAAGGATTACCTTTCCGTGTTTTTGGAAAACGGTTACTCGTTTGAAGACGTCCGTCCCCGAAGCGACGTGTTGCACGGAACGGTTGCGTTTGACGGCGGGCGGATCCGCGGCAAGGCCCGGCGCGTCTTCGCGTTGGAACAATTGGATTCCTTCCAAACCGGAGAGGTCCTGGTGTGTCCCATGACGGTGCCGGATTACCTGCCGGTCATGAAAAAAGCGGTGGCGGTCGTTACGGATGAAGGCGGCATGGGCTGCCACGCGGCCATCGTCTGCCGGGAACTATCCATCCCTTGCGTGGTGGGCACGCAGTGCGCTACGACGTTGCTGCAGGACGGCGATGACGTGGATGTCGATACGTCGTCCGGAACCGTCCGCAAGATCTCTTAAGCGGTGCCGGCTTTTTTTTTTTTTTGAAAGAGCGTGCGCTGGCGCTTGAAAAAACTTGGAAATGGATGTCCTGCTTTTGGCCGTTTGAATGGAAAAACGGTTTTAGTACCGGCGGTAGGGCAGGATTTCGTCGATGAGGTCGACTTGTGACAACATCATGCGGCGGCAGCAGTAGCGGTCGAAACCCAGCTCGTCGAGGACTAAGGCTGCGTCTTCGGCCTGGCCGCCTTCCTCGTGGCTCTTCGTGCGTTTCTTGAACTCGTCGAACCATTCGGCGACGGGTTTGCCACATGAAAAACAGCGGACGGGGATGAGCATCTTTCAAAGCACCTGGGTGTAATCTGTTCGGCATCCATTTTAACGGTACGACTTGGTGAAGCGTGCGCGTGCGCCGGGACCCCGGAACTTCTTGGGCTCGACGCGGCGGGAGTCCTCGACCAGAAGCGAGCGGTCGGCTTCCATCATTTTGGTTTTCAACTCGTCGCCTTCGTGCGCCACCAAGACGTTGGCGATGGCGACGCGGGCGGCTTGGGCCTGTCCCATGGTGCCGCCACCGTGCGTGGTGACGACGACGTCGTACTTGCTGGCGTCGGTGAAGCGGAGCGGTTCGGTGATGATCTGGCGCACGTAGGCCGACGGCACGGCGGCAAGGGCCAAACCGTTGTACGACACGTTGCCTTTGCCGTTGAGGCGCAAGTAAGCGCGGGCGGTGGCTTCCTTGCGTTTTCCGCGCACGACGCCGATTTCCTTCTTCTTGCGGCTTTTGCGGGCTTTGGGTGCAGTGGTCATAATCGTTTTTACCTTCCTTATGCGGCGTCGTGCCTCGTCCAGCCGAGCCGTTCGCAGACTTCTTCCAGGCTGACGTGGCTGCGGGCCAAGTCTTTCGCCGTGTTGCCGAAAGTTTTCGCGTCCTTGATTTGCTCAGGCGTCCCCATGTAGATGCGCAAGTTGGCCATGGCGGCTTTCATGCGGGCGTGGCGTTTGGGCAGCATGCCGCGGATGATGCGTTTTAAAAGCAAGTCGGGCCGGCGGGGCCATTTGGCGCCGTGTTCGGGGTTGGCCTTGTCCGTCATCTGGCGGCGACGGGAGTAGATGCTCGTCACGTATTCGGCTTTTCCGCTGAAAACGGCTTTTTCGGCGTTGACGATGATGACGGATTCGTTCTCGGCCACTTTCTTGGCCACGTAGGCGCCGAGGCGTCCGACGATGGCATCCGTTGCGTCAATGGTCATCATGGTTAGATCACGATCTTGATGTTTTTGGCATTCGCGTTCTTTTCAAGGAACGCACTAAGCGTCATGGATTTCGTCTTGCTGTCCGAAAGACCTTTGATGGCGGCGGAAGAGGCTTCCACGTACGCCAAGGTGAGCGGGTGCGTCAATTTGCCGATGCCCAGCACTTTTCCGGGCACCACGACGGTGTCGTTTGCAACCGTAACGCGGTCCAGCTTGTACAGGTTGACTTCGACTTCGCGGCGTTTGGGTTGCAACAGGATTTCGCGCACGCGGGCCCATACGGGGCGTTTGGCTTTGCGCAGCTGGTTGATGAGGCGGAGTTTGACAATGCTTTCGATTCCTTTCTTGACCATTGTGTTTTCACTTCGTGATTCTTTTTTTTCGGGAAAAAATGCAGGGGCTGGGATTTTCACTTCCTTGTGGGAAAGCTTTGAACCCAGGCACTCGCTGGGAGACTAGCACCTCAAGCTAGCGCATTTGACCAAGCTCTGCCACCCCTGCATCCAATACGTGTTTCCTCCTTCTTATGCGGATTTGACGAATTCGCCCAACGCCTTGTAGCGTCCTTCCAACACCGCGATGGCGCGGCTGAAATGTTGGCGGGCGGAAATGTTGTTGTATGACTCGACCAGGAAAAGCACGTCGTCTTTTTCCGGCGGTGCCGACTTGGTCTCGCACGTTTCGCACAATTGCGCCATGTCCGGCAGGTCCGACACTTTGCCCAGCAATTCCGGCTGCGCCAGGCCCATCTTCTTGCCGCACTTCTTGCATTTTTCGACGAGTTTGAATTCGTGGATGAGGCCGTAGCTGGACACGGCGCTTTGGAACTTGGCATGCGTCTTGCCCGTGCCCACGGTCGCCGTGGCTTCCAGGCGGAGGCGTTGGCCTTTTCCCAGTTTCATCAACGGGATGTGCACGTACGCCGGCTTGATGACGTCGTCTTGCGACACCAAGTCGCCGGAGTACACGGTCTTTTCCTCGTCCACGCTTTCGGTGTCCAGCGAAAAGGACACTTGCGAATTCGCCGAGGTTTCCTCGAACGTCAGCGGGATCATGCCCAGGCGGTTGGCCACGTATTCGTTGAAGAGCGCGGACGTGTTCTCGTAAAAGTTGACTTCGTCGATGGCAAATGAAGGTAAATCGGCGATGATGGCGCGGCGCAAGGCGTTGAGGAACGACAACCGGGCTCCGCTGATGCGGTACCAAGCCCGTTGGCTGCCTTTCTCTGCGATCAACTGCACTTTCATGGCCATAAGCAAATCAGACTCTGCGTCCGCGTTTTCCGCCCGGCCGCTTGGTGCTGTCCGTGGGAATCGGCGTGACGTCTTCGATGCGGCCCACGCGCAGGCCGCTGCGGGCCAATGCACGGATGGCCGCTTGCGCGCCCGTACCCGGGGTCTTGGATCCGTGGCCGCCGGGGGCGCGCACGCGGATGTGGATGCCGATGAGGCCGCGCTCTTTCGCGGTTTCGGCGGCCTTGAACGCGGCCTGCATGGCGGCGTACGGCGAGCCTTCCTCGCGCGAGCTTTTGACCATCATGCCGCCGGACGCCACCGCGATGGTTTCGGCGCCGGACAAGTCGGTGATGGTGATGATCGTGTCGTTCTTGGACGAGTACAAATGCGCGATGCCCCACTTGCCTTCCTTGGGCATGACTTTCGTCGGCCGGTCGTCGAAACGGCGCGGACCCCGCGGTGCATTCCGGGAGTCGGTGCGCGGCTGAACACTGGGTGCGGCGGCGGGCGTGGTGGTTGGAGTTGCAGTGGTCATAATCAAGCAGCCTCAGTTGCCGGCGCGGCTTCCGTTTTTTCCGCTTTGGCCTGGGCTTCCGTCGGTGCGGCCAGTTGGATGGGTTTGCGGTACCACGTGATGTGGTCTTCCTCGGCGAAGCTGACCAAGTACGACGGCGAGCTGACTTTGTTGCCGTTGACGGCGATGTGGCCGTGCGTAATCAGCTGGCGCGCGCCTTTCATGGTCTTGGACAAGTGTTTCTTGGCCACGATGGTCTGCAGGCGGCGGCCCAGGATGTCCTTGGTCGTCAACAGCAACACGTCGTCGACTTTCGCGTCGGGGTTGTGGATGAGGAATTTCTTGGCGCGCCCCAACAGTTGTTCGGTGCGTCTTTCCAAGTCTTTGCCCTTGCTGGACAACAAGCGGCGAGCTTCGCGGCGGATGCGACGCAGGCTCGTCTGCATGCGCCACAACTCGCGGGCGTTCTTCAGGCCGAATTCTTCTTTGAGGGCTTTTTCGTCTTCGATTCGCTTTTTGTCCCACAGCCTCTTGGGGCCTTCAAAGCGTTTGCGCAATCGTCCAGGATCTCCCATTCAAATTCACTTCTTTTCGGCTTTCTTGTCGCCGGCAGCCGGGGCTCCGGCGGCGCCTTGCTTCTTGAGCGATTTTTTCATCACGCCGACGGTCATGCCCGAGCGGCCCGTGGAGCGCGTGCGTTGACCGCGCGTCTTTTGGCCCATCTGGTGGCGCCAGCCGCGGTACGAACGCATGTCGACGTGTTTTTCGATGTCTTGCTTGACGGAGAATTTCAAGTCGGCCATGACGCGGTGCATGGGTTTGCCCGATTCGGGATCGAT
>ORMF010949761.1_pt1 | contig 11837 bp, 9 predicted proteins | sample 1779871 | NCBI WGS metagenome assembly ORMF01 (sample SAMEA104232316, study PRJEB22302) | groundwater metagenome | biome: forest; feature: aquifer; material: groundwater | place: USA | collected 2011-08-07 | depth 5.4 m | reverse complement strand
CGGAGGGTCGGTGATGGTTACGGTGGGCACTGCGCCGGCCGGTGTGGAGCCAGCCGACGGGGCACCGCCCGCTGGAGCGCATCCCGCCAGCAGCACCGCCGCAGCGGCGACCAGGACGGGCCCGACCCAGTATCGGGTGCGCACGCGTCCGTTGCTGTTCACGCCGCCTCGACAGGCTCGATGCACCCCGGTCCGTCGTTCTTCGGCGAGTTCACCAGCGTCGACACCTGGGTGGCTTCCATTTGCTCCGCGGGGTAGGGCACGAGCAGGCCGCGGAGGTCGGTGAGGTCTGTGTTCTCCGGGTCCAGCCAGATATGCTCGGCATCTTTCGGGAGAATCACCGGCATCCGGTCGTGGATTGGCTCCACCAGCGCGTTGGGGCCGGTGGTGATGATGGTGCAGGAGTGCAGCCACTCCCCGTCCGGCTGCTTCCAGCCCTCCCACAGCCCGGCGAAAGCGAAGAGGTCGCCGGACTTGAGGGTGAACCGCAGCGGCACCCGCGCCTTGCCCACACCATGCCATTCGTAGAAGGAGTCTGCTGGGATCAGGCACCGGCGCCTAATGAAAGCCTCCCGGAAAGAGGGTCGTTCCCCCACCGTCTCGGCGCGGGCGTTGATCATCCTGTTGCCGACGGTGAGGTCCTTGGCCTAGGACGGCACCAACCCCCAGCGCATCAGCTCGGCCACGCGCTGACCCCGATGGGTGCTGACGGTCAGCACCCATCGGGGGGGGGGCGATGTTGTAGTGGGGCTGATGGTCCCGGTCCACCATGATCCGGAACCGGGCCTGGATGGTGCTGGGGTCGGCGACGAGGGTGAAGCGGCCGCACATGGAAGACTCCTGATGAGTTCGGTTTCAACAAACCGGCCCATGATCACTATTAGATCAGATCGGAGAATAGTGATCATTCCCGGCCACCATGAAACCGAACTGCCGGGCGGCGGTCACGATGGGTGCCGCATTCTGGCTGAGCCCGGTGCCAGGGCGCGGAGCCTGCATACCCTGCGGAGCCTACCTCCCCATCCAATTACAACAAACATCACCACTCCCCAACTATTTCCACGCGCGATGGGGGAGAGAAGGGTATGCTGGCTCCGCGGGCTCCGCGGGCTCCGCGTTAGAGTCGCCCCACGCCGGTGAGCCAGGCAGTTACTGGCGCCGCCGGAACACCAGCCACCTCGACCCACAAAGCGCCCGGCGCCGGTGATCAACCCTCCGTCGTCAGGGTTGGCTGACAGGCGAGGATGTGGCACCAACACCGTTCACCAGGCCGTGAGCGGCAGCTGACGTGACCCGAGTGGCGGTAGTGGCACCGATTCCGCAAAGTTTTTCAGAGAGAAAAGGAGTCGTGTCTATAGAATAAGTTTCCGGATAGACCGCCACTAACCGCCACTCACAGCTCCACACCAAAGCCCGTCACGTGCCATCTCCGTTCTCCTGATCGCGGAGGGACCCTGGTGTTCAGTCCGGCCTCAGCCGGCGTATCCACCCCGGCACCCGCCGCCGGTAGTCTTGCCACTGCTCATCGAACTCCGCCGCCAGCGCCGCCTCCCTTTGCGCACTCGCCACACGCAAGGTCCCGGCCGCCGTCAATGCTCGCAGGAGGTTCGTCTATGGATGACTTAGCGCCTGAGCCAGTCCAGCGCGGCGCGTCTTCTTGTTCGTCGTGTTTATGGTTGTCGTGTTCGGACCATTTGGGTTGCTATGGGGTGCCGCGGTCGGCGGATCATTAGTAGTATTTGGTCTTATTGGTATTACCATCGGTATCATGCTGGGGCTCTACCTCAGCCGGATAAGGTTGCCATTTAACGAAGTGTCGTCCACTACGGGCTTCATGCTCGGACCACTGGTGGTTATACTTGCGGTCGTTGCTGTTGTGGTTTGGGGTATCCGGCATTTCTTCTTCAGTTGACTTCAAACTGAACCACTACCCACCGATCAACACCCACCGCTCAGTGGATTTGACGACTTAGGTGAGTTGGATTTAGAATCGTCGGACGCGAGTCGGGGAGAAGCGCGTCCGGCGCTAACCAGAAGGAGGACAAGCGGCGTTGTACGAAGCTGAATCCGGCGAGATATCCATTGCTCTGGCGGGCGATACCATTCCCACCCGCCGCTTATCGGTCTTTCGGGAGGAACGCTTCTTAAAGGTTCGGGAGATCCTGCACCAGGCGGATGCGACCTTCACGAACCTGGAAGCGCCAGTTCACCGCTACCTCGATGGTGGGCACCAGCAAAAGAGTGGTGGTGGCACCTACATGACTACCGAACCGGAGATCCTCGACGAGCTGAAATGGCTCGGCATCAAGATGCTCGCCTGCGGCAGCAGCCATGCAGACGACTACGGCCCAGATGGCATCCTGAAAACGATTGATTACCTGGACGCCGCAGGCATCGTACACGCCGGGTCGGGCCGGCACCTTGCGGAAGCGCGTTCCCCCGGCTTCCTCGAAACCCCGAAGGGGCGAGTGGCGCTTGTCGCCGCGGCCTCGACGCATACCGACGGCGCCCGCGCCGGCGAGCAGCGGCGTGATACTGCTGGCTTTCCGGGAGTCAACGGGCTGCGGCACCGCGAGGTGTTCGAGGTGGATCCCCCGACGCTCGATGCCCTCATCCGAACGGGCGAAGCTCTCGGCTGGGGCGCCGAGCTGGCCAGACAGCGAGAGTTGGGACACCCAGGCAGCAAAGGGAATGAGGACACCTACAACTTCCTCGGGCACACCTTCAAGACAGGACCGGAGTTCGCCATCCACACCTACGCGAATCCAGCGGACATCCAGGAGAACTTGCGCCAGGTGGCCTACGCCAGGGCGAACGCCGACCGGGTGATCGTAAGCCTGCATTGCCACGAGCAGGGCGGACCGACCTACAAGACCGCGGCACGTCGCAGCGGGGTGGAAGCACTCGCTGATTTCGCCGTCGACTTCGCGCACCAGTCCATCGATGCAGGGGCCGACGTGTTCGCCGGGCACGGGCCGCAACTCCAGCTCGGGGTTGAGATCTACAAGGGCCGGCCGATCTTCTATGGGCTGGGGATCTTCATCTTTCAGCTCGAGACCGTGCGCTATCTCCCGCAGGAGGCATATGACCGGTACGGTCTGGAAAGTCAGGCTACCCCGTTCGATTTCCTGGACGCGCGCGACGCAGGGGAGACGCGCGGCCACCCAGCCGACCTGCTGCAGCTGCAATGGGAGCAGGCATTCTCAGTGTGCGATTTCGACGGGCCTGACCTGAAGGAGATACGCGTATACCCCATCGAACTTGGATTCGGGAAGCCCCGGCCGCAGCGCGGCCGGCCGCTGCTCGCCGAGGGGGAGGCAGCGGAGCGCATCATCGAGAGGGTCGCGAGGATCTCGAAGACGCTCGGCACGGGCGTGGAGTACCGCGGTGGGATCGGAGTAGTGAGACCGTGATGTACGAAGCTGAGTCCGGAGCAATCTCAATAGCACTGTTGGGGGATACCATTCCCACCCGCCGACTCTCGGTGTTTCAGGAGGAGCGCTTCCTCAGGATACGCGAGCTCCTGACGCAGGCCGACGCCGTGTTCAGCAACCTGGAGGCGCCGGTGGTCCGGTACCTGGAGCTTCCCCATGCGCAGCGCCCTGGTGGCGGCCCCTACATGACCACTGAGCCGCACCTGCTGGAAGACCTGAAGTGGCTTGGCATCAATATGCTTGCCTGTGGCAGCACGCATTCCGACGACTACGGGCCTGCTGGAATCGTGCGCACTATCGAACTCCTTGATCGAGCTCGTATGGTCCACGCCGGCAGCGGCCGCCATCTGGCGGAGGCCCAGGCACCCGCCTACCTCGAAACGCCCGGAGGGCGTGTAGCGCTCATCGCGGCCCTGGCGAGCTTCAATCCGCAGGGCCGCGCCGGAGAGCAGCGGCGGGAGACCGCCGGTTACCCCGGCATCAACGCGCTGCGGAATCGCACGGTCTACGAGGTGGACGCGGAAACCCTGGAGGCAGCGCGCCGCCTTGGGAAGGTCATCGGATGGGATGCCGAGATGGGCCGGCAGCATGCCCTTGGAGAATCGGGCGGCCGCGGTGGCGATTTGTACAACCTCCTGGGCCACACGTTCGTGCTCGGCAGCGCTTCCGCAGTCCGGAGCTACGCCAATGAGACGGACGTCGAGGCGAACGTGCGCCAGATCCGGTTGGCGAAGTCGATGGCTGACAGGGTCATCGTGAGCCTGCACAGCCACGAGCTTGGCGGCCCGAGCTACTTCACCGCCAAAACGAGTGGGGACCTGGACGAACCCGCCGAGTTCGTCCTCGAGTTCGCTCACCGATGCATCGACGCTGGTGCAGACGTGTTTGCCGGCCATGGGCCGCAGGTACCCCTCGGCATCGAGATCTACAAGGGGAAGCCCATCTTCTACGGCTTGGGCTCCTTCATCAATCAGCTCGAGACGGTGCGCTATCTGCCTGACCAGGCGTACGAACGTTACGGGCTTGGCGTCGAAGCCACTCCGGTGGACTTCGCCGAGCATCGCTACGGCGGGATCAGCGGCGGGACGCGCAGATGGGAGCAGGCCTTTGCGATCTGCGATTTCGCCGGGGAGCGCATCAAGGAGATACGGCTGCATCCCTTGGAGCTGGGGGCAGGTCAGCCTCGCGCTCGTCGTGGGCGGCCGTTGATGGCCGAAGGGGAGGTGGCCGAGCGGATAATCGGGCGAATTGCGTCACTATCCGCAAAGTATGGCACCGGAGTGGAGTACCGCGACGGCATCGGGCTGATTCGAGAGCGGTAGGAGGAGGCTACCTACTCGTAGTGGATCCCAGCATAAGGAAGACGATGGCGGCGAGCGCCGCTGGCGTCTTCCTTGGGAGCAGGCATTTTCCGTTAGCGACTTTGACGGGCCGGGCCTGAAAGCGATACGTTATCTATCCGATCGAGTTGGGGTTCGGCAAGGAGCGCTCCCAGCGCGGCTGCCCGCTGCTTGCCGAGGGTGATGTCGCAGAGCGTATCATCGAGCGCGTAGCGAGGATATCCAAGGCGCTGGGCACAGCCGTGGAGTACCGTAGCGGCATCGGAGCTGTCAGGCCGTAGAGTCTGGCATGCATCTGATAAGTTTCCGCAATAGTACACCCTTCCGCGGAGAGAGATCATGACCACCAGCGTTCGACCAAGCGAGTTCCCGAGCCATCCATAAGCGCCAGCCCAGGCTGGATAGCATCGCCACGGTCACCGGCGAGAACACTCTACACGGCGGACCTCAACCTGCCCCGCATGGTGCATGTAAAAGTGCTCCGGGCGCCGTACGCTCACGCACTCATCACCAGCTTGAACGTCAGTGCGGCCCGGTCCTATCCCGGTGTACTGAGCGTCCTGATGGCTGACGATCTGCCGGAGCATCTCCCCAGGGACGGCGCCAACCGCCTGTTCACGATCTTCGCTGACAAGGAAGTGATGTACTACGGGCAGGCGGTCGCCGCAGTTGCGGCGGAGAGCCAATCCGTTGCCGAGGAGGCACTCGACCTTATCCGCGTTGAGTATGAGGAGCTCCCAGCGGTGCTAGAGATCTTGGAGGCTCTGCACGCGGATGCCCCGCCAGTGCGGAGATCGCTGCAGGGGATCGACCGGTCCGAACTGGCCGCCCATAATGCGATGGCCGTGGAGGAGGAGACATCCGAGAGTAAGCTGCCGCCTAACGTGACGCAGCGGATGGTGTGGAGCCGTGGCGAGGTGGACCACGCGCTAGCTGAGGCGGATGTCGTCGGTTGAGAAGACGTATCTGGCCAAGTGGGTGCATCAGGACTACATCGAGCCCATGGCAGCGATCGTGGACTGTGACCTTGAATGGTGAGTTCAAGGTGTGGACCAGTAACCCAGGGCGATTTCGCGACCCGAGACGGCCTCGCCAAAATACTTGGCATCCCGGAGACGAAGATCCAGGTGGAGTTCATGGAGATGGGTGGCGGCTTCGGCGGCAAGGTTCAGCCCCACGTGGCGGCCATAGCTGCCGTGGTGGCCCGACGGTTGCATCGACCGGTAAAATGCGTGCTCACTCGGAGCGAGGATCTTCGCTCAGCGAACCCTTCCTTCCAGGCTTATTTTGAGATCAAGCTCGGGGCCAGACGAGATGCTACCTTGACGGTGCTGAAGGCGAAGGCCGTGTACGATTCCGGCTCCTTCCCCGGCAGCCCTCTCATGTCCGGCGCAAATATGCTTGGCGGTTACTACAAGTTCCCGAATCTGGAAATTGAAGGGTTCGAGGTCAGTACGAACCGCGTGAGCCAGGGCGCTCTGCGCGCTCCTGGTACGCCGCAAGCCACCTTTGCTATCGAGTCCCCTATGGACATCATGGCGAAAGAGTTGGGCATCGATCCTCTTGAGTTCCGTCTACAAAACGCTGTGGAACAAGGCGATCCAATGCCGAACGGCCGCACCTATCCCAGAATAGGGCTGAAGGAGGTGCTCCAGGCGCTGACCGAGACCAACTTCTGGAAGCACCGTAACGATCCACCGGCCCGCCGGGAGCAGTCCAATCGAAAGAAAATAGGCGTTGGCTACGCCATCGGTGGATGGTTGGGTGGAGGTGCACCATCGAGTGCCGTGGTTGCGCTGAACCCGGACGGTTCTGTGAGTATTCTGGTGGGCGTCAACGACATCACCGGCACCAACACGTCCTATGTTCAGATCGCTTCCGAAGTGCTCGGTTTGCCAGTGGAAAAGATCCACGAACGCACGGGTAGCACCGCGACCGCCCCATACGCGGGTAGTACCACCGGGAGCAAGGCTCTTCGCACAGTTGGCCTCGCCGTAAAGGCGGCTGCTGAGGATGTTCGGTCCCAGATGCTCAAGATCGTCTCCCAGCGGCTTGAGTGCAATGCCGACGACCTGGAGACGGTTGACGGAGTGGTCCAGGTGAAAGGGTCTCCTGACAAGGCCATCAGCTTTCAGGTGTTGGGCACTATGAGTACCGGAATGGGATCGGCAACCTCACATATCCTCGGCAAGGGCAGTATTCCCACTCCGACCCTCGCTCCCAGCTTTACGATCCAGGCGGTCAAAGTTGCCGTGGATATCGAGACTGGAGAGGTCGATATCCTCGACGCGGTCTGCGTACAAGACGTAGGGTTTGCGATCAACCCAGCGCTGGTGGAGAGCCAGATACATGGGGGCGTCGTCCAATCGCTGGGCATGGGCTTCTGTGAGGAGAGGGTCTGGGACGATCAGGGGATCTTGCGCAATCCGACCCTGTTGGACTACCGGCTCCCGACCGCGCTCGACGTTCCCCGCATCGAGACCGCTCTGGTAGAGGTCCAGGTGGAAGGGGCGGGACCGTATGGGGCCAAGGGAGTTGGCGAGCCGCCCATCGCAGCCGGCGGTCCCGCACTGCTCAACGCTGTGAGCAACGCTATTGGGGCTCGCGTATATACGATGCCAGCCACTGCTGAACGCATTCTAGACGCCATGGGTAAGCTCGCGCACTGAGCGAGAGTGCGCTCCGCAGAGTGGACGCTCACCTGCCCCGTCCTTTCTGACTATAAAACTGAACCAGGTCCTGCAACGCTGCCTGCAACAGATACTGCGGCTCATAGCCCAACTCATTCTTGGCGCGAGCAATATCCGGAGCGCGGTCCAGCACGGTGCGGTCCCCTACGGCCTCGTCAGGCGGCACGAGCCGCACACGCGCCTGGGGAATGGCGTTGGAAACTGCCTCGGCTATCTCCTTACCGGAGTATTGCCTCCCCATCCCGATGTTGAAGATCCGGCTCTTCACCCCCGCAACTCGGGCGGCCAGGACCGCTCCAAGAGCCGCATCCTTCGAATAGACGATATCCCGCGGTCCATCGTCGGGTATGGTGACCTCCTCGCCCTGGAGAGACTGTTGCACCAGCTGGCGGAAAAAAAGCGTCGTGCCGCCATCCCTTCCGCTCCAGGGCCCGAAGACAGCGCAAAAGCGGACGGTCCGGAAGTCTAGCCCGTACCACCGGGCATAGTTTAGGCCCAGGTCTTCGCCCGCCTGCTTGGTCGCAGCATAGAAAGTGGAGGGGCGAGGGTACGCTTCCTCTGTGCCAGGAGCGCCCCGGTCCGCGCCGCCAGACATAGAGCTGTACATTTGGCTTGAGCTGCAGAAGACTACACGCTCTACTCCGAAGAGCCGGGCGGCCTCCAACACGTTTAGGGTCCCGACGATGTTCAGGACCACGGCAGGGTACGTGTTGCGCTGGGCTCCGACAGTGAGCAGAGGATAAGCCACGGTGTGGATGATGGCAGTGGGCGCCTCCCGCCGGATGGTGGCCGCGATCTCAAGCGGATTCAGAATATCGCCAGGCACGAGAGTAACCGCTTGGGGGTCTAAAATATCGCTCAGAGCCCCCACCTGAGGAGCAACGTCGAAGATGATTGGCTTTTCGCCCCGTTCTACCTCGATCCTCGCCATCTGAGCGCCTACGCGACCTGCGCCCATAATCAGCAGAGCCATGGCTGTCTCTCCGTTCTGATTAGCCCCGACGGCTGGATCTTGCGTGATCAGTTTCAGCGTGGCGATTCGCCTGGCCGGTTTGCGCCAAAAGAGTCGCTATTCGAGGAAGTTATCTTCGAACCCGGGAACTCTATCCAGACTCCCTCGGTCCAAGCCTTATAGAAGGCGGTAAAAAGGTCTTTCAACGTCGATCATAGCCCGTAGAAACGGCGAGGATTGTCTCGCAGGATCTTGTCCACCACCCTGCTGGAGAGGTCCTCGCGGGCTTGCAGCGTGCCAACCACCGCAAGGTCCGAGGTGGTGTCTCCGCCACGGGTACGATTTTCGCCGGTGATCGGATCGATGGTCGGCAATTGGTCGCCGTGGTGACCATAGTCCGTACCCGTGATGAGGTGGTCCTCTCCGATGATCTGCGCGAGGTAGGGGATGTCCTCGTCCGACTCGCAGGCCACGAACATCCGATAGTCGCGGAACAGGTCGGGGCCGAGGTGCGGCACGTCCAGCTTCTTTTTGCTTCCCCAGTCCCGTTCTACATGGTGTAGCACGTACGGCACCCACGAGGCCCCGGTCTCGATGAAGCCGATTCGGAGATCGGGAAACTGCTCCGGGATGCGATTGGAGATGAGCGTCTGGGCGGCCATGATCGGCAACGTCCGACTGGCAACGAAAGGTCCAGTAATGCGGGTGTCGATCACCCCAGAGAAGGCCGGGCAGCCGGGGCCCGTATGTATGCACAGAGGCATATCCAGGCGGCTCGCCTCATGGTATACGGGAAAGAAATAGGGCTCTGCTAAAACGCGGTCCCCCTCGATGCCCCGAGCCAGGAACCCCACCGCGCCGTGCTCCTTGCACCACCGCAGCTCCTGGATGCAGGCCTCAATATTAAGAAAAGGAAGGACGGCCACCCAGCGCAACCGGTCACCGCCCTGCTTCCATGCCTCGGCGACGAACCGGTTGTAGGCGCGGGCTAAAGCCACGTCCAGCTCGGAGTCCCAGGTGAGATGCTGAATGAACAGCGTGGGAAACACCACCTGCACATCGACGCCCATTTTGTCGGCGTCCTCCAGCCGAGCGTTGATGTCCAGCAGCGCTCTGGCCTTCCAGTCGCGGCTCGCAACTATCGCGGGGTCCGGCGGCCCCCCCGAGCTCGCGCCACCCTTACCGGGCGGGTGAGGCCAGATCGACCTGTCGATCAACCAGCGGCCGCTGCTGCGACCTGTTTCAGGGTCGGTGTAGCGCATCTCGACAGGACGGCGATGATACATCTCCTTATCGAAGAAGCCCCACATCTCCTCGGGTTCGAGCACATGGGTATCTGCATCGACGATCCCTGGCATAGGGCCTCCTTTTAGTCAGACCGCACGGCACTGACAGCTTAACTCTACGCTAACGCAACCTGTTCTCGTTCTTGCTAGCTTATGGTAAATTCAACTCCCTTGCCCGCGTGGCTTCGATGACACCGGCCGCGGAGTCTCCGAAGGCTATCAACATCCGTCTGTGTCCAACCAGGCAGTCACCGCGTTCGATGTGTTGTAGACAGCGTTGAGCGGTTTCCAGTTCTTGAGCCTGCAAGAGAGGAACAGATGGTAATATTGCGTGACGCCCGGCACGGTTGCCGTGACTTCGTACAGGCGTGATTGAAGCTGGTCGATTGCCTGCTTCCTTGCTGTAGGATCGGTCTCCCTACGCAGTGCGTCGGCCAGTTGGTCTACCACAGCATCGCTGAAACCCGTCGTGTTGAGCGTCGAGCCGGTTCGGAACTGGTCCACGGCCCAGTAGCCGAGATCAAGGCGGGAACCGGGGTTTGCCCACGCCAGATCAAATGTCCCTTTGCGGACGACCGCGAGCTCGCTCGGCACGGTTTCCAGGCGTGCATCAATCCCGATCGCTTTCAGGCCTTCCAGCACGACCTCCGCCTGTAGCTGATAGCCGGGTATTGTGGTCAACACGGGCTTCAACTGTCCCGGCGCGTAGCCCGCCTCAGCCACCAACCTTTTGGCCTGCTCGATGTCGCGCTGGTAGCGTTCTGCATGCTGCTGCTGGGACCACGCGTAGTCCGCAAAGGACGGCGGCACGAACCCGGAGCGAGCTGCCCCTGCATCTCCTCCGTACGAGGCGACCACGTCACCGTCATCAAAGGATAGCGCGACCGCCTTGCGCAGCTTGGCATTGTCCCACGGAGGGCGCTTGTGATTGAACCATACGGCATACATGGTGGGTGGCAGTTGGCGGAAGTATTGGAGCTTGGGGCGGACGCGGGTCATCACGTCCACCTCTGACGTGAGGACCGCGAGAGAATTGGTGAAGTCCAGTTGCCCTGACCGCAATGCCGCAACTTCGGCGGCGCGGTCCGGAAACACCACAGAGCGAACCTGATCCACGTAGGGTAGGCGCTTCCCATCCTGCCCGATACCGTAGTAGTCGGGATTCCGTTCCAATACGAAGTCCTGCCCTGGCTTGAAGTCGTTTAGCATGAAGGCGCCAGTGCCGATCGCCACTTTCTTGAAGTCGCCGTACTGTTCCTTGACTTCATGGGCGACCATAAAGTTCTGGTGATTACCTACCTTCAGCAGGAAATCAGGGTCCGGCACCTTCAACTGCAGAACCACGGTGAACGGATCGGGCTCCCGGTGTTGCACCGGCATCCACCACGACCCGAGCACCCCCACTTCCTTCTGATAATCGATGGTCCAGGCAACATCCGCCGATGTAAACGCCCGCCCATTCACTGGGGACTTATTCTGCCACCGTACGTCGTCTCGCAGGTTGAAGGTCCAGGTTAGCCCGTCAGGTGAGACCTCCCATGACTTTGCCAGGCTCGGAACAAGGGCAACGTCTTCAGGGAAGCAGCCGCGATACTCCACCAGGGAGTTGAAGACCTGCGGTGCAACATTGGCCGAGCTCCCACCGGTGATCACATCGGCGTTCTGTATCCCAGCCTTGCTCGTCACCACCATCGTCCCGCCGCGCTTAGGCGTCGCGTTCGACCGCCAATGCTCTTTGCCGGGATCGCAGCTGACGGCCGCTCCCGGTTCAGTAGACGGTTTATCCCCTGGAGGCGAAGAGGCCGCCTGCTCAGTGCGCCCTGCGCACCCGGCTATCAGCGCGGATCCGAGAACCGCGAGAAGGACGCATATCGAACGGAGTGCGGCGGCAGATTCCTTGTGGTAATGCAATTCAGCCCCACCTATTCGACGCACTTGTCAAACTTTTGCGTGTCATCCGTTGCCATACTTCGATCGGCCAGTAGCGGTCGCTGCTCGGAAGCCGTTGGCCTTGTCGGACGCTTTGATGCGTCAACGGCATCAAACGGCAGTAGTATAGTCTTGTGATGGAGAATATGCAATTTGGTGTACTCGTCCAGGTGATCCCGTACACCTGCCTCCTTTCTTAGGCGGGG
>ORMF010931825.1_pt1 | contig 11838 bp, 17 predicted proteins | sample 1779871 | NCBI WGS metagenome assembly ORMF01 (sample SAMEA104232316, study PRJEB22302) | groundwater metagenome | biome: forest; feature: aquifer; material: groundwater | place: USA | collected 2011-08-07 | depth 5.4 m | reverse complement strand
TCGCGCCCGGCCAGCGCGGCCACCCGCTCGTCGTTGATGCCGTTCTGGAAGTCGACGAGCACGCCGTCGGGCTTCTTCAAGTACTGGAGGGCGAGCGACACCGCCCACTCGGTGTCGTAAGACTTCACGGAGATGAAGACGGCGTCGAAGGGCTCGGCCACGGACTGAAGCTCGTGGATCTGCAGCGCCCGCACGGGGATGAGGTGCTCGCCACAGGTGCCGGACAGGCGGAGCCCGATGCTCTTCATGGCCTGGACGTGGTCGGGCCACTGGTCGATCAGCGTGACGTCATGGCCGGCCTTGGTGAGAAGCCCTCCCACGATGCTGCCGATTGCCCCGACTCCGATGATGCCAATGCGTGTGCCCATGGAGATCTCCTTTGGAATTGCCCCTCTCGCGGGCCCGCGCGATGGACACATCCGGTACGTGCCGGGCGTTTGCGGCCTGGGCCACCAATGCATGGCTCGACACGAGCGGGAGGAATGAAGAAGAGGCGGTTACCGCCGGAGTGCTGCGCGCGCAGCCTTTGGGATGGGAAGCGAGACGAAGTAATGTCGGGGATACAGGTAGTCTTTGCCCGATTCATCGACGATCCTGACGAGCTTGTGGCTGTGGGCCCAAGCGTCGGCGATCTGCCGATACACCTTTTTGAGTTCAAGAGAGGCACGATAACCGCGGTTGTTCACACACAGCACGTAGGACGACCGTGGGTGGCGCAGCACGCGCTCAGCCCTCGATGCGCCGCTTGAACTTGAGCTCTTTCTTGCCAATGCCATGCGCGTCATACCAGTGGATCTCCGCTCGGCAAATAGTACCATCCTCGAGCCTGACACGAGCGAATCCCTTCCTCTTTCGCCATAAACCCAGTCCATACATCCTCTGCAATCGGCGGATGTCGCGGATTGCGCTGCCGGTTGCCATGGCGTGGGGGTTTCTATTCTCCCCAGGATCTTGAATGATGTAGCCATGTGCTAACCGGACAGCTCACATTCGGCCAACATACCTTCCGATAGCACCTGGGCCGTATCATTCCAATGCCTCGAATTGGATACATCAGGACGCGTTCAGCTCCGGCAAGCGGGCGGAGAGCCAGTAGGGCATCAGGGGCTTGGTGTCGCCGGGGTACGCCTCGAGGAACGGCACCCCGCCCCCTCACCCTGGCCCTCTCCCCCTCCGGGAGCGAGGGAATTGGGAGCCCTCCACGCCCCGATTCGGCCATTCAGCCGTGCCAGCCGGGGTCACGGCCACTCAGCGGCCGCGAAAACACCCCTCCTTTAATAGGAGGCCCTACATGGAGGTCGAGTTCGGGCGCGCGGCTCTTGCGCCAGTCGCTCAATCCGCAGCTCCGGCATAGCGTTCGGCCCACGCGCGCTGCACCTTTCTGATGATGGCCGGATAGACGACGAGACGGCGGAACGGCGCGATCGCGGTCATGTACAGCCTTGTGAACCGAGTCACGGGTTGCACGTATTTGGCCCAGTAGGCCAGGTACCCCTCCGGCGTTTGCCGCATCGAGAGTGACGAAAACGCATGGACCGTCGCGTTCCGCCGCTCGCTCAGTTGCTCGTCCTCGAACAGGTAGAGCAAGGTGAGCCGTCCGTCCGCGGTACCCGGTGCGACCGCCGACTGGGCGCGGTCCGTCACGGTGAGACGACGCGCGCAGGTTTCCGCGCTCCACGCGGGGCGCTCCGCATCCCATCCGAACAAGGTTCCGACTTGGCCGCGCAAGCGGAACAGCCCCTTGATCACTCGAGGCGCCGCCTCGACCCCGGCTCTGAATATGGGGCGCAAGTCGTGGATCGTGCGGCCGGCGCCACCGCCACGGAGCGGGATGGCCCAGACGTCCTCGATGGGGACGTCCTTCAGCAGCGCGTGCACCCGAAGGGTACGCGCTAGAAACTCGCCTGGATCGATACGCATGATCTCCCGACATCGATAGCTACTTTGTTGATAGTATGAGCCGCAATCCACCACAATCAGGAGGCACGCGATGGCACGCACGGCGATCCAACCCGCAGACATGGCCGATCCTCGGCCCCGCTACACGCATGGCTGGCGCGTCGGCAACACGGTTTATGTCGCCGGCCAGCTCGCGCTCGACAAGGCCGGCCATCTCGTCGGGCCGAACGACATACGCGCCCAGACCCGCCGCGTCCTCGAGAACATGCGCCGCGTCCTCGAGGGCGGCGGCGCCAGCCTCCGGGACGTCGTCAAGATCACCGTCTTCGTCACGGACATCCGGTACCGCGAACCCTACGGCGAGGTGCGCACGGAGTTCTTCCCCGCCAACCCGCCAGCCAGCACCCTGGTGCAGGTGGCGTGCCTCGCCATCCCGGGCGCACTGATCGAGATCGAGGCGGTAGCCGTGATCGATTGAAGCTGCCCGGAACCCCACCCGCATCCTCATCGCCGACCTGCTGCCCTAGTAGAGATCGGAGATCCGGATTGGGCCATCGATGAAAGCCACAGCACGCCTCATCGTAGGCCCAGCTGGCCTCGGCGCGATGGACAGTCGGAAAGAAATAACCCCGCCCGAGGCCTTTCGGCATATCGAGCGGGGAGGAGGTAACTACAAAGTCTAGCAGAACCGCATGACGCGTCAGGAGCCGAATCGTCGCCAACATACCTCCCTCGCGCATTAGGACGCCATCACGCCAATGCCTCGGTTCGGATACATCGGTTCTGGGTATGGCTTTGCGGCTCGCTGTGTATCTCTCTCGAGACATTGACGGGCTCGGTCTCCGGCATTCAGCATCTACCGCAATACGCCATGAGGACCTTGCGCGATTTCCGGGGATTGGAGGTGCGACTCACCGAGGAACGGCTTGAGCATGTCCTCGAACATCCGGAGATGTCCAACAGAGAAGCGGCGATCGAAGAGACGCTTCTCTCCCCGGGGCAGGTTTTCGAATCCCTCTTCGATCCCGGGGTCCGGCTGTACTATCGGTTCTATCGGATGACGGTGGTGGGGGACAAGTACTTGTGTGTAGTGGTCAAGATGAGTCAGGGCGATGCGTTTGTCCTGACCGCGTACCTGACGGACAGCATCAAGCGAGGGTGGAGGCTATGGCCAGAGACAGAGTAAGAATTTGGTATGACGTCGAGGGTGACTATCTCGAGGTGCTCTTCGACCAGCGCCCCGGTTATTTCCGCGAGACCGCGAACGACCAGGTCTTGGAGAAAGTGGACACCCAAGGGAACGTGCTCGGCTTCTCCGTGCAGAAAGTGAGCGCCATCAGGACCCAGCCGCTCGACGTCGCTCTCTAGGCGACGGCACGCTCATCAGCGATCAAACCACGTCGATGTGCTCAAGCGTGCACCACATCTCCTCCTGCGGGGAACCTTCATCAGCGTAGAAGCGAGCGACGTCTGCTTTCAAGGCTCGTGCGATCTCATCGATCGGCTCTGAGGCCGGCAAGTCCACGAAGAGAATCGCGATGGAGTCTCGGAGCCAGATCTGTTGCCCCTCCGACCAGTAAGAGCCGGCAAAGACAGGAGGGTCGCTGCTGCTGACCGTGAAACCGCTAAGGCGACGTAAATATATAAAGGTATCAATCTGTGTCGGGAATTGTTATGATGTCTCGTCATGGATTCCCGCGTGGCGTTGCCGCAAAAGTTTGCCGCCGTCTGGCGGTTCTTGGATGAACGGACGCGCCGCATCATGGCGGCCAACGAAGCCATGGGCTTGGGCTATGGCGGAATTTCACGTGTTCGCCGCGCCTGTGGGCTGTCCCGAAAGGCGATTGCCAAGGGCATCCAGGAAATCAAGGAGGGGTCCTTCCCTGTGGGTGGGCGGATTCGGCGTGCGGGGGCTGGACGGAAGACGATCACGGCACGCGATCCCCACCTTCTCGCGGCCCTGGACCGGTTGATCGATCCCGACACGCGGGGGGATCCGGAATCCCCTTTGCGCTGGATCTGTAAGAGTACACGCACCTTGGCCACGCAACTGCGCAAGCAAAATCATCCGGTCAGCCATGTGAAAGTCGCCCAACTCCTCCATAACCAGGACTACAGCCTGCAAAGCAACCGCAAGACCGAGGAAGGCGACGACCATCCGGACCGAGACGCACAGTTCCGGCATATCAACACGCAGGTGAAACAGTCGCTGGCGGCGGGTACGCCCGTCATTTCGGTGGACACCAAGAAGAAAGAACTCATCGGCCACTACGTCAATCGCGGCCAGCAATGGTTGCCCGCGAAACGGCCCGTTCCGGTGAACGGGCACGACTTCCCGAATCCGGCGGTGCCGCGGGCCTATCCGTATGGCATTTATGACCTGGGGCGCAACGCGGGCTTTGTGAATGTCGGCACGGACCATGACACCGGCGCGTTCGCGGTGGCATCCATTCGTGGCTGGTGGCGTGTTGAAGGCCGACGCTTGTATCCGACCGCGCGGGAGATTGTCATCACGGCAGATGGCGGAGGAAGCAATGGGTCGCGGCTGCGACTATGGAAATGGGAATTGCAGACGTTGGCGGATGACACGGGTCTTCCCTTTTCCGTCTGTCACTTTCCCCCGGGAACCAGCAAATGGAATAAGATCGAGCATCGACTGTTTTCGTTCATCTCCTCAAATTGGCGAGGTGAACCGTTGCGGGATTACGAGACGATTGTGCACTTGATTGCCAACACGACGACGGCGAAGGGCTTGAAGGTGATCTGCCGATTGGACCGGCGAAAATATCCGACGGGCCGGAAGGTGTCGGATGAGGAAATGAAACGGGTAAATGTGAAACGAAACCAGTTTCATGGCAACTGGAACTATGTCATCAGGCCACACTCAAAACACTGATCTGATACCTTTATTTATTAACGCCGCCTTACCGGCGGCCGACCTTCTAGGGCAGGGCGCGGGCTGCGGAGATAGTCGAGGGCCCGGTAGTACGCGGTTTGATCATTTGCGTTGGTAAGTGGGAGAAAATAGCTGACTCGGATTCCCGGTGCCATGCGTACTGGATGAACCTACATCTTGTTGCGGGCAAGCCTCAGCCGTGACAGGGTCTTGCTGGACACGTGCTCTGGGTCGGCTATCTTGGACTCCTGGAATGTGAATCCACGATCCTCGAAGAGCCGTTTGTCTGACAGGCGGACAATGAGCGTGCTGCGCCCCGGAGCCTCCGCTCGAATCCTGTTCTCCGCGGCGAATCTTGCGGCGCGGCGGAACGTGGCCGCGTCCCCGAACTGCAGCGCGGCGAGTTCTTTTGCTGGAACATCTCTGAGTTGAGTCATCAGATTCTTCCCGCGCGAGACACTATACCGCAGTTCGTCGGCGGTACGAAGACGTATCCAATATGAGACACATATCGCATCCCGACGGGTCGCGGACAAAGGTCCTGCAGCGCGTCTAGCCGGACGATCGCGCCGCTGGGAACCTGCTACGCCACGGTGCGATCGCGCGGGGGAGATGCCGCGACAGGCCGGTCCTCGAGCACACCGCGCTGGCTTGCCTGCGCGAGAACGGCTTCGACGGTCTTCACGAGCTGTCGCGCCGCCTCCACGCTGAGCTCCACGGCCACGCGAGCGCCCGGGCCGAGGGCCTCGTTGACGAAGTCGATGTTGAGCGCGTGCTCGAGCGGCAGGTCGTAGGGGTGGTCGTAGGAGACGTTGGCCTCCCGGACCTCGAACCACTCCGGTCCATTCTTGCCGCGGCCCTGGATCTTCACCTGGTGGGCGATCATGGTGCACATGGTTGGGCTCCTCGTGTGTGGGCTATCGCAGGGTTCTCTCGCAGAACGCGAGAACTTTCTTCCAGCCGTCCATGGCCTGCTCCTGACGGTACGCCGGGCGGTCGTAGTAGAAGAACCCGTGACCGGCGCCATCATAGCGGTGAAAGTCGTACTGTTTGCCGTGCTTCTTGAGCTCTGCCTCGTGCGCGTTGACCTGCTCGGGCGTGGGTGACTTGTCCTCGTTGCCGAAGAGCCCGAGCACTGGGCACGAGAGGTCCTTCGTGTAGTCGATGGGAGCCACCGGCTGGTTTGGCGTGAGCTCTTCCTTGGACTGGACCACGCGTCCGCCCCAGCAGTCGATCAGGGCGTCGAAGCCCTTCAACCGGCACGCGGCAAGAAACCCGTGCCGGCCCCCCGAACAGGTGCCGAACACCCCGATCTTGCCGCTGACGTAGGGCAGCGAGCGAAGGTACATGTTCGCGCCCTCGAGATCGCCGAGCACCCGAGCGTCCGGGGCGCCCCCCGCCGCGCGCACCTTGGCCCCAACGTCTTCGGCAGAGCCGTGACCCTCGCGGAAGTAGAGATTCGGCGAGATCGACACGTAGCCGTGGTGAGCGAAGCGGCGAGTGCACTCGCGATACCACTCGTCCCAACCCGGCGCGTGGTGGATGAGCACCATGCCGGGAAAGGGGCCGGCGCCGAGCGGCCGGGCCACGTAGGCGTTGATGAGATCCCCCTTGTCCCCCCGCATGGTCACCGTCTCGGCGATCATGCCTTCGTACTGATCGGTTTGATACATGTCCGCATGCCCTCCTAGGCTTGGAACGACGCGTGCGCCGCGGTCCACTGCTTCAGCAGGTCGGCATCGGGCTCCTGCGCTATGCCCGGCACCCGCGAGGTGGCGACCTCCCCAGGGCCGCTCAACACGATCTCGGGCTTGCCGATATCGTTCGTGTAGAAATAGGAAGACGGGAAGATATCGCCCGGATACGTGAAGTTGGGCAGCGTGGCCAATTCGGCGCAGATCGCGCCGCCGATGGCGCTCTCGAGCATGCCGCCGACCCAGCAGGGCATCTCATGCTGGGCGCAGAGCGCCTGGATGTCCCGCGATGCCGTGAGACCGCCCACGCGCGCCATCTTGATATTGACCACCTTGCAGCTCCCCAGTCGAATGGCCGCCTGGACATGCGCCAGGCTCAGCGCGCTCTCGTCCAGGCAGACGGGCGTCTCGATACGCTTCTGGAGGTCGGCGTGGTTGATCAGGCTCATCCCGTCATCGGCCAGGGGCTGTTCGATCATGGCGAGGTGGAAGCGGTCCAGCTTCCTGAAGAGGTCGGTATCGGCCGGCGTATAGGCGGCATTGCAGTCGATGTGAAAGGTGAAGCGCGGAAAGGTGGACCGCACGGCGTCGACCATGGGCAGGTCCCAGCCCGGCCGGAACTTCAACTTGATGCGCGGGAAGCCCTGATCGATCGCCCCCTGGATCTTCTGGAGCAGGACATCCACGGAGTCCTGAACTCCGAAGTCGGCCCCGACGGCCACACGGTCCCGCGTGCCGCCGAGCGCTTGATGCAGGGGCAGGCCACGTCGCTTGGCGTCCAGCACCCACCAGGCGATCTCGAGAGCGGCCCGGGCGAACTGGTTACCCTTGACGAAGGCGATGCGGTCCAGAAGATCCTCGGCCGACTCGATGTCCTGGCCGATGAGGCGCGGCGCCATGTGCTCGCGCACGGTGTGGAAGGTGGCGACGGTATGGTCGGCTGAGTACCCGGGGATATACGGCGGGCAGCTTTCGCCCCAGGCGTAATGGCCGTCGCCCTCCATGCGCACGAGGATGGTGTCGGTGACGTGCTGGTCGGCATAGGACGTCTTCCAGACGAATGCAAGCGGCAGCTTCACCCAGTAGATGTCGATGCGCTGGATCTTCATGACGGGCTCTCTCCGGTTCTCTTCCGCTCGAGCTGACTTCCGGCGGTCGAACGCCGTGCGTGGGGTGAGTCTAGGCGGGGTGTGATCCTGTGTCAAAGGCAGCCCCGTGATTTGCGTGGCGCGGGGGCGGTGGGGCTACCGATAGTCGCGGCTGTCAAGGCAGGCGTCATACGTGGCTCGGTCGATTCTTATCCAATCGGTCTTGTCGATCCCTCGCCGACTGTGGCTCGTAGGGCTGGACGGGAAGGCGCAAGCAATCTTGAGCCAGCGGCGCCGCTCCGCGGAAATGATCCTGATTTCCTCCGCGACCTCGGAAAGGTCTTGATCCTGGCTGAAGAGCACTGCCACGTCGTACTCGTCCCGATGAGCGAGACGGATGACGTCGAGCGCGATCCTGACGTCCGCGCCTTTCTCCTCGCCTGCCATGAACGCGAGCGTCATCCCATTTGGGAGACGCACCGTTTTGGTGCGGTATCTGAGAGGCCGGGAATATACGTGGACACCCTGGCGGCCCATCACGGTGAGCTTGGAGGACCAGAACTGATGCCAGCGCGCGTCGTCGGTTCTGGCCGGGATGCCCGTGTAGAAGCGCACCTGGGCTAGCAGCCATCCTTGGAGCCGGCACAGACGGTGGGCTAGGGCGAGCACGTCATAGTTCGGATGGGTGTGGCCAAAGGCCGCGCGTGCTGAGTGGACCACACGCTTTGTCGCGGGCTCAGTGGGCATCGGCGGGAGGAGCGGTCGAGAAAAAATAACCCCGCCCAAGGCCTTTCGGCATGTTGAGCGGGGAGGAAGTACGAACAAAGTCTAGCACACCTGTCTTGCCCGTCAAGAGCCGAGCCGTTGCCGCCACAACTCCCTCTAGCATTCGAACGGTGTCAGGCCAATGCCTCGAATCGGATACAACCCGCCGCGCGGCTTGCCCTATTCTCCTCTCTCCCCAACCACCGTTGGCCGAGAGGCGGATCTGCGCCTGCGAGCCGGGGCGAAGCGTGGTGGCCTGCAACGCAGAGTTCGAGCGCGGATGTCTCATGCGGATGGCTGCCGCGGTTGGGCTGCTTCGAAAAATCACGGATCGACTGGTGGACCTACGCCCGCTGGTGCGCAATTGCCTCAATCACTCGGACTTCGGCGGTAGCTCAGCTTAAAGAGCGTTCTGCCCGCCATGGTGCCCCAGCGCCGCTATGACACCTTAACGATGTGCGACGGCAAGACGGCCAGTCTCGAGCTCGATACGTGGGGCCTCGTGAAGCTCTTGGAACGGCTCCGATATGTGGTTCGGAGCTGAGGTGTTTGGCTAGCGAATCAGGCTCGCGCCGGGAGGATCCTTGACAACCAACGAATGGAGGTTACCCATTGGAGGTAATTGCCCTCGGACCCGTCGCTCCAGGGGAAATCTCGTATAAAACATCTGCGCTCGAACCGGAGGGTGACGACCCATCAGGGCAATTGCTCCTCCGTTTCTCCTATGACATCATCGTCACCACATGAGTTCAGCTTTTGGGCAACAGCCCGTCGAAGCAGTAATTGTTCATCATGGCAAAAGCTGGGGCGTAGTTGCCCCTGCATTAACGCAGGAGCTTACTTGGCGCGCCGACTCATGTTTCCAGTAGAGAACCGATGCGTTACTGGTGGGTGAACCAGAATCAAACGTTTCGGCAAGAAAGGGCCGGGGGCTTTCTGTGGTCACCGAAACGTAACGCCGACGGCAGAAGGAACCCTTTCTACGAATTCATGCGAGAGGTTTCACCCGGTGACCTAGTGCTCTCGTTTGAGGGAACCTTTATCCGGGCAGTGGGTGTCGTTCAATCTTATTGCTATGAATGCCCGAAGCCCGCCGAATTCGGTGCCACAGGTCCTAACTGGGAAAACATAGGCTGGAAAGTCGACGTTTATTACCGTGATCTGATTGGTCAGTTGCGTCCGGCCGACCAAATGGCGGTCATCGGGCCGCGACTCCCGGTGCAGTACGCCCCACTCCTTCCAGATGGTCGCGGAAAACAAGGTATATATTTGACGAGCATTTCCGAGGATCTGATGCAGGTTTTGGCTGAGTTGATCGGAGGGGAAGTTCAAGACCTTATACGGATTGGTATTAGTGCCGAGCCCATCGGCAATTACGCAACGGGTGCATACGGAGCCGGCGTGATCGAGTGGGAGGAACATCTCCGCAACCAAATTGCTTCTGACAATGCCCTGGCGCAGACCGAGAAAGAGCAGGTCATCATGGCTCGTCGCGGCCAAGGCCTTTTCCGACAGAACGTGCAACGTCTCTAGGGATTCTGTCGGATAACCAAGGTAGACCGTCCCGAACACCTACGCGCAAGCCACTGCAAACCCTGGCGAGACTGTAGGATCAATGACGAGAGGCTGGACGGCGAGAATGGCCTCCTTCTAACTCCGAGCATTGACCATTTGTTTGATCGCGGCTTTATATCATTCGAAAATAGTGGTGAGCTGTTGATTTCACCGGTGGCCCATCGGGCATCCCTGAATCGAATGAGTGTCCCTACAGCCGAGCGAGTAAACGTAGGTTCCTTCTCAGACGGCCAGAAGAAGTTTCTTGAGTTTCACCGAGACTACGTGTTCTTGAAGGCGGCAGTGACGGTGTGATTCTCATAGTTCCGCGAGCTGGGTGTGCCATTTAGCCTCGATCCGAAAATAGCTCAGGCGGTGAGACGGTTGTCGATGGACGCATAGAGGGCTTCGGTGGCGGGGTTGTGGGAGAGGCGCAGGACGTGGCGGCCGCCAATGCGGCTCAGGCGGCCGGCCCGAGTGACGAGCAGGAAGCGCAGGGTGCGCATGCTCCGGATCAGGTACGCATAGGTGCGTGTGCGGGAACGCGGTTTGGGTGTCGCGATGGTGTCGAGCTGGACGCTGCGAATGAGGTTGTGGGCGAGGAGACCGAGTTGCTGCCAGGCACTGTTGGCCCCGTAGTGGCGCGTGGGGATGACGTCGAGGGCGAACTCCCCCGTGAGCTCGGCGATGGTCTTCTCCTGGGCGCCCCGGCCGCAGATGAAGGCGTCGAGGGCGGGCAGGGCCAGCGCCAGGTTCGTGGCGGCGGCGCTGTACGCGAAATGGCCATCGTCGGGGGGGAACAGATCGAGTTGGAAGTTCTTGGGACTCTCGTGGGCGACGTGCGTGCGGTAGAGCATCACCCGGAGGTGGAGATTCCACTGCGGGATGAAGCCGGCGTCCGGCTCTGCTACGCGGAGAACTGGGTCTACGCCCCGCCCATCCAGCGGGCGCGGCGCCTGCTGGTCGCCGCGGGTGGGCCCATTCTCCGGATCGTCGGCGAGGAGAGCCATGGCGGCACGCACGCGCCCATGAACAAGCGCTGGGAGACGGGCGGGGGCGGCTCGCTCATCGGCAAGGGATGCCATCGGCTGGGCGCCGCGGAGTTCCCTCGCGACGAGCCTCTTCGAGGGGATCAGAACCGCTCCCTTGGCGGCTGTATCCAGCGTGATACGCTTGCCAGCTCATCGGCCTGATGAGTATCGTGACGACATGGCTCGACGTCGCATGCGTCTGACTAGCAAGTGGCCGACTCTTGCCGAGACGGCACGGGTCTTCAAGCTGTCCGCCGCTACCCAGCGAAGGCTCTCTCGCGAGGTGGCAAAGTACATGGAAAAGCACAAGGAATCACTCGCTGCCGCCAACGGTCGCGATATCGCGGCGAAGCCGCGCCGGAGTGCCGTGCGTAAAGCTGCGTATCGCCCGGCCCGCGCCAGCCACGCCCGCTGAGCCAGCCCACTCCCCCTCCCGAAGTCTTTCTGAACGTGCCCTTCGATGGGCGGTACGCGCCTCTCTATCTGGCGGCCATCGCCGGGCTGTGCGGGCTCGGGTTGCGGCCCCGCGGCGTGGTTGAGATCGTGGGCCCACAGCGGGCATGAGGATTCGCGCAATGGAGACAACCTGGGAGAATGACGTTCCCATGATGTCATCGTTCTGCATAGAGTGGTGGTGCCAGTCCCCTAAAGACGCGGCCGCCAAGATCACCAATCGGCTGAAACAGATTTTGAATAGGTGCGCTGAGAGCTGAGCGCCCTTGCCATGCTGCCCGCCACGGGCGAGCGCCACTTCTAGACCGGCCTCCTAGTACTACTGTGTTAGAAATCATCACCCGGTTTCCGGCGACCGCCCACACGAGCGGCACGGGAGGTGTTGCAGCAGCGCGCGAGCCAGGAGCTCGTACGCCGTGGCGATCGAGGTGGGGACATGGCGTTCAGGTCGCACCGGG
>ORMF012504627.1_pt1 | contig 11840 bp, 9 predicted proteins | sample 1779871 | NCBI WGS metagenome assembly ORMF01 (sample SAMEA104232316, study PRJEB22302) | groundwater metagenome | biome: forest; feature: aquifer; material: groundwater | place: USA | collected 2011-08-07 | depth 5.4 m | reverse complement strand
TGCGTCTCCCGCCAGACGGCATCGGTGCGCACGATCCGCACGATGCGCTGCGGTGCCGTGCCGAGCCTCAGCTCAGCCGCCGCAAACAGGCGGTCGACGATGTAGGTCGTGCCGCGCACGCGGTAGTTGACCAGCGCCGGCTTGCCGTCCGGTCCGATGACGAACAGCGGTGGCGCCTCGCTCTGGGCCAGGCCTGACGGAAACTGGATGTAGACCTTGGCACCGTCATCGAACACCTGGCGCGGCTTCCAGGGCGCGTCGCCTTCGATGCGATAGCGGAACCGCAGCTGGTCGATGTTGACGCCGGTATCAGCGACGGCTGTCGCCGCGGCTTCGGCCTCGCCGCGCTGCTTCCTGAGCGATATCAGCTCGGACGCCGGATAGGTCCATGACACGGACGCCATGTAGGTCGACTGCGAGGATCGCATCTCCAAGTGGTAGGTGCGGCGCTCCGTGGTGATGACGAGGTTGGTCTCGAGATCGGCGCCGATCGGCTTCACCAGGATATGGACTTGTCCGTCCTTGCCTTCGCCGCTGCTGGTGTCGCCGACGACCCAGCGCAGCGTGTCTCCGGCTGAGACGGATACGAGCCTCTCGCCCGGCTCGAGCGCGATGTCGGTGACCTGGTTGACGGCGGCGTAGAGCTGATAGAGCGCGCCCTTGGTGTAGGGGTAGACCTGGATGGCATTGATGTAGCCGTCCTTGACGGGGTCGATGCGGGCGGCGGCGTTGGCGCCTGCGATGCGCTCCTTCGGCGAGCGCTCGTCTTTCTGCTTCTCGGTCGCCTTCGGCAGCGGCTTCAGCTGGCCGGGCAGGGGCAACGGCTTCGGCACCTCGACGTACTGCACCGGTGGCTTCGGCTCCGGCTCGCGTTTGGCTTCTTTGAATGCGGGGCTGTCGAGGATCGGGATCTCCGGCACCTGTGCGGGGGTGGCGCAGGCGCCAACGGCCAGGGCCGCCACCCAGAAGCATGCGAGTTCGCGGGGTGTGCTCATTTCGACTCTCCCCGGTTGACGTCCTGCGACCAGTTGAAAGCGTGCACGTAGATGCCCAGCGGGTTCTTGCGCACCAGCTCGACGGTCCTGGGTGGGGTGATGACGATGGAGAACAGGCCGGTAAGCCACTTGGTGTCCTTGACAGCGCCGCCCTCGAAGATCCGCTCCAGCCAGCGCACCTGGAACGAAGTGTCCGACGCCCGCACCACGCTGGTGACCTCCACGGCAATGGTCTCGCGGCCGACCTTGGCGAAGGGGTCGTTATCCCTGGCGTACTCGTTGAGCGTCACGGCCGCGCGGTCGGTGACGAAGTCGTAGGCCTTGAGCCAGTTCTGGCGCACCACGACGGCATCGATCGACAGCGAACGGACGTTGTCGACGAAGCGCGCCAGGTGGAAGGCGATCTGCGCGTCGCTCGGCTTGTAGCTCTCCGCCGCGGGTCCCACCGCGCGCGCCCCACCGCGTGGGTCGACCTCGACGATATACGGCATCGCCGAGCCGGAGCGTCCGATCCACAGCAGGATCGCCGCCAGGATCAGCGAGAGCACAAGGCTGCCGAGTGCCATCAGCCGCCAGTTGTGTGCCTGCACGCGGGCGCTGCCGATGCGCTCGTCCCAGATTTGGGCAGCCTTCTGGTAAGGCGTCACCGGCTCGGGCGTCTCGCCGTAGCGCAAGGTCGAACGCTTGAATGTCATTGTCTCATCTCCCTCAGTCTCGCCTCAGCTCTTGTCTTTGAGATCGGGGCCGCCGCCGCTCGCCGGGCGATCGCCCTCGCGCAGCGCCTGCGCGGCAACCAGACCGGCCTGGGTGGTGCGCTGCCGGCGTGCCAGGCTCTGCGCCCAAGCCGGAGCGTCGGGTTGCTTTGCGCCCCTCGCTAGAGCATCGGCGCCACGCCCAGGGTCACCCGGATCGGATGGCGGCCGCGCATCGCGGTAGCCCTGCGCGGCCCCTTGCCTGTAGGCATCGCGGACGGGCGCCGCGCCCGACGCGATCATGCGCGAGGCGGGCGCAGTCGTGGTGGTGCGGGCGACACCGCGTGCGCCGCCTGCCTCATATGCGGCGCCGACCCGGCCGGTCAGCGAGGCGGCGGCCTTGATGGCCCCGCCCGTGGCACGGCCTGCGAGGCGAGCGCCGCCGGCGGCCAGCCTGCCGCCGGCAATGGCGGTGCCACCGAGCGCCGCCGTAGTGGCGACGGCCGCGCCGGCGCCGAGTTGCGGCGCACCTGACACGAGGCCAGCAGCAATGCCGGGCACGAACACGGCCAGGCCGAATACGGCAATCGCGGCCAGGATGGTGGAGGCAGCCTGCGTCAGCGTGATCTCGCCGCTGGGACGGATAGCCAAGCCAAACAGCGACGCGCCGATGCCGACCACGATCGCCAGCACCATCATCTTGATACCGGCGCAAATCACATTGCCGAGCACGCGCTCGGCCAGGAACGCCGTCTGCCCGAACAGCGCGAACGGCACCAGCACGAAGCCGGCCAAGACCGTCAACTTGAACTCGATGATGGTGATGAAGAGCTGCACCGACAGCACGAAGAACGCCAGCAGCACGATCAGCCACGCCAGCATCAGCACGACGATGGTGACGAAGTTGGTGAAGAACGAGGTGATGCCGATCAGCTCGCCGGCCTTCTCCAGCAGCGGCCGCGACGCCGTGAACCCGGTCGACGCGACGAAGCCCGGCCGCATCAGATCCGCAGCGGTCATCGACGCCCCCGACGCCTTCAAGCCCAGCCCCGCAAACGACTGGAAGACGATGTCGGCCAGGCCCTTGAAGTTGTTGAGCAGAAGGGCAAAGAATCCGATGTAGAGCACCTTGCGGATGAGCTGCGCCAGGACGTTGTCCTCGCCCATCAGCGCCCAGAACAGTCCCGCGAGCGTAATGTCGATCGCCACCAGCACACTCGTCAGAAACGCCACATCGCCCGCCAGTAGCCCAAAGCCGCTATCGATGTAGCGGCTGAAGGTGTCCGTGAACCGATCGATGATGGCAAGGTCGTCCATTCAATCCTCGGGCGTGCAGGCAAAGCTCCGCCATCGGCGGCAGGGTCGCCGTTGTTGTATGTCAGCGGTGGAGAGTCAGTGTGTGATCAGCATCGTCGGCGAACGCTACATCGTCGGCGCATGCTGCATTGTCGAGCGAGCCGTCGCTTCGCGAGCGGGCTGCCGCCCGCGCCCGCTCGGGGAGACCCCGAACCCCCTCCTTTTTGGAACATCAAAAGGCGGGGAGTGCGAGGGGCGTCCCGTCGTGTCGTAGACACGCCTCCGGCATGATGCGCGGGGCTTGGGGCGGCAGCCCCATTTGTGAAGCAACATGTTTGCAACATCGTCAGACCTCTCAGGTTCATCGCGCGCTCATCGGCTTGCGGTGTAGGCGGGGACCGTGCCGAGGAAAGTTTTGAAGCGTTGGCGGGCTTCGTCTTCGGTGGCGAGGTTGCGGGCTCTTGCGATGGCTTCGGCGCGCTGTTGCGCGGCAAGCAGGCTCTGCAGCTGCAGCGACTGTTTGACGCTCAAGCCGGTCAGCTCGTTGCCGGCCTGCGCCACCTCCAGGGCGCCGGCAGCATTTTTCGAGCGGGCCATGGCATCCCCGAGCAGCCGCACGTCACCATCAACATTGTCCGCGATCTGGCCTTGCAGGACTGCGGCGCGCCGCAGCGCGGTGTACTCCTCGTCCCAGCGGGTCTTCGAATTGCGCAGGATGTCATCGCCCGAGAGTGCGGAGGAGGCCTGTCTCGGAAACAGCTGCTCATAGCCGGCCTGCGTCGCCTGCAGCCGCAAGGCGATGCCCTCGGCGGCGCGCAGCTGGGTCTGGATTTCGCCGAGCGTGCGCTGCAGATCCGGTGAGATCGTGGACCCGAGCCGCAGCAGGTTCTGATCTGAGCGCCAGAGCATTTGCGCCTGGTTCTGCAACTGGCGCACTTGGTTGTTGATCTGCTCGAGCGCGCGGGCGGCCGAGAGCAGGTTCTGCTGATAGTTGGAGGGATCGAACACGGTCAGCTGGGCGGCCGACTGTGGCGCGCAACACGCCATCACGCCGACGATCACCGGCACGGCAACACCGGCTTTGCGTAGAGGTTTCATCGTCCCCTCCCCTTGGATCTCGGTGGCGTAAGTCGGTAGGGCGACAGTCGTTCGGGCATAGGCGCCCCCCCGGGAAGACCAGGCAGCGGCGCGGCGGTGGTGCGGGGCTGGTCCGCCGGCGCCGCTGCCTTCGGCGAAGGTGACGCGCCGGACTGCCGTGGGATGGCAGGGGGTGGCGGCACGCCTTCAGCCGGATCGATCTGGATGGACGATTGCGGGATCGGTGGTGGGCTTGCCTGGCGCGGCCAGCGCCCGATCAGCTCGGCCGCCCAGGCCAGCCCCTTGGCACTGAGGAACCGTGCCGCGAATCCTGTCGACCCATCGTCCACCAGGCATCGATCGATGAGGCGTTGATCGTCGGGCGAGGAGGCGCCGCACAGCGCCAGCGCGACTGGCCCGAGCCCCAGCTCGAACAGGCGGTTGCCACGGGCGGTCTGGGCGTAGTAGTCGCGCTTCGGCGCGGCGATGCTGAGGATCTCGATCTGGCGCGCGTTGAGACCGAAGCGCTCGTAGACCGCGCGCGCCTGTGGCTCGAGCGCGCGGTCGTTGGGCAGGAAGATGCGGGTCGGGCAGCTCTCGATCAGGGCAGGGGCGATGGTCGAGCGCTCGATGTCGGCCAGCGACTGGGTGGCGAACACGACGGCAACGTTCTTCTTGCGCAGCGTTTTCAGCCACTCGCGAATGCGGGCCGCGAACAGCGCGTCGTCGAGGAAGGTCCAGGCCTCGTCGAGGATGAGCAGCGTCGGCCGCCCGTCGAAACGCGCTTCCAGCCGCTGGAACAGGTAGGTCAGCACGGGCGCGATCAGGGCCTTGTGCTGCATCAAAGCCTCCATCTCGAAATGCAGCACGTCCGTGACTGCCAGCCTCTCCGCCGAGCCGTCGAGCAGGCGGCCGTAGGCGCCTTCCAGCGTGTAGGGTGCGAGCGCCGCAACCACTGCGTTCGATTGAACGAGCACGGCGAGGCCGGTGAGCGTGCGTTCCGTTTTGGGCGCGGAGGCCAGGCTCTGCAGCGCCGTCCACACCGCGTCCTTGACGTCGGGGGTGACGCGCACGCCCTCGGCTGTAAGCAGCGCCGTGACCCACTGCAGAGCGAAGGCGATCTCGCCCGGCTCGTCGACGCGGGCGAGCGGCTGCAACGACAGGCTGCCTTCCAGCCCGAGCTCGATGCTTTCGCCCGCCATGGCCAGCGCCGCGGCGCGGGTGGACCGGCCGCGGTCGAAGATGATGACCTGCGCTCCGATAAAGCGGCGGAACTGCAGGGCCAGCAGTGCCAGCAGCACCGACTTGCCGGCGCCGGTTGGACCGACGATCAAGGTGTGGCCGACATCACCGACATGCAGATCGAGCCGGAACGGCGTGCTGCCTCGCGTCTCGGTCATCATCAGTGGCGGGGCGTTCAAGTGCCGGTTCATCTGCGGCCCCGCCCACACCGCCGACACCGGCATCATGTGGGCGAGGTTGAGGGTGTGCACGATCGGCTGGCGCACATTGGCGTAGGGGTTGCCGGGCAGGCTGCCGAGCCAGGCCTCTACCGCGTTCAAGGTCTCGCGTATCGTGACGAAGCCGCGGCCGTTGATGATGCGTTCGACGGCCAAGAGCTTGTCGTTGGCCTGCTTGGCGTCGGCATCGCAGACCACGATCGCGGTGGTGAGATAGCCGAAGGCGACGTCGTCGGCGCCGAGCTCCTGCAGGGCCTCGTCGGCATCGGTCGCTTTGTTGTCGGCGTCCGGGTCGACGAGGGCGGTCTCGCGGTTGAACATCACCTCGCGCAGGATGGCGCCGACCGACTTGCGCTTGGCAAACCACTGGCGGCGCAGGCGCGTGAGGTTCTTGGTGGCCTCGGTCTTGTCCAGTGCGATCCAGCGCGTGGTCCAGCGGTAGGCAAAGCCCAGATCGTTGAGCGCGTCGAGCAGGCCCGGCGTGGTCGCATTGGGGAACCCCAGTACGGTCAGCACCCTCAGGTGGCGATCTCCGAGCTTGGGCTCGACACCGCCGAGCAGGGCCACGTCGCACAGGATGGCATCGAGATGCGTCGGGATGGGCGGCACGGCGACCGGCTGACGCTTGTCGGAGATGGTGCCGTGCAGGTAGGCGAGCGTCTCGGCGTCATCGAGCGCCTCGGCTTCGGGCAGGATGGCCTCGAGCATCTGCAGCGCCCGGTCGGTCTCGGTCACGAACCACTCGAGCTGCGCGTACGGCTCGGTCTCGACGGCTGTCGCATCCGAGCGCTCATACAGAAAGCGCTCGGCCTGGCCTTCGTGCTCGGGCGGCGGCAGATACAGGAAGGTGAGAAAGTACCGGCTCTCGTGATGGGCGCCGTCGGCACTGAAGGTCGCGTAGCGCTCCTGGTCGACCAGCCAGGAGGCCGGATCGGCAAAGCGGGCGCCCGGATACTGGTTGGCCGGAACGCGCTCGGCCTCGAAGAACAGGGCCCAGCCGGCGCCGAAGCGCTTCAAGACATTGTTGAGCCGGGCGCTGACGGAGACCAGCTCGGCCTCGGTGGCGCTGTCGAGATCCGGGCCGCGGTAGCGCAGCGTGCGCTGGAACGAGCCGTCTTTGTTGAGCACGATGCCGGGCGCCACGAGACAGGCCCACGGCATGTAGTCGCACAAAGACGTAGTCTTCCTTCTGTATTCGGCGAGGTTCAGCATGCAAGTGCTCCCTTGTGGCGGGCATGGCGAGACAGGACGATGAGAAAGGCGGGGTCCTTGCGGGTGACCCAGACCGCGATGGCGTGACCGGCGAGCCAGATCAGCAGCCCGGCGACCCACAGGCGCAAGCCAAGGCCGATCGAGGCGGCCAGCGTGCCATTGAGGATGGCGAAGCTGCGCGGGGCGCCGGCCAGCAGGATCGGCTCGGTCAGGGCGCGATGCAGCGCGACCTCGTAACCGGGGATGGGCAGGTGGTGTCCGAGCATGGCTATCTCACTCAGTTGATCAGGGCGCCGCCGGCAAAGGAGAAGAAGGAGAGGAAGAACGAGGTGGCGGCGAAGGCGATGGAGAGGCCGAACACGATCTGGATGAGGCGCCTCAATCCGCCACCCATGTCGCCGAAGGCGAGGCTGAGGCCAGTGACGATGATGATGACGACGGCGACCACCTTGGCGACGGGTCCCTCGATCGATTCGAGGATGCGCTGCAGGGGCGCCTCCCACGGCATGCCCGAGCCGGCGGCGTGCGCGGCATCCGTCGCGACCACGCCGATAGCGGCTGTGGCCACCGCCATCATTGCGGAGCGTGCCAGGAGCGATGCAAGGTGGAGGCGGTGCACGGGGCTTGGCTCCTGCGATCAAATGGTGTGAAGGATTGGCCGCCCGAGCGGCTTCAAGATGTAGTCGCCGTGGGCATCGAGGGTTGCGACCTCGAGCAGCGTGTCGAGACGACGGTTGGCGCCGCGACCGTCGAGGAAGGCGACGATGTCGATCGCTTGCACGATCAGGTCGCGCGGAACGGTCACCACGGTCTCCTGCACCAGCTGCTCGAGGCGAAGCAGCCCGGCCGGGGCGGAATTGGCGTGCACGGTAGTGATGCCGCCGGGATGCCCGGTGTTCCAGGCCTTGAGCATGTCGAGGGCTTCGGGGCCGCGCACCTCGCCGACGATGATGCGATCCGGACGTAGCCGCAGCGTCGAGCGCACCAGATCGGCCAGCGTGGCCACGCCGGGCTTGGTGCGCAGGGCGACGCAATCGGCCGCCGCGCATTGCAACTCGCGCGTGTCCTCCAGGATGATCACCCGCTCGCCCCGGTCGGCGATCTCGGCCAGCAGCGCGTTGACGAGCGTGGTCTTGCCCGACGAGGTACCGCCGACGACCAGGATGTTCTTGCGTTCGCGCACAGCGAGGGCCAGCACCTCGGCCTGGTGCATCGACATGATGCGCGCCGCCACGTAATCGGCGAGGCGGTAGAGCACGTCGGCGGGCTTGCGCACGGCAAAGCAGGGGGCGATCGATACCGGCGGCAGGACGCCTTCGAAGCGCTCGCCGGTGTCGGGCAGCTCGGCGGAGACGATCGGCGTCTTATCGGTGACCTCGCGGCGCACGTGCGCGGCGACCAGGCGGATGATACGCTCGGCCTCGGCGTTGCCGATGCGCGCGCCGCTGTCGCGGCGCCCGACGGTGGCGCGCTCGATCCACAGCCGGCCATCGGGATTGACCATCACCTCGATGACGGTGGGATCGGCCAGCGCCGCGGCGATGGTGGGTCCGAAGGCGGTGCGCAGCATCTGCCGGCGGCGGCCTTGCGCCTCCTCGGCGGCGGCGCGGGAGAAGAGATCAGCCACGGCCGGCCTCCGTAGTCCGGGCGGCGCCACCGTTGGGCCGCTCGCCGGCGGCGCGCTCCGCAGGCGGGGCAGTGGCGAGCTCGAGGGGCGCATCGTCGGCGGCGGCCGCGAACACATCGGCGTGGCTGGCATCGGCGATCAGGCGGCGGTCGGAGGCGACGCGGCGGCCGATCTGGGCGACGAACACGTCGAAGCGCTGCTTGCTGCGCATGCGCGCCGCCTGGTGCTCGCGCGCTGCCAGCGGTGGGGTGATGGCGAGGTAGTAGCGCACGAACAGGGCGACCATCTCGGTGAGGAGGGCGAGGTCGCGCTTGCAGTCGGCGTTGTCCTTGGACAGGCCGTCGAGGCGCCTGAGCAGGGCCTCGTCGATCAGGGGATAGCGCTCGGGGTTGAGGCGGCGATCGAGCGTCTCCTCGATGATGGCCGACTTGGCGCCGTTGCGGCGGCGGGCGACGCGCTCGAGGCGCTCGGCGATCTCCTGCGAGAGGAGGATGGAGTAGCGTTTCTTGGTGCGCGAGGTCATGGGGCCGGCTCTCACTGGGGGATCTGGTCGTCATCGTGGTCGAGGTGGCGGTCGGGCTCGGCCGCCTCGTCACGTTCGGGCAGGTCCGGCCGCTCGAGGCCCATGTCGCGATCGTCCTCCGGCGCGCGTCCGGCGCTGGCGGCGACGAGCTCGGACCAGGCTTTTTCGAGGGTGGGATGGGGGGCGCGCACGCGTCCCGACCAAGGATCGCTCGCCGCTGCGGAGCGATCGCCCGGCACGCCGCCCGACAGGCGGGGTGGGGGGAGGCAGCGGCAGGTGAAGTTGCGATCGGCGTAGTACTGGAGCTTGCGGGCGCGGATCGGCGGCAGCCCCGACACCAGCACCAGGGCCTCATCGCGCGGCAGCTGCAGCACCTCGCCGGGGGTGAGAAGCGGGCGCGGCGTCTCCTGCTCGGACACGCTGGTGTGCGACAGCCAGGGGGAGAGGCGCTTGCCGGAGAGGTTGCGCTGGTGCTTGAGCTCGGTGGCGGTGCCGAGCGCGTCGGACAGGCGCTTGGCGGTGCGCTCGTCGTTGGGGGCGAAGGCGACGCGCACGTGGCAATTGTCGAGGATGGAATGGTTGAGCCCATAGGCCTTGTCGATCTGGTGCAGGGACTGGGCGACCAGGAAGGCGCGCACGCCGTAGCCGGCGAGGAAGGCCAGCGACGACTCGAAGAAGTCGAGGCGGCCGAGAGCCGGGAACTCGTCGAGCATGAGGAGGAGCTGCTGGAGCGGACGATTGTCGTTGGCGGCGGGCAGCGTCTCGGTGAGGCGGCGGGCGATCTGGTTGAGGATCAGGCGCACCAGCGGACGGGTGCGGGAGATGTCGGAGGGCGGCACCACCAGATACAGCGACACCGGACGCTCGGGTCGCATCAGATCGGCGATGCGCCAATCCGAGCCACTGGTATTGGCGGCGATCAGGGGATCGCGATAGAGGGCGAGGAAGCTCATGGCGGTGGAGAGCACGCCGGAGCGCTCGTTATCGGACTTGTTCATGAGCTCGCGCGCGGTCGAGGCGACGACGGGGTGCACCAGCGGCTTGGCATCGGGGCCGAGGTGATTGGTGGTGAGCATGATCCACAGGGTGCGGCGGATGGAGCGGCTGGGATCGGCGAGGAAGCCGGCGACGCGGGCGAGGGTCTTTTCCTGTTCGGCGTAGAGCACGTGCAGGATGGCGCCCACCAGCAGCGTGTGGGCGGTCTTCTCCCAGTGATCGCGGCGCTCGCGTGCGCCTTCGGGATCGACCAGGATATCGGCGATGTTCTGCACATCGCGCACCTCGCCCGGCCCCATGCGGACCTCGAGCAGGGGGTTGAAGCGGGCGGAGCCGGGGCTGGGGGGATCGAGCATGAGGCAGCGTGAGAACTTGCTGCGCCAGCCGGCGGTGAGCTGACAGTTCTCTCCCTTGATGTCGTGGATGACGGCGGAGTGGACCCAGGCGAGGAGGGTTGGCACCACCAGGCCGACGCCCTTGCCGGAGCGGGTGGGGGCGACGGCGAGCACGTGCTCGGGGCCGTGGTGGCGCAGGTAGCGGCCGGCGTAGAGGCCGAGCACGATGCCCGAGCCGCCGAACAGCGACGCAGAGCGCACGTCGGCAGTATCCGCCCAGCGGGCCGAGCCGTAGGTCGTGGTTGGGGTGTTACGGCTGGCCCGCCAGGCGGCTCCCCCGATGGCGACGGCGCCGCTGGCCAGTCCCCCGAATGCGGCGACGGCGCCGGCGCGTTGAAAGACGTCGGGCGCTTGGGCGTCGAAGGCGAGCCACCAGACGAACAGCTGCCACGGCGGGTAGACTTCGAGCCCGAGCGCAGAGATCCAGGGTGGGCCCAAGGCCGGCTGGTGGCCGAGCATGGCGGCGGCCCACTGGGTGGCGGCGCAGAGGCTCACGATCACCAGCAGCAGGGCGATGGCAGCCTGGAGAAGGGAAGAGCGGATGGACTGCATATTCGAACCCCCGTACCGAATAAACGATTTCGGCTGGGATCAGGATCGGCCGAAACCGATCGATTTGTAAATTAGGATTCGGCGTAAAAAGAGTGATGCCTAGAGCAAATGCGGGAAGATAAAGAAAAACGCGCCGATATTGCACCTCCATCCGGCTCATGCTCACGCGGACTGACCTCGGGCCCACGAAGTCACGATCCAGGAGCGCACCTAGTGCGCATGGTTCCGTGCCATCCTACAACGCCGGGGCGCACGGCGCCGATGGCCCTGCCTTGGTCCGTCCATGATCGGCCAACCCCTTGCCGATATTGACCTTCTTGGCGACGCCAGCCCGGTGAGGTAGGCGTTGGCGATCGTCTCACCGATTGCGTCCACGAGGGCGTCCCTCACGATCTCACGACTTGTGCCGAGGGGGTAGAGTCGGCGCATACGCTCGCGGCGACCAGCCGTTTCCCAGTATCGTTAGATGCACATTCTAGGCAGCTCTTGGGGCTTTTTAACGCACAGCGCGGTACCTCGGAATTATGGTGAATCAAATCGGATTGAGCGCTCGACCTGGTGACTGTCGATTGTTCCGGGACCCGTTCCAGAAGATCGACGGCCTTTCCAACAAATTCTCTCTATTTTCGTGCTCTCATGAAATAATTGCGACTGCTCGTCACAATCGCCTCCGGCGAAGCATTGTATGCAATGCTTTTGGGCCTTGTCGTGTGTCTGCCTCGCGGAGCCGCCCTTGCCCCTGGCCCATCGGGGGCGGCTCCGCGAGGCGGACCACGGCCCTGCCTCGTGGTGAGCCCGGCGCTGTCGCCTGGACGCGTCATCGCTTGAACGCCTGATCTCCTGAACTCACAGCGGTCTCGGTCCCGCGCCAGGGACCGTGACACGGCTGTGCCGAGACCCGCGAGGTGGCGCCGCAGGCGCGCGGGGCTCGGGCGCGCGGCCATGCCGCGCGCTAGGGCCCGGCCGGGGCCGCTTGGGGCCGGGGGTTCGGCGGCTCTTCGGCCGCGAGCAGCGC
>ORMF010731121.1_pt1 | contig 11844 bp, 13 predicted proteins | sample 1779871 | NCBI WGS metagenome assembly ORMF01 (sample SAMEA104232316, study PRJEB22302) | groundwater metagenome | biome: forest; feature: aquifer; material: groundwater | place: USA | collected 2011-08-07 | depth 5.4 m | reverse complement strand
TCCTACTTTTAAAAAATAAAGCTTCTTCTCTAGAAGAAGTGCTCCCCTTTAGCTGGAACAACATATAATAAATATTTTACAATTCCTTCTTTATGTTAATTAGCTTATAATAATAACTTATAAACAAACAGTGGTGGATTTAATGTTAATTAACAATATAGCTGGAACCAACGAACTACTAAACTCAACAGAAAAATCTCAAGGTTTAGATACTCAATATGATAAGATAACCTCTATCTTCAGCAATACCCCCAAAACCTTAGATAAAGCCACTCAAATAAAAAACTTACTACAAAAATTTAAACCCTTAGACTTAGAAGATCTCAAGCAATCCCTTTTCACACTCTCCATCACAATATTTAAAGAATTTGATCCTGCAAAAGGGCATATTGTTTCTTATCGATTCCTGTCAGTAGACAAAGGTCGTTAAATATTTCAATGAATCCCTAAAACAAAAAAGATCTTTTTACGTTTATTTTTACACACCAATACTTTATAATCCCCGCTTATTTTAATCAAAAACACGAGATAGTATGTCCACAATGCCCATTACGCCAAAAGATGTTGGAAATTTTCCCTATTCATTCTCCTCTCCACCCATCATTCAAGAGACCAGCACCACATACCCATGCACTCTTTTTTTATATAATCAAACAGCAAAGCAAATATTCGTAAACATACAAGAAAAAAGACTGTCTTCTAAAGAAAACCCTAAGATCAAAGAAACGCCTATTTCAAATCAAGGTATCTCATTAAAACCTCTTGAAATAAAAACAGTAACGGTCTTTTTTCAATCAGTAGAAATTATACCTCCTAACTCTAACCTCCCCTCTCTATTCCAATTCCCTCTGGAAAGAGAACTTCACATACAATCTACAAGCAAGGGCTATATGGACTGCATCTCCGCCTGCTCAATATCTTTACAAAGATCTAAATTCTCTTTTAATCTCTTACAAAGATCCCTACCCAATACCCCTAGTGATAACTTCATCTCAGTAGAATCTAGGAAGGAAGCACCAATCCTATCTATCTTTAAAAACAAAGTGAGTTAATATGTCTACAATGCCCATCTCTCCAGACGATGTCAAAAGTTTACCTTATTCAGTTGACAATCGACACCAAAAACAATCTATTCCATTCCATGACTTTGCCAGTATCTGCGACACCACCTTGCAAAGCAACCCATTTTCAACAAAAATCACCTTTTGCAATCAAACAAACAACAAAATATCTTTAACTCTACAGGAAAGAAAATTAACTTTTTCGAACAAGGCTCATGAGCTTTTTAGCCCAGAACAAAAACCTTTTCAAAGTCAGAACTTCTCATTAAATCCTCTTGAACAGAAAGTTGTAACCATCTTTTTTGAAACACTTCAATTAAAACCTGACGCTCTACCAGACTACCCATTTAGATTCTTCCACCCCCAAAGCAAAGAACTTCACGTTCACTGCGCAAGCAATGGTTATATAGATTCTATCTCATCTGTTTATCTAAACCCAACTCCAAAAGAAGGCTTGGTCAACTTATTTGAAAGCTATTTACAGTTCTATTCTCCAGAGAAATTCATCTCAGCAGAACCTGATTTTAAATAAATATTTCACATTACATTTCCCCTTAAGACTTAACAAAAATACAGATTGATTTTTAATGATTGGATTGGCACTATCGTAATACTGAATTTATGAAAACCTTAATACAAGGAATTAAAAAATATGGCAAAAGCTAAACTTAAAGTACATACAGAAAATATATTACCGATTATAAAAAAATGGCTTTATTCTGAAAAAGATATCTTCATTCGAGAACTAGTCTCTAATGGTTGCGACGCTCTTGGCAAATGCAGAGTCTTACGAGATCTTGGCGAAGCTAATATCCTTGACGAAGAGCTCAAAATAGAAGTCCGTATTGATAAAGAGAAAAAACAGCTGATCTTTTCTGATACAGGGATTGGAATGACGGCAGAAGAAGTTGAAAAGTACATTGCACAAATCGCTTTTTCCGGAGCTGAAGAATTCTTAGACAAATATAAATCTCATAATGAAAAAGATCAAATCATTGGTCATTTTGGTCTTGGATTTTATTCATCTTATATGGTCTCCAAAAATGTAACCATTGAAACTTTATCTTATAAAGAAGGATCCGAAGCTGTTAACTGGTCTTGCGATGGAAGCACAGAATATGAAATGCTTAATGGAACTCGATCTATCCGAGGAACTGATGTCATTTTAGAAATTGATGCAGACAATGAAGAGTTCTTAGAAGAAGAAAAAGTCAAACAGCTTTTACAAGCTTATTGCTCCTTCTTACCATTCCCCATCTATTTAAATGGCACTCACCTAAATAGCCAAGATCCTCTTTGGTTAAAGCCAGCCGCTAGCTGCAGCGATGAAGAATACCTACAGTTTTATCGTTCTCTTTATCCTATGGATGCTGATCCTATTTTCTGGGTTCATATCAATGTAGAATATCCTTTCAATGTAAAAGGGATCTTATATTTTCCTAAAATACATCGTAAATTTGACTGGTCTGATAGCAAAATTAAACTCTTTTGCAACCGTGTATTTGTATCTGATAACTGCAAAGATCTTATTCCTGATTACTTAACAGCGCTAAAGGGTGTTATCGACAGCCCAGACATCCCTCTTAACGTATCAAGAAGCTATCTACAAATGGATAAGACAGTTAGACAGCTTGCTACTCATATTTCTAAAAAGGTAGCCGATAAACTAGCCTCAACGCATGAATCTGATAAAGAAGCCTTTCTTAAAATTTGGCCCGATATCGAACTCATCGTCAAGTTAGGAATGATGCAAGATGAAAAATTCCAAGAAAAATCTAAAGAGTTCTTACTTTGGAAGAGCACGAAAGGGGATTGGACAACTTTAGAATCTTACTTAGAGCGCAATAAAGAACTCACCGGAAACAAAGTCTTTTACACAATGGATGATAAAATGGAATCTCCTTTTTTACATCTTTATAAAGACAAGGGAATTGAAGTGCTTTATTCCACATCGCCAGTAGACTCAACATTGATGAGCTCTCTTGAAAGATCTAAATCAGAAGTGCAATTTCAACGAATCGATGGCGATATCGACGCTTCCATTCTCGATCCGTCTAAAGATAAAACGCTTTTAGACTCTGAAGGGAAAACAGAAGCTAGCAAGCTTTCTGATCTCATCGCAGAAAAGCTCGGGAAAGACGTTGATGTCGAAGCTAAGAGCTTAGCTTCGGACTCTTTACCAGGCTTTATCGTCGTAAAAGAAGATATGCGCAGAATGAAAGAATATCTTTCCTTATCTCAACAAACTCTTCCCTCTTCCATGCTAGGTAAAAAGACTTTTGTTGTGAATACGAATAGTAAATTGATGAGCGCCCTACCTAAAATCAATGAAAAAAATCCAGATCTAGCTAAAGATCTGATCGTCCAACTCTATGAGCTATCTTTATTATCTCAAAAAGAGCTGGAACCTTCAGAACTATCTGCTTTTATTCAACGATCTGGACGGGTATTAGAAAATCTTGTGCTTAACAGCTAAAACTAGTCTTCTTTCTTTACACCGAGACGCACGGTCTCGGTGTTCCACTCATCTATCAACTTACCCTTAATATCAAAACTTTGAACTTCAAAATACTCTTTTGCTAGAGTTAGTAAAGAAAAACAGTTGCACTTTTCTCTTTTTTCTAAATACCATCGGCTGTCTTTCTTATCTCTAGGGGCCGCAGACCAAGATCCATCTCCTATATATACAACACCTGCTGGATCTATTTTCTCTGCCTTAATTGGAAAGGTACGTTTAAAGGCATGATTATGATTTTCAAAAGCAGCTTTTAAATTACTTTCTTCAAAAAGGGGACACCAATGCGTTCTTATAAGAGCAGGAATCTCATCTTTATAGTTATAAATCGATGGATAGGCTGCGATATGATATACAGCAAATTTATAAGGATATTCTTTTTTTTCAGCTAGCATCTTCTTAAGCCAAGCTGATTGCTCCCCTTCAATAGGATGCAAATGATCTGTATCTAAAAGAAGAAAAAAAGCAGAGCCTACTACATCCAACGTTCCATAAGATCCATTTTCTAAATAAGGAAATAACTGTAAAAATAAGCTTCCTCCCCCTTTAGACTTGGAAAGTATTTCATGATTTCCAACAGCTGCGACTAAAGGAATAATTCTCCCTTCTTCTGTCCGCATCGTTTGATACCAAACATGCAAAAACTCTTTCCATCTTTTGATAGGATCTCCTCGATTAGCATAAGCAATATCTCCGCCTAAGATCACAAAGTCAGGAGCCATCTTGGCCACAACTTTATTCATAGCTTCAAAAGGAATGGCTTTTTGATACGCATCTCCTCCTATCGCAATCCGAAGATTTCGATCTAACTTAGCAGGTAAAGTTCGAAATCGATATAAAGTAAGGTCATTTCCCAAACAAAATACGTAATCGGTATCTGCTTCTAAGTTTACAAGTAATGAACGCTTTAAAATATCCTTTCCGAAAATATCTTCCAGATAGGAAGCCTTTTGCCAGATCTCTTCATTTGATTTTCGATAAAGAACCTTCTCATCTTTTATTCCCCTATTTTCTTCCAACCAATGAATGGCTATTGAATGCGCAGGATCCTCTGCGTAAGTAAGATATAAAGAATCGAAAGCTTGCAGAGAAAACAAAAAAAAGAAACTACATAAAAGAGCCCATTTAGACACCTTATTTACCATGTCAAGACCCCTTATTTGATGGGTGAAAATAAGAAGGTTTTGAAAAAAAACCAAAGCCTTCCTATCTCTTTTGAACTCTATTTGACTTCTTCTACTACAACATCTTGAGAAGAAGACTGCACATCTGTGATGCAATTTTTTAACATTTCAATTTTTGATCCATCTATCATCTTTAGGACTACCGTAGAGTCTTGAATTTGTGATAAAGTCCCAACAATCCCCATAGCAGTTACACGATCTCCAATTTTCATAGAGCTTCTTTGCTTTTCTACTTGTTTTCTTCTTTTTTGCTCTGGTCTCCAAAGAATAAAATAAAAAAATACAAGAGCCATACCTAGGATCATTAAAGTTTGACTAAGTCCCCCTTCTTTTCCTTGCGCAGCATCATCTGCCCATATTGGAGAAGTCATCAAAAAAGAAGACAAACCCGCTGTTCCATAAAAAAATTTCTTCATAATTTTATCTCGTTGTAACTTTGTTAAATAGTTGAAAAGCTTATGTCATCTTTTGCGCAAAAAGACATAAAAAAATACATACCTTAAAGAATAACCGTCTGTCTTTGGCAAATCAAGGAAAAAAAGACTCTTTCTCGCGAAGAAGAATAATATTTTCTAGATGAACAGTATGAGAAAATTGATCAACAGGTTGAATTGCCATGATCTCATACCCATGCTCTCCAAGCGTTATACAATCTCGCGCTTGAGAAGTAGGCGAACAAGAAATGTAGATAATTTCTTTTGGTTTTAACTTTACAATAATATCCAAGGCAGCTTTTTCAAGCCCTGTCCTTGGTGGATCTATCAAAACAAGGTCCGGATACTGCATAGAAGGCTCTTGACCTTGCAAGCTTGCAAGAACTTCTGCTACATCTCCTTGTAAAACTTGCAAATTCTCTACACCGTTAATCTCTTTATTACTTCTTGCATCAAAAACTGCATACGGATTTAGCTCAATAGAAATAACTTTTTCTGCAAACGGGGCAAATATTATTCCTAAAGTAGCCGAACCTGCATAAAGATCTAATACCCATTTTCTTTTTTTAAAACCAGCTATCTCCAAGGCTTTCGAATAGATCTTTTCAGCTTGAGTCGTATTAGGCTGAAAAAAAGCTGTAGGACTAATGATAAATTGATAACCCTTGACATATTCGCCTATTGAGATCGTTAACTTTTCACGGATATGATCATTTCCTAAAAGCTTCATCTCATAAAATTGTGTTACCTGTCCCGGAATCGCCTGCTGTATACGAAGAAAAAGACTAACCCCTAAAGAGGAATCCGATCCAAAAACTTGCTTCACACTTTCTGTAAAACTTGCAATCTGATCTTTTGTTAAAGCAAATTCAGGACGACCTGAAACAGTTAATGTCACCATTTTGTCGCAAGTATTCTTCCCTTCTCTTACCGTTAAGGTTCTTAAACTACCGCTGTCTGAAGAAGGATGATAGGCTAGTAAACTCGAGCTTTCCCACCAAAAACGAACTTTTTCTAGTATTTGGTTAAACCAATCAGGACAAAGATGACACTCTATAATCGTTTCTACCCGCCCTTTAGCTCCAGCTTTCATTAACCCTAAAAAGTGAGATCCTCCCTTATCTTGAGAAAAAGTATATTCCATCTTATTTCGATAACGCCAGGGAGTCTCTGCTGCTATAATAGGGAAAAAAACATTTTGAGGAGCAAAAGAAAATAGTTCTTTAATTCCCGATTCCTTGTGAGCTACTTGCGCTTTATAGTCCATCTGCTGCAAAGAACATCCCCCACAAACAGGAGCATGCTGGCACCGAAGAGGAACTCTTTCGTTAGACGGCTTAATGACTTCTAAAAGCCTTCCTATATAAGCAGCCTGCCTCTTAGGCCCGAGCTCAGCCTGGACCTCCTCTCCAGGTAAAGTCATGGGCACAATAACTTTTACCTTAGAAGATGTTGGAGGCTTCTGTATAAATCCTGTCCCAAAACCTTTGGAAGAAATCTTCTCGATAGAAACTAAATGATTAAAAAAGGGTTTCATAAGCCAAGCAGAATACTAAAGAGAAAAAAAATAGACAAGGAGAAAGATCTAAGCTGCTTAATCTTTCAATGAGTATTATTTTTTATTTCCTCGCCCTGAAAGCCGCAACATCCCATTTAAAAAATTAGCAGCAACCTTTCTCCATCTAACTAAACTCTTTGCCTCTATCAATGCCGGATCATCTGACTCTAAAACATCTTTCATAATTTGAAGATGAATCTCCGCTTGATTTACGTCCTTTATTTCACAAAAATAAGAAACCATACATTGCTCAAAAGCTCTAACCTCTGAAATATGAAAAACACTTCTATTTGGGTAGAGTTGCTTTAATGTGTACGCCCCCTTTAAAACTTCAAGGGCTTTTTCAGGACATCCTTCTTTAAGATAAATATTAGCTTGCGCAGCTTGAGCAAATAGATAATCGGGAAAAAGATTATAAGTCTCAGCAATTAATTCCTTCGCCTTATCCTGACGTCCAATAAGCTGGTAACCCCCTGTCATATAATTAAGTATCACCGGAATATCTGGATATTTAGCACGAAGCGCATACAATTTTTGAAAAAAACCACAATCTTCTGAATCGATTTTTTCAGGATGCTCATGCAACTCGTGATGAAGAGTTGCCAGTAATTCATCATCTTCTTCTGACGGAAATGGAAAATTATGCTTAGCTTCTTTCTCAGTTAGCGCATCCATTTTGATATGGTAAGATTCTCGGCTCAACTGAGCTACAGAAGAAGCCTCTTTATTTTTTTCTAGACAACATTTTTTGTGTTTTTTTCCACTTCCACATACGCATGGATCATTACGACCCGAGGCACTCATCGGTATTTTTTCTAAAAGAGCTAAAAGCGCATCAGATTGCTTACCCGAAAGACGAGGACTCATTTTTTCTTTTGTATTCACCACAACCTCTTTTTTTTAAGAATGCAAAAGAGATTAAGAAAAAAAAGAAAAATAGAAAAGAGAAAAATCTCCTTTATTTTCGTACCATCATTTTTTTCTTTCTAATAACCATCGATTCTTTTCGATATTGCTTAGCTACTTTTTCTAATTCTACAGTATTGACTCTGACCCTTTGCGAAGCAGCTCCATTTCCTTTTAGGCTTTTTTCTAAATCTGTTGTAATAGCGCACGCCAACTCTTTTAACGTATTCACAGTATCTTTAAATGCCATATCCCTCTCCTATAGGACCTCTTATTAATTTCCATACTGTAGAAGTTACATATTATACAAATATTTTTTTACTTTTGTCGGTTACTTTATTGTGCTAGAATCTTTTTAAAACAAAGCAGAGAACTTTATGTACTTTTTTTTCAATGGTTCCTTTCTCTCCGAACAAGACGCAAAACTCTCAATCTTAGATTTAGGACTTATCCGAGGATTTGGGGTATTTGATTACCTAAGAACCTATAAAGGAAAACCCTTTCACTTACAAGAACACTTACAAAGGCTTCAATACTCAGCTAAAAATATAGGACTTACTCTCCCCTACACTTTTGATGAAATTGAAAAGGTTTTAGAAAAGCTCATAGAACAAAATGGTCCAGGAGAATACAGTCTTAAGCTTATGCTTACAGGAGGAGTAAGCCCTGATCAACTACTTCCTTCCGGAAATACCTCTTTCATCGCCTTTGCTTACCCTTTAACCCCCTACCCTTCCACACACTTTACAAATGGGATTAAAACGATTACAACCTTCAATAAGCGCTGCCTTCCTGATTGTAAAACGACACAGTACTTGCCAGCCATTATATCGTTACAAGAAGGGAAAAAAAGAGGAGCTCTAGAGTCTTTATATATTAATGAAAATCAGGAAATTTTAGAAGCGACCACAAGCAATTTTTTTGCCTTTAAAAAAGGTGTCTTAATTACCCCACCGGAAGACGGTATTCTTCTTGGGATCACAAGAGAAGTCATCTTACGTCTTTGTCAAAATCGCTTCCCGATTGAAATAAGAGCTATCTCTAAAGAAGAAATCCCACATCTTGATGAAACCTTTATCACTGCAAGTAATAAAGAAGTGATGCCTGTTATCCAAATCGATGATCAGCTAATTCAACAAGGGCAAGTAGGTCCTCTTACTCAAGAAGTTATTAAGTTATTTTCTGCTTATACTTCTTCCGGTAGGTGGGAGCCTCTTTCTATTTCAAGATATCTATAACAGGTCTTAAGGAAGGCAAAACTCTTTTTGCCTTTTCATCCATCCTGTTTTTTTATCTCGAATAATATTTTTTAATTCAGGCGTATCTAGCACATTTTCCATCGACCACTCCTTCAGCTCTTCTTTTGTGGCAAATGAAGTGCAAAAAATATACTTAGGATATTCTCCGGCTAATAACGACCTCCAAAAACACCAACTTTTTTCCTTTTTTTGAGAAAAGCTGCTTTTAGCCATGAGTGCTTCTAAAGCCGCACCCGCCTCTAGACTTACTTCATAGATCGCATAAAAATAATAGGGCTTATCTTCTGAAAAAGTTTCCTTAGGGCGTGAAGAGCTTTTTTCTAATAATTGATGCAAAGAAAAAATCTGAAAATTTATACAAGACTCCAACAGTCCATTTTTTAATGGCTCTTTAAAAGGGGGATATCGATCTAGATAGGCAATTTTTTTTACAGGCATTAAAAACAAAAATTCAGGATCAACTAAATCAGCAACTCCTATAACTTGATAAGATTGCTTTTTAATCTGTAAGGATTTTTGTGCTTCATAGAGTTCTCTCGTCCCCATTTTAATAAAATCTTGTTGAATGAGCCAATACTCCGCCTCTTCAGCTATCAACCCGCCCAGGCTTAAAAAAAACACAAATAGACTCAGAAAAAATCTCATAGCAACCCTTCCATTTTTAGACTTAAGCTAAGCCTTTGTATATATTTTTTTTTATTTTAATTAAATCTTCTTTTTTATATTTCTTTATCGACAAAAAAAGACTCTATTTGATAAACTACACTCGTTTTGTTAATTTTTTTACTTTGCAAACAGACTTTGCCAAGAGAATAATATAAGAAAACAATAATTTGAGAATGCATTTTTAAGGAGTCTGTATGACACAAAATAATAAACTATATGTAGGAAGCCTTCCATATAGTCTTTCAGAAGAAGAACTAAAAGAAATTTTCTCCCCTTTCGGCAACGTTACATCTGCTCGAATCATTACTGATAAGATGACAGGAAAATCCAAAGGATTTGGATTTGTTGAAATGGATTCGTCTGAGTCTGCTCAAAAAGCAATTGACGCTACGCATGGTGCTGAATTACACGGCCGAACACTCATCGTCAACATTGCACATCCAGAACAGAAAAGAACAGGATTTGCACCAAGAACTAACGATCGTAGAAGAGATAGCTGGCAACAAAAAGGCTACTAAGACGTTTTCGTATTTCTAGTATTTTACACTTTCTGAGCGATATCAATTTTTTGATATCGCTTTTTTTTGCACCCAAACAAGCCTTAAAGTTCTACTCACCAGATCCCTTAGCTGGCAACTTTTTTAAGACATGAAATCCATAGAACACTCCTATAATCATAAGAGCTATTCCTATTACTTCTAAAAATCCAGGACCCCGGCTTAGCACAAAATAACTCAACATGAGACCAAATACTAATTCAAATATCGATAAAAGCCCCACCAAAGAAATGGGGAGTCGTAGATTCCCTTGTGTCCAGCAGTATAGAGCACACCAACTACTAATAACTCCCAAAATAGAACTACCCAAAAGAAAATACGGCCATTTCGAAGGGAAAGAAATATGTTTATCTATATTCTCCAAGATTAAAAAAAACCCACAACTCACAAAAACAACTAAACAAAAAACCACACTTCCTAATATTAAAATCCAATCCACAGAGTTAATCTGTTTATTCTTTTTCATAAAATCAAAACAAGATATAACATACCAAACCCAGCAAGCAACTCCTGTAACACCAAGGATAACACCAAATAGGTAAAAAGATAAAGAAACGCGCTCTAATAAAAAAGCCCCCCTATTCACTAACCCCATTCCCAACCCAATGCATATACAAGGGATCCAAAAAAACCTAAAAGAATATTCTTTTTGACGCCAGTTTCCCAATAAAGCTATAATAATAGGCACGGTTCCAAATAGTAAAACAGATGTTTCTGGGCTCGCGCGTTGAATACAAAACACCGTAAAAGTATAACCGCTAATCATAGAAATAAACCCAAATAAACAAGCTTTTTTCCAAGCTGGCCAATAAGATTTATGAAAAAGGTCTCTTCTTTTAGCTAAAAGAACCACAACAGAGAAAAACCCAAAAAAGAAAAACCGTCCCAAAGAGATTTCAAAAGGACTGAATGTTAGCAGAAATTCTGGTATTATAAATATCAGGCTCCAACACAAGCAGGCAGCTAAGATAAATAAAACTCCCACGAACATACGCCCCTCTTGACTTGAATAAATTATTTAATAAAAAACCACCATCCTAGAATCGACGGTATAACAAAACCAGATTTAAATCAAAAAACTTTTAAGTACTTTCTATTAATGGAGAGTGTCCCTTTAAAGCACGAAAACCGTATAATACCCCAACAATCATAAGAGCTATTCCAGAGATCTCCATAAAGCTTGGAAAACGAGCTTTGACTACATAAATCAAAATAAGCCCAAATACTAACTCAAATATTGCAAGCTGCCCCACTAAAGCAATAGGGAGACGTAAATTCCCTTGAGTCCAACAATATAAGGCAACCCAAGAACTGACAACTCCTAAAACTAAACTACCTAATAAAAAATATTGCAATTCTACTGTAAAAGAAAAATACTTAGTCACATCATCTAACACCCAAAAAAAACTAAGACTGACAAGAAGAACCTGACAAAAGACAGAACTCCCTAGCATCATCACCCAGTCCATCGAACTAATTTTTGGATTTTTTTCCATGTAATCAAAGCAAGCAAGAACATACCAAACCCAACAGGCTGTGCCCGCAACACCTGACAAGACACCCAATAAATACGAAGTTAGAGATCCTCCTCCCCAAAGGAAGGCTTCTCTATTAGATATCATAATCCCTAAGCCCATGATAAGGCTGGGGATTAGAAAAATGCGAAATGGATATTCTCTTCGACGAAAGTTTCCACATAAAACG
>ORMF012426514.1_pt1 | contig 11845 bp, 8 predicted proteins | sample 1779871 | NCBI WGS metagenome assembly ORMF01 (sample SAMEA104232316, study PRJEB22302) | groundwater metagenome | biome: forest; feature: aquifer; material: groundwater | place: USA | collected 2011-08-07 | depth 5.4 m | reverse complement strand
TGAAGAACGCCGCCCGCAGCGAACTCGCCAAGATCCACGCCCTGGGTGGTGCGACTGCGGCCATCGAGTCGGGTTACATGAAGGCTGCGCTGGTGCGCAGCCAGGCCGATCGTCTCGCGCGCATCAACGCCGGGGAGCTGACGGTGGTCGGACGCAACCGGTGGACGGATGGCCTCGCGTCACCGCTGCTTGGGGGGGAGGATGGCGGCCTCTTCAAGGTCGATCCGCAGGCGGCGGCGGAGACCATGGAGATGCTGCGTGCCACCAAGGCACGGCGGAGCCAAGCGGCGGGGGACGACGCCCGCCGGCAGCTGCGCGAGGCGGCAGTGAGCGGCAAGAACCTCTTCCCCGCGTCGATCGCCTGCGCGCGGGCCCGTATGGCGACCGGCGAGTGGGCAGATACACTGCGCGAGAGCTTCGGTGAGTACCGTGCTGCAACGGGAGTCGAGGGGCAGCGGCTCGGCTTCCGCGGCGATCGCATCATCGCGGTTCGCCAGCGGGTCGAGGCCTGGGCTGGCAGCCGAGGCGCGCGGCCGCGTATCCTGGTCGGCAAGGCCGGGCTCGACGGCCATTCAAACGGTGCCGAGATGATCGCGGTGGCGGCGCGTGACGCGGGCTTCGAAGTGATCTACGGCGGCATTCGGCTCACCCCGGAAGAGATCGCTCGCGTCGCGGTGGACGAGGACACGACCGTGGTCGGTCTATCGATTCTCTCGGGATCGCACGTCGAAATCGCGCGTCTGGTGCTGGAGGAGCTGCGCCGACAAGGGGGCAGCGCCATGCCGGTCGTGATCGGGGGCATCATCCCGGAAGACGATTTCGGCACCTTGAAGGGCCTCGGTATCAAGGACGTATTCACGCCGAGAGATTTCGACCTGCTCGCGGTGATGGAGCGCATCCTGGACGTGATCGGTGCGCCACAAGGTGAGGCGCGGGCGGCGCACGCCTAAACGCTCGTGAGGCCGTTTCCCCCCTGGGTGTGGGACGTGCCCGAGGAGTTCAATATCGGGGTCGCCTGCACCGACTCCCACGCGTGCGGGCCGCGTGCCGGACGTGCCGCCGTGATCGTCGATGACGGGAACACCGGGGTGCGCCAGCTCACCTTTGCCGAGCTTGCCCGTGAGACCAGCCGAGTGGCGCAGCTCCTGCGTGCACTCGACATCACTGTGGGCGAGCGGCTGCTGATTCGCCTGCCCAATTGTCTCGCATACCCGGTGGTGTTCCTGGGCGCGCTCAAGCACGGGGTCGTGCCGGTGCCCACGTCGATCTTGCTCACTGCCGACGAGATTCTCCACCTCGCGCGCGACTCCGGCACGGCGGTGCTGGTGACCGATTGCTCCGCGTGGAACGCGCTGCACGGCGTTATCGAGGGGGTCGAGTCGCTGCGTCAGGTCCTGCTCGTCGATGACGGGGAGGTCGTCGCGCCACGCCGGGTCGGGATGCAGGGCCTGCGCACAGCCCTCGCTGCCATCTCCCGTTGGGAGGCCCCCGACCGCACCCGAGCCGAGGACCCGGCCTACCTCGTCTATACCTCCGGGAGCACGGGCTATCCCAAGGGTGTGTTGCACGCCCATCGTGCGCTCCTCGGGCGCCAGCCCTCGTCGACGTACTGGTTCGACTTCCTTCCCGAGGGCGAACGCGTGCTGCATTCCGGCAGGCTCAACTGGACCTACGTGCTGGGGACCGGAATGATGGACCCCCTCTACCGCGGCCATACGGCGATCGTCGCGGAAGGGCCTGCCGACGCGGCACGTTGGCCGCAGCTGATCGCCCAACATGCGGCGACGACCTTCATCGGCGTGCCGACGCTCTACCGGCAGATCCTGCAGAAGACGACCTATGGACGAGACGATGTGCCGAGCCTGCGCCACTGCATGAGCGCCGGCGAGCTGCTCTCGGACGAGATCCTCAGCGGCTGGCGGCAACGCTTCGGGCTCGACATCTACGAGGGCCTCGGCATGACCGAGTGCTCGTACTACCTCTGCCAGACCGCGTCGCGCCCGATTCGGGCGGGCTCGGCAGGGTTCATCCAGCCGGGGCACGCGGTGCAGCTCCTCGATCCTGCGACCGGGCGGGAAGTGCCGAGCGGTGCAGAGGGCATGCTCTGCATTCCCCGCACCGACCCCGCTCTGATGCTGGGCTACTGGAACCAGCCGGAAGAGACGGCGCGCTGCTTCCGCGGGGAATGGTTCCTGACGGGCGACTACGCTCGCCGTGACGAGGACGGCTACGTTTGGTTCCTCGGCCGCAAGGACGATCTCATCAAGAGCTTCGGCTACCGGGTCTCACCCCACGAGGTCGAGCGAGTTCTCAAGGATCATCCTCGCGTCGCCGATGCGGCCGTGGTAGGCGAGGACGTCGGTACAGGAAAACGTCTGGTGGTTGCCTACGTGGTCCCGCGCGCCGAGAGCGGGCTCACGGCGGACGCGATCTTGGACTTTGCGCGCGAGCATCTCGCGTCCTACAAGGCCCCGCGCATCGTGTATCTGGTCGACGACCTGCCCCGCACACGCAACGGCAAGATTCTCCGGCGTGGGCTTACGCCGGAGCTGGCACGGGCGCGTGCCTCGGGGAGCTAGCTCAAGCGCTTGACCAGCGCTTCACGCTGCCGCTGCATCTCGTCCGGCAAGCGGCGGCCAAACTTGCCGAAGAACTCGCCGACGCCTTCGGCCTCTGTGCGCCAGTCGTCGCGCGACACGGAGAGCAGCGCCGCCATCGTCGGGTCATCGACGGTCGTACCGGTGAGATCGATCTCGCCCTTGGCAGGCAACGCGCCGATGGGTGACTCGACCGGCTTGGCCTTGTCCTGACAACGGGCGAGGATCCATTTGAGCACGCGGATATTCTCGCCAAAGCCGGGCCAGATGAAGCGTCCCCGGTCGTCCTGACGGAACCAGTTGACGTGGAAAATCTTGGGCGGCCGCGGTATGGACCTCCCCATCGCCAGCCAGTGACCGAAGTAGTCGCCCATGTTGTAGCCGCAGAAGGGCAGCATCGCCATCGGGTCCCGGCGCACGACACCGACTGCTCCGGTCTGGGCGGCAGTGGTCTCTGAGGCCACGGAAGCAGCTATGAACACGCCATGCTTCCAATCGAACGATTCGAGGACCAGCGGGGCGGTGCGCGCACGCCGGCCGCCGAAGATGAAGGCCGAGATCGGCACGCCCTGCGAATCCTCCCACTTGGGCGAGATCGACGGGCACTGCCGTGCGGGTGCGGTGAAGCGTGAGTTGGGGTGCGCCGCCTTCTCACTGGAGCCCCGCTGCCACGGGTTGCCACGCCAATCCGTCAAGCGGGTCGGTACCTCGCCGTCGAATCCTTCCCACCACGGGCAGTTGTCTTCCGTTACTGCCACGTTGGTGAAGATCGAATTGCTGTGTAGGGTGGCCATGGCGTTGGGATTGGTCTTCGATGACGTGCCCGGGGCGACGCCGAAGAAACCGGCCTCCGGGTTGATCGCCCACAGGCGACCATCAGGTCCGGGGCGGAGCCACGCGATGTCGTCGCCTACCGTCCATACCTTCCAGCCCTTCTGTGTTGTGGGCGGCACGAGCATGGCAAGGTTGGTCTTCCCGCAGGCGCTGGGGAAGGCGGCGGCAACGTAATGGGTCTCACCCTCTGGGCTTTGCAGCCCGAGGATCAGCATGTGCTCGGCGAGCCAGCCTTCCTCGCGGGCCTGGACGCTCGCGATGCGCAACGCGAAGCATTTCTTACCGAGGAGCGCGTTGCCACCGTAGCCGGAGCCGACGCTCCAGATTTCCTTGCCATCGGGGAAGTGCAGGATGAAGCGCCGCTCGGGGCTCAGATCGCCGAGCGAGTGCAACCCCTTCACGAACTCACCGCGGTCACCGAGCTGCCTGAGCGCGGCGGTGCCCATGCGCGTCATGATGCGCATGTTGGCGACCACGTACGGGCTGTCGGTGATCTCGATCCCGACCTTGCTGAACGGGGAGCCCACCGGACCCATGACGTAGGGGATCACGTACATGGTCCGGCCCTGCATCGCGCCCGCGAACAGGACCCCAACCTTACGCTTGGCCTCGCTGGGCTCCATCCAGTTGTTGGTGGGGCCGGCGTCGTCCTGTGCCTTGGAGCAGATGAAGGTCAGGTGCTCGGTGCGCGCAACATCGCTCGGATCGCTACGGTGCAAGTAGGAATTGGGGAACTTTTCCTGGTTGAGCTGAAAGAGGGTCTTGCTGGCGATCATCTCGCCGATGAGGCGCGCGTTCTCTTCCTCGGAGCCATCCACCCAGTGGATAGCGGAGGGCTTGGTGACGGCGGCGACTTCATCGACCCACGTTTTGACGGCACTATTCAAGCAACACCTCGGCGAGACAGGGAGTCGCGGCGGGGGCGCCGCGGAGCTGCTCAGTCTACCCAGACGCCGACACGTTCGGCAATCGGCCGGGAAGCTGGCACCTATGCGAACTTGGCGGGAGGAGCGAAGGAATCGCGGCGTCAGGTGGACGTGCGCGGCGAACGCCAGCTATGAGCACGGCATGGGTATCCGCGTCGCCAATCTCGCTGGACGGGCGTCTCTCGTGGTGGGGAAGCGGATCGTAGACGTACAACGGGCCTCTGGCGGCCGCTTCGACAGTGACCCGATGACGGTGTACGCGCAGTGGGACGCATTCGTTGCCTGGGCGCGTAGCGTTCGCAGCGAGGGCGCAGACCAGGAATTGCGCGAGGAAGATATCGGTCCGCCCGTGCCGCGGCCGGCGAAGGTCTTCGGCGTGGGCGCCAACTATCGCGCCCACGCTGCCGAGGCGGGCATGGAGCTGCCCAAGGCACCGATGATTTTCACCAAGTTCCCCACCTGCCTGGTGGGTCCGCGCGCCGATGTCGTGCTGTCCTCCGACTACGTCGATTGGGAAGTCGAGCTGGTGGTGGTCATCGGCCGCGGCGGCGAGCAGATCAGCGAGAGCCGGGCGTTGGAGCACGTCGCGGGCTACACGGTGGGGCAGGATATCTCCGACCGCAAGCTACAGTTCGCTGACAAACCCCCACAGTTTTCGTTGGGAAAATCGCTCAATACGTTTGGCCCCGCCGGTCCTGCGGTGGTGACCTTGGAGGCCTTTGCGGACCCGAACGACCTGGAGCTGTCCTGCGACATCGCCGGGGAGCGCATGCAGGGTAGCCGTACCAGCGACATGATCTTCTCGGTACCCGAGCTGATCGCGTATCTGTCCGCCAAGCTCCCGCTCACGCCGGGCGATCTCATTTTTACGGGCACACCGGCGGGAGTCGGATCGACGCGCGAGCCGCGACGCTACTTGAAACCTGGTGAGATCATCACCAGCACCATCCAAGGGATCGGTATGCTGGTGAATCGGTGCGTGGCGGCATGCTAGCGGCGGGCATGCCCTGCGCTCGGAGCGGTCGCTGCGGTACGAAAGGCTTCGAGCACCCCGTCGAATGTTGCAACGAAGCGTTGTTTGGCGGCATCAGTATCCGCAGCCGCGGCGATGGCGAGGCCGGCCTCGTTGAGCGCACCGACGATGAGATGAACGAATGGCTCGACCGAGAGCTTGGGCAAATTGCCGGCTTGGATGTTGAGGTCGAGCACGGTGCGGACCATCCCGAAGGCATACTGCCCGTCGATACGCCGCCATTCGTCCCAGCCGAGCACGGACGGACCGTCGGTGAGCACGATGCGACGCACTTCGGGGTCGACACAGGTGGCGAGGAAGGCCCGCATACCGAGACGGAGCTGCTCCCAGGGGTCGGTCGCGGTGGCCGCCGCGATGGCGATCTTCTGCCCCAGGTCCTGCTCCACGGTCTCGAACACGGCGCGAAAGAGGTCCTTCTTGTCGGCGTACTGATGGTAGAGGGCCCCGCGCGTCATACCGGCACGCTCGCACAGCTCCTCGGTGCCGGTGGCCGCGAAGCCCCGCTCGGCAAACAGGCTGCGAGCAACCTGGATGAGCCGTTCCTGGGTCTGCCGCGACTGCTCGACCTTGCGGTTCACGCGCTCCCGAGTCCGGACCTCCGGCATTCCTGCCCCCGTCCTCCAGGGCCTCCCGCGACAGTTACTCCAGGCCCTCGTTGTGTGTATTGACAAACATACTGAATGTATGACACATACTGCTTGTATGTTATTTATGGCAAATGCGGTTCGAATGTCAAACGCTGACATCCACAACTCAGGGAGGCAGTCATGAAGAAGGTTCATGGATGGGGTTCCGCGCTCGCTGTGGCCGTCGCGCTTCTCGCCGGCACGGCCGGTTCAGCGCAGGCGGCGAAGGTGAGCGTACCGACGCACTCGACCACGATTGCGCTGACGCGTAAGGACCGCTTCCTCGTAGCGGTGAACCGGGAGACGAACAGCATCTCGGTCTTACAGGTGCGTAGCGGCAGCTCGGATACGAAGAAGCTCCTCGCCGAGATACCCGTTGGCCTGGAACCCCGCTCAGTCGCGATCGATCCCAAGGGCAAGGTGGCGTACGTGAGCAACGCCCTCGACGGCACCGTGTCGATCGTTTCTCTCCAGGGTCCGACGCGCTTCAGTATCTTGGGCACGATCGCAGTGGGAACGGAGCCGCGCGGCTGCGCGCTGACGCCGAACGGCAAGAAGCTCTTCGTGGCCAACCACACCCAGGGCACCGTGTCGGTGATCGATACTGCGCGACGCCAAGTCGTCGGTACGGTGAGCGTGGGGGGCAATCCCGCCGCGATTGCGATCACCAACGACGGTGACAAGAGCGACGACGATGAGACCGTCTTCGTGACGCAGTTCTTTTCGGAGCTGATCAACGGCAAGGATCAGGTGGACGACGAGGCCCGGCAGGGAGTGGTCCGGGCGTTCCCGGTTGGGGCGCTCTCTCCGATCACGAAGATCACGCTCTCGCCGCTCGCGAATAGCGGCTTCACGGGGGATCGCACGAAGTTCTGCTTCGTTGGAAACGCCAACGTCCACGATCAGATATTCTGTCCTGACGTGAGTGCTTTGGTGACCGACACCAAGATCACGGCTGATCCGCAGGGTGCGTTCCCGAACCAGCTGGCCTCGGCGCTCATCCGCGGTGGCAAGGTCTTCCTGCCGAACATCGGGGCTGGGCCCGAGCCGCCGGTCAAGTTCAACGTGAACGTGCAGGCGCTGGTCAACGTCGTGGACGCGAAGACCCTGGCGGAGAACGCCAATCTCACCGTCAATCTCAATGCCGAGGTGAAGGCAGAGACGGCACCCGCGAACCCGACGGCAAGCTTGGACAAGCTTTTCGGCAATGACATCGTGGCGATCGACGCCGATCGAGCCGGGAAGGTGTTCCTGATCGTGAGTCGCGGCGGCAACTTTGTCTTTCGCGCCAGCCTGAACGACCAGGGGAAGCTCACGCTCGGCTCGCCCGTGACGCGCTTTCAAACGGGCAATCTGCCGGATGGCGTCGTGGTCAGCGGGGACGGCGCGCGGGCATATGCCTATAACGAGGTCGGTCTCTCCGTCACGGCCATCAACCTGCAAAACAACAGCGTGCCCGACCGCGATATCGCGACGGCGACGCCGCCGGCACCGGGATCGTTCCAACATGCCGTGTTGACCGGCAAGCTCGCGTTTTTCACGGCGCTGGGCACGCCGGATGACGGTCTGCGGAGCCTCCCGATCCGCGACATCATTCCGCTCGAGAACCGTGGCAAGCAGTCGGACAACGCCTGGAGTAGCTGTGCTTCCTGCCACCCGGATGGCCTCTCGGACGGCGTGACCTGGAGCTTCGATACCGGACCGCGGCAGACGCTTGCCCTGGATGCGTTCTTCGCCAAGGACAATCCCGCCGATCAGCGCATCTCGAACTGGAGCGGTGTGCGAAGCAGCGTGACGGATTTCAACAATAACTCGCGCAACGTACAGGGTGGGAAAGGCTTCGCGGGCGATCCGCCGAACCCCAACATCTACAACCACGGCATCTCCCAGGGCGCGAGCGATGCACTCGATCTGCAGACGTTGTGGGTGCAGACCGTGCGCACCCTGAACGAGCCGACGCCCGCCGCCGGCGATGTCAATGCGGGACGCACCGTGTTCGCCGCGAGCTGTGCTTCATGCCACGGCGGCGTGAAGTGGACGAAGAGCCAAATCTTCTACGCTTCCAACCCGGCCTTCACCGCAGATCCGGCCAACGGTGGCCTGCCGCGCGATGCCGGCGTCACGGCGACCGCCGGGCAGATCATCTCCTACACGTCGAACGCAACCAGCATTACGCTGCTCGAACAAATCGGCACGTTCGACGTCAACAATCCGTTCGAGCTACGCGGCGCGGGGGCGAAGCAGGGTGAGGTTGCGCTCGGTGCCCTGGGCTTCAACGTACCGAGCTTGCTGGGGGTCGCCTTTACGGCACCCTACCTGCATGACGGCTCCGCCGCGACACTGGACGATGTTTTCACCGTGCACCAGCTGAGCGCGAGCACGATCACCCAGACCCTGAGCGCGACGCAACGCACGAACCTGAAGGCATTCCTCAACTCGATCGACAGCCGCACGGAGCCGATTGCGTCCGATGGCGACGTGTTCCGCAACACGGTCGCTGCCGGGGCAGACTAGCGTCGCCAGCGGGGGGGGGGCGGAGCATATATCCCGCCCCCCCGCGTGGCCTCTTGGCAGTGCCCCTCCGAACGGGGGATCGACGCCGGGTGCCACGCCCAACCGCGATCGCGAGGTGTGACGGGCCATCACTTGGCTCTGTACGGCTATGCGGGAGTCGACTCGAGCAGGTTCCCGCTACCTAGCGCAGCGTGATCCGGTCGGAGTACGAGCGCGCACCCTTGGTCCAGTCGGGACCGTGTCCCCAATCCCAGCGAGTGCCCTTCTGGGGATGCTCGGGGTCGACCTTCTGGCAGACCTCGGCATACTCCTTCATGGCCACTTCACGACCCTTGACGGCCCAATAGTCTTCCTCGCGCTTCCAGCGGCCGTTGCCGGCGTACTCGATGATGCTCACGCCGGGGAAGTCGATGGTACCTTTCCCGCCCGGATGATCCCGACGATTCTGCACGTAGAATACCACTCGCCCACGCTCTGCATCGATCACGTGCCACTCGTAGGCGGTGTAAATCTCGAGATACTTCGCCATCACGGGGACGATCCAGGCGCGCACTGCTTCCCGACCGTGCATGAGCCCGTACCAGTGCTCGAAGTACGTGCAGTCCTCGGTGAAGAGATTGGCCCAAGCGTTCCAGTCCTCGCCGCATGCTCCCGTCCGCCAATAAACGCGGAACGCCTGCTCGAGCTCATCGCGGCTGTACGTGGACATTGGAGCCTCCTAGGTGGCGCGAAACCTGAGTGGCACGCCGTGGGCGCGCTCGGGAGCGAGCGCACCGTCTGTGAGCCCGAGCGTCTGGGTCGCCGCGGGCAGATCCGCGACTTCCAGCACCAACCCCGAGATTCCTTCGCCCTGCGTCTCGAGATCGGCGCGCAGGGCGGTGGCAGCGGGACCCGCTGCTGTTCCGGCGCCGAGAAACACCAAGCGCACGCCACCGACGGCAACGGCAGCCGCCGTGAGCCCCGAGGGGGCATCGACCCGCGCGGTCTCCAAGCCCAGCTGCGTGGTGAAGAGCTGGGCGGCAGCTCCCTCGTCGCGGCTGCGAACGAGCACGTCCGCAAGCGCCAGGCCGCCAAAGCGCCCAGCCTGCGAATGATGTGCTTGGCCCGGCGGCGGAGTCGCAAACTCGACCAACACGCCGCGCGTTCCCTTGGGATGAAGAAAGCAGATCCTGCCGGCCAAACCAGGCCGCGGTGCTTCGTCGATGAGCGGAAATCGCCGTTCCCGCGCCGTCGCCAGCTCCGCGTCGACGTCCGGCGTTTCGAAGCAGACATGATGCAGCCCCTCGCCGCGCTTCTCGAGGAACTTGGCTACTCCACCGTTGGAGTTGATCGGTTCGAGCAGTTCGATTTCGCTGCGCCCGATGGGGAGGAGAGCGGCCTTCACGCCTTGGTCTTCGACCGTCTGTTGCTTCGCGCCGCGCAAGCCGAGCGTGTCTTGCCAGAAGGCGAGTCCCTCCTGCAGCCGCCGGACGACCAGGCCAACATGATGTACGCGGGTAAGCATCGGTGCTGGCCTAGCGTTCCCCCTTTGCCGAGGTCAAGCGGGACGGCGGCGCGGGAGCGCGAGCACGGCCAGCAGCCCCACCATGGCAGGGACACTCAGCTGGGTGCGCGTCCAAGGAAGCAGCGTGCGAGATACGCCGGCGAGCACGAAGACCGCAGCCAGCATGGTGAGAACTAGGCCACGGTGTTCTTCGAGCAGTGGACGGCGCTCTGCCAGGAGCACTCCCAAGAGCAGGAACGGCAGCAGCAGCAGCGCGAGGTCGTACTCGAGGAGATGTGGGCTGACGAGAATCGTGGCGACGATGACGGCCGCCCATTGCAGCGTGAAGACCGCCCCGGTGTCGTCGCGCCGGCGCCAGAGGGGGATCAGGAGGAAGAGCGTTCCGAGCCCGGCCGCCGCGGTCGCAGCTTGCACCTTACCCGCCGGAGCCCCGGGCCAGAGCAGCCGAAAGAACCCGTACCAGCAATGCATCCGTTCGAGCGGAAACCATGGCTGGTTGGGTTGGTCGATCGCGAGCCGAGCGAAGGCGAGATACTGGGAGAGTGTCGTCGGCTCGAGTGCGAGACAGAGCGTGCCGAACACGCAGGCGGTGACGGCGACCCCCGCGAGGAAACGCCACTGACGGCGGACCAGCATGCTCGCCGCAATGACGAGCAGCAGCTGCGGCTTGAAACCGGCGAGGCCGAAAACGATTCCTGCCGACCCCGGGCGCCCGCGGCGCAGCAGCACATAGCTGGCGGTGAATAGGAGCAGGAGGAGGGGGGTCTTCTGCGCCGACAGCAGACTCTGCCACAAGGGCGAAAACGCGCCGGCGATCAGCAGCATGAATGGCAGGTGGACACGCTGGGCGGGAAAAGCACGCAGCGCGATGCCGAGCGCCGCAGCAAACGCTGCCGCCATGAGGGCGACGAAGACGAGGGCTGCGACGCGAAAGGGGAGGTACGTCAGGGGGACCGCGAGCAGGGACCAGAACGGCGGGGAGCTGGGTGGCTGCCACTCGTCGTCGGTCCAGGTGAATCCCACCACGGCTGGATCGTGTTGCACGGCGCGGAAGCGGGCCTCGTCGTAGAGCCGACTCGCCTCGCCGTGGCGCACCATCCACCCGCCCGCGTACTCCTGGACGAAATCTCCGGCGTACAAAGTGTTGCCGGCATGGAAGTTAGGGGAGAGGCAGAGGCCGATGATGAAGGCTGCGACCGCGGCGAGGACCGCGAGGCGATTGCGACGGGTGACCGGGTCGGCGGCCAAGCTGCTCAGAATCCGTAGAGCTGTTTGAGCTCCGGATCCTTGGCCGCGAGCAGCTTTGCCAGGTTCACCATCACCCGACACTGCTTCCAGGTGGCATCGTCCTGCATCTTACCATCGAGCATCAGCACGCCGCGCCCATCGGGCATCGCCTCGAGCACGCGTTTGGCGAAGCGCACCTCATCCACCGGCGGGCTGAAGACGCGTTTCGCGATTGTGATCTGGCTCGGGTGCAACGACCAGGCGCCGACGCAGCCGAGGAGAAACGCGGCACGGAATTGATCCTCGCAACCTAAGGCATCCGAGATGTCGCCGAAGGGGCCGTAGAAGGGAAGGGCACCGGTGGCGGCGCAGGCGTCCACCATGCGAGCGATCGAGTAGTGCCAGGGATCCTGCTGCGCCGTCGGGCGCGGCGCGTCGGGATGCTCCGGATCCGGATCGCTGCGCACCAGATAGGCCGGGTGACCGCCGCCCACGCGGGTCGTCTTCATGCGCCGCGAGGCCGCCAGATCGGCGGGCCCGAAGCTCACCCCTTGGATGCGGGGGCTCGCCGCGCAGATCTCCTC
>ORMF012178744.1_pt1 | contig 11845 bp, 13 predicted proteins | sample 1779871 | NCBI WGS metagenome assembly ORMF01 (sample SAMEA104232316, study PRJEB22302) | groundwater metagenome | biome: forest; feature: aquifer; material: groundwater | place: USA | collected 2011-08-07 | depth 5.4 m | reverse complement strand
TGAAAAGTTATCAAATATTAATAGTTCCTCACCTCTTTTTATCACTTCGGAAGAAAGATTACATCCTAAAAAGCCACATCCTCCTGTAATAAGATATTTCATATTATGTCTCTCCAGTTTATAAATATTTTTTTATACCATTTACTAAATTTATTTTAGGATGCCATCCAATTTTTAACATTTCTTTTAAATTAGCTTTTGAATACATTTGCTCATTTTCTCTGTAAGGAATGCTTCCAAAATTTATAATTGTTTTACTGTTCGTTAGCTTCATAACAATTTTAACAAAACTACGTATGGACACAGCTGCTCCTGAACCAATTTCTAGATTTAAAAATCCATTATCAAATTTTTTTTGAATAATTTTTAAATATGCTTCAACAACATCATCTATATATATGAAATCTCTTTTTTGTTTGCCTTCAGTTATATCAATTTTAATTATATTTTTTTTCAAAGAATTAATAATATAGGAGGGGAATATAGAATCTGGAGCGTCAGCTCCATAGAATAACTCTAGAATAACGTTAATGAAGCTTAAGCTCATAGTTTTACTCATGGCTATTGCTACTTCTTCAAAGTGTTTTTTTGATAATGAATAAAAATTTATATCCTTATTTAAAGATGTAGATGTATTAACAAATTTTTCAACACCAGAGTCTTTGGCTAAATTTAAAATTTTAAAAGGTAAGAAAAAATTAGCTTCATAAACATCACGAATCTCAGTATTTTTTCCATAATTAGTAGCACAATGTATTATTGTATTAAATTTATTTTCACTAAATATTCTTTTACTTATATTTTTTACATAAACTAGATTTACTAAATTTAATTCAGAATTTATTCTTTCACAATTTGATTTATCTCTTATTAATAAAGTTATGTCATATTGATTATCTTTGATTAATTTCTTTAAAATGTGGCTACCTAAGTAGCCAGTAGCTCCTGTGAGCAATATATGCATTTTCATAAATTTACATCCCACAAAAATTTATTAATTTAATAAGTGCACTATATGGCAACCAATTCATTTTATTTATAATCTAGGCCATGAATAACATATATATTTATTTTAGTCTGTTTAGTGATTAATGATTTTTGTTAAAATGTTCCATTCATAAAGTGTTTCAAATTGTTTTCAGTATTCAAAGCCACATTATTATAGTATGACATGTACCAATTTGCTGTTTTTTCAAAAGTTTGTTCGTTTGACCATACAGGTTTCCATTTTAATTTGGTGTGTGCCTTCGAACAATCAAGTTTTAACAGATTTGCTTCGTGTGGTGCGTTCTGATCTTCTTCAACTTTAAATTTAATATCGCTCCAATATTTTTGCATTTGAATAATGACTTCTTCAACTGACAGCACTTGAGAATCAGATGGACCAAAATTCCAAGCATCCGCAAATTCTTTCTTTCCTTCTAGTAGCTTTTGTCCAACAAGCAGATATCCGTTTAAAGGTTCCAGTACATGCTGCCATGGTCTAGTTGACTTTGGCTTGCGAATAATAACAGTTTCACCTTTTGAAGCGGCTTTCATAATATCAGGAATCAACCTATCGTCTGCCCAATCACCTCCACCAATTACATTGCCAGCCCTACAACTTGCCAATAAGAGATCGTGTTCTTTTTTATATTTATCTAAATTGAAGTAAGAATTTCTATAGCATGTCGTAATAAGCTCTGCGCATCCCTTAGATGCACTATAAGGATCATAACCTCCCATAGGGTCGTTTTCTCTATATCCCCAAACCCATTCTCTATTTTCGTAGCATTTATCGCTTGTTACATTAATAACAGCTTTCACTGACGAAGTTTGCCTACATGCTTCAAAAATATTTGCTGTTCCTATAATGTTGGTTTCAAGCGTAGTTAATGGTTCTTTGTACGAAAGTCTAACCAAAGGCTGTGCTGCCAGATGAAAAACAATTTCTGGTTTAAAATTTTTGAAAACGTTGTAAAGCTTTTCCCTATCTCTGATATCACCTATTTCAGAACGAATATCAAGCTTTAAAAGATCAAAATGATTAGGCTTTGTCGGAGGTTCCAGAGCATAACCACAAACTTCTGCCCCCATCTGCATAAGCCAAAACGCAAGCCATGAACCTTTAAATCCTGTATGACCAGTTATTAAAACTTTTTTACCTGAATAAATACCGTTAAAAATTTTTGATTGACTATCAGAAAACAAAGAAGACATTATTATAACCTCATTTTCAAAGAAAGTTTAATTTATTTTTACCATATCGTTCACGAAAAACATGTACACTTAAAGTATGTTAAATTTATGCCGTTAAACTTTTATAATTGAGTGTGGAACAATCCTGTGCAATGCCTAAATTTCAAAGCGTATGAGTATAGAATCATTTTATATTCTCTATATGCCAGCAAGAAATTCTTTTATCTGTTCTATAATATATTGTAATTTATCTTCATTCATACCTGGGTAAACGCCTACCCAGAAACTGTCGTTCATTATGATATCTGTATTTTTCAGTTCAATCGCTATTCTATAATCTTTGTTAATTTGTAACTCAGAAAAACATGGATGCCTTGTGATGTTTCCTGCAAAAAGATTGCGTGTCTGAATATTATTTTTTTCAAGATACTCTACAATATCATTTCGCTTAAAATTTAGATTATTTTTAAGCGTAATCATAAATCCAAACCAAGAAGGATCTGAGTTTTCTGTTGGCTCTGGTAAAATAAAATAATCCATTAAACCTTTTAAGCCATTTTTCAAATAATCAAAATTATGCTTGCGTACTTGTATAAATTCAGGGAATTTTTCAAGTTGAGCACATCCAACAGCGGCCTGCATGTCAGAAACTTTAAGGTTGTATCCAAAATGGCTGTATACGTATTTATGGTCATAACCATAAGGAAGAGTGCCGAATTGTCCGGTAAAACGAGATTTGCATGTATTATCAACGCCACTATCACACCAACAATCTCGTCCCCAATCACGCATAGATAAAATTATTTTTTTAAGAAGTGAGTTATTTGTGTAAACTGCTCCTCCTTCTCCCATTGTCATATGATGTGGAGGGTAAAAACTAGATGTTCCTATATCTCCAATTGTCCCTGTATATTTCCATTCTCCATCAATAAAATATTTTGCCCCAAGAGAGTCACAATTATCTTCTATAAGCCATAGATTATTTTTATTACAGAAATCTTTAACTTCTTTCAAATTAAATGGATTTCCAAGAGTATGAGCAAGCATAACAGCTTTTGTTTTATTCGAAAGAGCTAACTCCAATTGTTTTACATTTATGTTGTATGTACCTAATTCTACATCTACAAAAACAGGAACTGCACCATACTGGATGATTGGAGCAACAGTGGTTGGAAAGCCAGCAGCCACAGTAATAATTTCATCGCCTCGATTAATTTTTCTATATCCAAGCAGAGGTGAAGTTAATGCCATAAAGGCCAGTAAATTTGCAGACGAACCTGAATTTACCAAAAAAGCATACTTACTACCTAAAAACTCGGCAAGTTTTTTTTCAAATTCTTTTGAGTATTTTCCATATGTAAGCCAAAAATCTAATGAAGAATCTATAAGATTTATCATCTCTTTCTCATCAAAAACCCGCCCGGCATAATTTACACGGGATTTACTTGGGATAAAAACTTCACATTGTTCAGGTTTGTGAACAGCATTGTAATAGTCCATTGTATGAATAAAGAAAATGCTTTTCAGAACTTCTTTTATCTTCTCCTTTTTTAATACACCAACTTTCTTTATCAAAAACTCTGATGAAATTAAAAGCCGTTTTGATATGGAAAATACTGTATTTACCTCAAGTAGGCATTCATCAATATCATCAGGAGTAAGTATAAAAGATATTTCATCTGATGAATTATATAATTTTGATGTTCCTACAATTGCCAAAATATTTCCATTTTCTTTTTTCGTACCAATGATTAAAACTGGCCTTGCCTTTGATTTTTTTGGGCTATCTATAAATGGCACTTTATATATATAAATCTCTCCAATAGCAGCGTTCATAGATATTTCTCCCAAATTTTATCTTCTTCCGAATCATTTTTTATTACAGCATTGTAATTAGCCTCAAGAAATTTTTTATTTTCAAATTCATCTAATTCAGATTCAATTTGCGATATTTGTCTCTCCTCATTCTTAATCATGACGATAATTTTAAGACGTTTAGAGTATAGCTCTTTATAATTTTCAGGAATTCTTATTATATCTTTTTCAGCATCTGCTTCAAATTCCACAATATGCATTATGTTTTACTCCTTTTTAAAAAAATTTTCACATCACCAAACTTTCCATGGCGCTTTTTTCTCATCCCAAAGCTTGTTGAGCATTTCATATTCACGTTGTACATCCATGCATTGCCAAAATCCTTCATGAACAAATGCTGCCATCTCTTTATCTGCAACTGCAGCTGCCATTGGAGTTCGTTCAAAAATTAAAGTTGGGTCATCTTTTAAATATTTATTTATGAAACTTTTTTTCATAATCATAAAACCGCCATTGATCAAATCCTGCTCATTATCAGGCTTTTCACAGAACTGAGTAACAGTCTCTCCACTCAATCTCATCACTCCAAATCTAGCTGCAGGATTAACTGCAGTTACAGTTATTTCTTTATTGTTTTTTCTATGAAAATCATATAATTGAGAAATATCGACATTTGAAACAGCATCACCATACGTCATAAAAAAATCTTCATCAGCATCATTAATATATTTAGATGCTCTAAAAATCCTCCCGCCTGTCATTGTCTGTAAACCCGTATACACTAAAGTAACTTCCCAATCTTCTTCCTTATGATGATAATCGTGATATATAATGTTTTTTGGCTTGTCAAGTTTAATCGTAAAATCACTCATTCTTTGGTGGTAGTTCATAAAATAATCAACGAAAACTTCTCGCTTATAACCAAGACACAAAATAAACCTTGTCACTCCAAATGCTGCATAATATTTCATTATATGCCAAATAATAGGCTGAGGTCCAATTGGTACCATCGGCTTTGGAAGAAGTTCTGTTACATCCCTAAGCCTTGTTCCCATTCCTCCACAAAGAATTACGCATGGAGGCATTTTGCTCTTTGAGTTCATTTTCCGTCATCCTTTTTATAAAAAAATAAATCAATTTTTACCATATAGGCTATAAAGAACATGTAAATTTATCTTAAAACGATGTGAGTATATCTTACTGTTATTTATGTATTATATCAGGACAAACAAAACTCCGATTGCAAAAATTATTATTGCAATAGCAATAACTACCCCACGTCTTATTTTTATTTCCGAATGAACGTTTTTCTGCCCCACAATCATCTTGCATTCTCCAAATCCAAGATGGCTTGCCATTTTTTTTCTTCCAGAAATTTTTTTGCGTAACAGCCCTTTATTTTGATAAAATTTTTTCGACATATTATAAATTCATAAGTTAAAAGCTGCCCATAGCTAAAAGTATTGATAAAGAAATAATAACAGCTGTTATTATCAATCCTATAATAATGGGAAATGCCACCCAAAAACCAAGCTTAATGAGCTGGATAGGGGTTAGAGATAACAGTTCATTAATTGTAAAAACTTTGCTTTGACTTTGCACATCGTTTTCACAAATTGAAGTTGAAAGCCTAGAAGTTAAAGTCAAATATTCCAAACGTGCATTTTCTACTTTTTTAGATGCATTTGCCAAATCTAAAGAAAAATCCTCTTTATTCCAGTCAGTATAATCTATCTCTAATATCTCAGAAAGTTTTTTTTTAAGTTCTGAGGAAGCCTTTTGAAAATCAGATAAGTTCTTATTCGCATTCTCAATATTTTGTTCTAATTGTCCTATATATGACTCTATTTTTTCAATGACAACCTTTTTTGTTCTTATGAAATCGTCTTTTTTTTCATTTAATGCTTTTAAATATCTTTTATCAGTAATTACATTTGAATTTTCATTTTTTAACGATTCGTTATTGGCTTCACACGAATCAGTAATATCATCTTCCATTCCAACTGTGATATTATGCTTATCTTTTGTTTCATCTTTTATAGGAGTCGTCAACCTGCTTTTCACTCCAATAAGTTTTCTATCTATAAAATCATTTTTTGCCATAAAAATACCATTTGCTTAATACAATGCTTCAATGTTAAGTTATAAGAATTTATCTAAAATTTACATTTAGATTTTGTAAAACCAATTCATCATACAAGTAAATGACTTGATTTAATCTTAAAAGATATTATTTTATTCCTCTTTTGTTAAAAAAACTAATAAGTATCCTGCTACATGAGTAAATATAGCAGAGCTTGATATTATATAAACAGTTTACGAGCAGATAATCTGTTCTAAAATTTAGCAAATATTTTTATTATAAAAATTTTAAAACTAGGAAATTAGAATCATGAAAAGAACATTTCAGCCTTCAAATTTAAAAAGAAAAAGAAAAATCGGATTTAGAGCAAGAATGGCTACAAAAGGTGGCAGACTTGTAATTAAAAGACGTCGTGCAAAAGGCAGAAAAGTATTAACTGCTTAATGTTATTTTGAATTTAAACTGTTAAATTTAAGCTTTGAATCTAACTGTAAATAATGAAATTTTAATGTCTGTTGAAGCTCTTGAAATGTTGCGTCTGAAATCTGAATTTGATTCAGTAAAAGAGATGGGCAAAAAAATTGTAACAGCACATTTTATAATGCTTTATATTAGTTCATCGCACATAAATGCTAGATATGGCATAATATGTGGTAGGAAATTTCATAAAAATGCTGTTGTAAGAAACCGAGCAAGACGCATCATAAAAGAGTCTCTCCGTCATTTGCAAAAAAATATCTGTCATTTAGATGTTTTGTTTATTCCCAAAAAGGGAATGACTACACTGAAACAACAAGTTGTAGAAGCAGAAATAATGGAAACTCTTAAACGTTCTGGATTGTGGATTGAAGCTTAAAATGAGTTTAAATTTTAAAAAATTTCCTTCCCAAACAGCTATAGCCGTGATAAGAGGGTATCAGTTTTTAACTCCATGGATGAACTGTTGCAGATTTCATCCATCCTGCTCTGAATATACTGCCGAAGCTATCAAAAAACATGGTTTTATTTGTGGATTTTTACTAGGGAGTTATAGAATCATGAGATGTCAGCCTTATTGTAAAGGAGGGTATGATCCAGTGCCTGAGCATGTGAAATTTTTAAAACATAAAAAATGTAAGGATATTTAATGGCTACGAAGGGACTAGATAGAACATCAATTATTATAATTGCAATCTGCATTATTCTCCTTGTTTCGTGGAGTTATATTTTTGGTCCATCAGGATTAAATTGGATGCAGGAAGATAAAACACAAAAAAAAGAACATGTTGAATCATCACCAGCAAATACAGCTATAGAGCAGACATCCACACAAACAAATACAACCATAGAGAATTCTTCTGTCTCAACACCTGCAGCAAATACGCAAGCTTCAGAGACAAATAATAACCTTACATCAAAAGTTAACACGGAAGCAACAGGATTACCACTTGTTACTATATCGTCTCATGAAAGTGGTATAAGTGTTAAAATAAATCCAAACGAAGGCTCCATCTATTCAGTAGAGCTTTTAAGTTATTTTGATGCATTAAAAAACAAACAAATTGTAATGAATGAAGGGATCACTCCTGAAGCATTATCAATTTTTCCAAGTTCACCAACAACATGGACAATAGAAAAGGTATATAAACCTATTCTTTCAGACAATAACAGTGCAGTAAAACTCAATCGACTTTTTTCAAATTCAAAAGGGCAGAGCTTCCTTTTAACACAAAATTGGATATTAACTAAAAATTTTGTTATCAATTATAATTTTACAATAACAAATAAAAGCGCCTCGCCATTGGCAATTTCTCAACTTAATATCTCTGCTGGAGGAATCCCGCCAATTAATTACTTGTCAGGCGATGTAGCCAGAAGTGAAAGTCACATGATTGACGCACTGGCTACAAATGGTTCAGAGATATCTGTAAAAGTTGATAAAGACAGCTTTTCTTCTTCTGCAGTGCAAACTCAGCCTATCGTATGGCTGGCTGTTTCAAACAAATATTTTGCCAATATGTTAAAGCCTGTTACTTCAAATGGCGATTTAAGCTCAATGAATGGCGGTAATTTTAATCAACGTGAACAAAAAACCGTAACTCAAGATGGCAAAGTTCAAACATACTGGAATGGGGTATCATCAGGAAGAATTGATAATATCAATATACCTGCAAACTCTTCACAAACGTGGAATTTTCAGTATTACTCAGGGCCAAAGCTTATCAATCTTTTAGCTTCATTTGCGCCTAGAGCAACAGATATTATGCATCTTGCTTTCATGGGACTTGAAACAATTGCACAATGGCTGCTATACCTTCTCATATTTTTAAAAGGAATAGTAGGCAGTTATGGCTGGGCTATTATTTTATTAACAGTTTTAGTAAAGCTTGTTTTCTGGCCTGTTACAACTAAGTCAAATTCTTCCATGAAAAGAATGCAAAAAGTTCAGCCCATGATGAAGGAACTTAAAGAGAAATATAAAAATGATAAGCAGACATTAAATGTAAAGATGATGGAGCTTTATAAAAAAGAAAAAGTGAATCCAATCGGCGGATGCCTTCCAATGATTATTCAAATACCTATTTTCTTTGCACTATATTGGACACTTGACGGAGCTATTGAATTACGCCATGCACATTTTCTATGGGCTTCAAATTTAGCAATGCCTGACACAATAGGGCATATTTCAAGCCTTGCAATCAACCCATGGGCTATACTTATGGCTGTAACTATGCTTATTCAGCAAAAGCTTACACCTATGGCAACGGCAGATCCAATGCAGGCTAAAATGATGTTGTTTATGCCTTTAATTATGCTGCTTTTCTTATACAACCTTCCGTCGGGTTTGACGATGTACTGGACTATAAGCCAGGTGTTAAGTATTATTCAGCTGCTAGTCAACAGATATACGGAAGATAAAAAAGAAAAGCGTAACAAACCAAATAAAAAGAGAAACCTCAAAACCGTTTAGGAGAATTGACAAATGTCAGAAATTAATGAAAAATTGAATAGTGCATCTACAAAATTATCTACAATGTTGGATTATCTTGGTTTAGATGCAACAGTAAAAGCCGAAGAAAAAAATGGAAAGATTTTTTTAAAAACATCTTCTGAAAATGCAGGAAGAATTATCGGGAAAAAAGGACAAACTCTTCAAAGTTTAGAATTATTAATCAACAGAATGGCATCAAGAGATGATTCTGAATTTCCATGGATTGCAATAGATGTTGATGGTTACTCATCTTTAAGACCAAAATTTAGTAGCCAGAACAGAAGAGGCGAAAAGGAGTTTGATAAAAAAAGACCTGTTAGAAAATTTCCGCAGGATGAAGACACAGCAAACTCAGATTTAGACGACGACGAAAATGCTGAAATTTTAAAAAAACAGGCAATGGATGCTGCAAAAGAAGTTAAAAAATGGGGAGAGCCTGTAACTTTAAGGCCGATGAATTCTCATGACAGAAGAGTCGTACATGTTAGCTTAAAAGAAGACACTGACCTATCAACAGAAAGCATTCCTGTAGACTCAACTGGAAGATTAAAAAAAATAGTAATCTCCCTAAAAGATAAAAAATAATTTTAGGAATTTTAAATATTCTTTCATAGCCTTTTGATGTTACTTCAAAAGGTTTTCGGGGTGTGGCTCAGCTTGGCTAGAGCGCTGCGTTCGGGACGCAGAAGTCGGAGGTTCAAATCCTCTCACCCCGACCATCTATTGTCAGCGATCTATAAACTTCAAGGCTTTCATTATCTGATTAATTTTTTTATGGTCTTTAACTCCAGGTTTTGTTTCAATACCAGAATTAATATCAACACCAAACGGACCAACTTGAGAAATCGCTTCATCTATATTCTCTAAAGAAAGACCACCTGCTAAAATAAGAGGCTGTTTCAATGTTGTTACCGCTTTAGAAGCTAAATTCCAATCACAAATTTTGCCAGTTCCGCCATAATTAATTTTATTAAACGAATCTATTAAAAATTTATCTACATTAAATCTATTTTGAGCTTCTAGTTCAGATTTTTTTATGTCACGCAAGACCTTCCATATCTCGAAATTATATCTACTTTTTTTAGAATTTAATTCATCTATGAAAATTTTTTCTTCGTCTCCATGCAGTTGAGCTGCGTTTAAACCTACATTAACTCCAGTGATTATTTGTGTTAAATTTGAATTTACAAAAACTCCAACTCTTTGCAATTTTGGATATCTTGAATCTAATACAGTAATGATTTTTTCAATTCTAGTTAAATTAATAAATCTCTTACTTTCAGTATACGTAATAAATCCAACAGCATCTGCGCCGCAATCTGCAACACATAATGCATCATCTAAAAGTGTTATTCCGCAAAATTTAACAAATATTGATTTCAATTCTTTTCCTACTACGTCTATTAATTGGTTATTAACCATATTTCTTTTTTATCTCTATAACAAATTGGTTTTCTACAAATTAAAGGTAAATTAGACTATAATTTTTTCATAAAACGTTACCATGGGGAGTTTGCATGTATTATTGGGTTTCAGTAGTAATACTGACAGCCGCTTTAATTTTTATGGCTTCAGTTGCTATTTATTATAAAAGAAAAAATTCAAAATCTACTTGTTATTTGTCTCAAAATATTCAGAAAAACAGAGATTTAAGCGATTTTATGACTTTTTTCTCGGAATCTTTGACTGCTTCAACAAAAAGTGGAGAAATATTTTTTCTAATAGCTGAAAAGATATCTAAAATCCTTAATGTAGAAGAAGTATGTATCTATGAAGCCTCTTCTGAATCAATTCTAATACCTGTCGGATATACTCAAAATTTTCCTCCTTTACAAAAATTAAATGCCTTTAAACTCAGCAAACCACGCTACGCAGTTGAATCTTTGAAAAATGAACGCATACCTTTTGGTACTGGAATAATTGGGAAAATAGCGGAATCTAAACTTCCAATTTTGATTGATACAACAAACGAAAAAAATGCTTCATCTCAGGAACTTCCATCCTCTGTTAAATCTTTAATCGCTGTACCATTAGTATATTCAGATGAAGTTAAAGGAGTGATTTGCGTAATAAACCCAAAAGGAAATAAGCACTTTGAATGCGCACACCTTGAATCTCTTGAAACTATCGGCAGATTAGTCTTAACGCTTCACAACATTATTTTCGCATATTCAAACCTTGCGAAACAACAACGCATTGACCAAGAACTTCAATTTACAAAAGTACTTCAAAAATCCCTACTCCCAAAGTCAGCTCCTTCATGGGAACCATTTATTATAAATGCATTTACAAGATCGGCAAAAGAAGTTAACGGAGATTTCTATGATTTCGTGGAAATAGATAATAATAAACTGTTAATTGTCATTGGAGATGCAAGTGGAAAAGGTATACCTGCATGTATGGTTATGGCAATGACAAGAAGTTTTATACGTGCTAATATAAATCGATTTACAACTTTATCAGATATGTTTAATGAACTTAATTTCAACCTCTACAGAGACACGGATGAAGGAAGATTTACAACTCTCGCATGCTGTCTTTTGGATAAAGAAGACCATACTGTGGAGTTCGTAAGAGCTGGACATACTGAACTTTTCATCTACTCGCATAAACAAAAAGTAAGGAAAATACGCCCAGACGGAACAGCTCTAGGACTATTGCCAAATTCATTATCAGGCGATTATGACACATTTAGTTTTGTTTTTAAACCATATTATTCAATGATGTTATTCTCTGACGGTATAGTAGAGGCTTCAAATGAAGCAGGAGAAGAATTTGGAATTGAAAAACTAAAAAAT
>ORMF011942604.1_pt1 | contig 11847 bp, 11 predicted proteins | sample 1779871 | NCBI WGS metagenome assembly ORMF01 (sample SAMEA104232316, study PRJEB22302) | groundwater metagenome | biome: forest; feature: aquifer; material: groundwater | place: USA | collected 2011-08-07 | depth 5.4 m | reverse complement strand
TCTTCAATCCAGCCGTTGGAGCCGGGCAGGCAAGCGACAAGCTGCCCGTAGCCGCTTTCAACATTATCCAGGCGCGGCTACAGGCGAAGTTTCTGCCGATCCCAAGGCGGAAGCCGCCGAGCGTTACTTTCAACGTAAGCTACCCGCACGGTTGCTCTGCCCATCACGCTGAGCAAGGCGAGGCAATCCGCGAGATGCTGCGAAGGTCAGGAATAGAAATGCCGCCGAGCAATGACCAGGGCCAACTTGGACCGGCTAATTCTTGATCAACTGCTGACACGCCTCGATACCGACTTTCCAGAGGCGGATGTCTTGCGGGCTGATGAAACCGATCAGTGGGAAGCTGGCGCTGTCGAAGAATTGGAGCAGCTGGGATTGCTGCGTCCCCTTACTCCCGCGACCGCCGTGTTCTGCGACGCCTGTATGGACGGCCACGTCGTAGAAATAGAGTTCGCCGCGCCCGACCGAGCGTATATCCGTTGTGAAGAACACGGCCTCATGCCCTTGGATTTGCAGCGCGCGCGTTTATGGCAGGTCTCACTTGCCGGATTTGCAGTTTGTCTCGCGAAGTCGCCGCTGTCGCCCAGGGAGATCTTGCCGCAGCGGCTGTATCAGATCTGGTTCGGTGACGGCGCCAGCGCGGTCCCGACCTTCCTCGCGAGGGGACTGAGGTGGGCCGACGGCGAGTTCATCGCCCGAGAGGCGCGCTCCATTGCAGGCTCGGGTGCGATGACGATATTAGTGCCCACTGTCGGGCCTGACACGCTGGTAATCGACTGTTGGATTCGACCCATTCAGGGAAGCCTTGCCTTCCTCGACGGTTCCCTCGCCTTGGATCTTCCCGCGGTGACCCCTCCGACTCCGGGCTTGGCCGCTGGAGTTCGTTCGGAACGAAAGCCTCGCACGAGTTCTGACAAATCCTCTGGAAGGCGGCCCGGCCGCCGCCGTCTGGAAGACGATGCTGCGGCGCGCACACTCTTTGAAAACGGAGAGCGACTTAGGATCGATCATCCAGGAATGACACGCGAGCAGGTAGCTTCGCGTTTGAACCTTCCGCCCAGCACCTACAGGCGCTACGTAAGCAGGTTTCAGCCAAGGCCAGAGCGTTAGTCTTTCCCGCTCATAAAAGCACCGTTTTTAGAAGCTTCCGCGAAAGCGCCCTTTTCTGAGCGCTTGACGACCTCATGCTCATGGCATGAAGCGTCTCATTCTTCTGCTCCCCACTGATCTCTACCAGCGACTGGAAAGCGTCGCCGCAACCCAAGACCGAGACCCTGTTCAACAAGCGCGAGTCATCCTGCGATCAGCGCTGTCTGAGTTTCCAACCTCAGGATCAGGGGCGACGCCAAATTGTGATGGCAAGACGGGCGGCGCTCCCGATGCATGAAGCCAACGACCTCCGCTTGGCCGCCGGCATCTACCGTGACCGCCGCATCGCCGTATGTGCCCTGAGGCGGGATGAGGACGGCATCGCCAAGGTCCCCGTGAGCGACTTCTATCCCCGCTTTCGCCCTGGGGACAACTTCGGTCAGGACTGGTCGCGTGCTGACGGCCTCGGCATCGTCCTTGGCAAGCCATCGGGCAACCTCGCGGTCATCGACGTCGACGACATCGGCCTGAGTGAATACCTGCTGCAGTGCTTCCGATCTGAATCGACCCCTCCGCTCATGGTCGCAACCGCCCGCGGACGACTCCATATCTACTGCGTCGAGCCGAGCCCATCGCGCCCTTTGGATCTGGAGGTTCGCTACCAGAGTCGCCGATGCCTCGTACAGCTGCTCGCTACCGCGTGCGTCGCGGCGGCACCGCCAACGCCTGGCTACACCTGGATCGATGCGAAGGCGGAGCCGTACTACGGCACCGTGGGCGCTGTCTGGAACCGCATTGCGAAGGAGCTTGGCCTCTACTACCGGGAGGCGCGCCCCTTTTCCTTCTTGAGGCGCGAGCGTTCCCGCGGTCCAACGACGGCCCAACTGCGGGAGGCGCGGCCATGGTGACGCAGGACGAGCGTGAGTTCTGGAGCCACACCAGTGCCGGCCGGCCTAACGAAGCCGGATTCGACCGCGATTGGCCGGCGCAACCAGGCGCCCTGGCGGACGCGCCGACGACGCCGACGCTGCCGGCTGAGATGATCCCGGACGTGTTGCGGCCCTGGCTGGTCGAAGTCGCCCGGCGGGCTTGCTTCAACCTGGAGTTCGTCGCAGTACCCGCTATCGGCGGCGCTGGCGCCGTGATAGGCCGCTCCGTGGGCATCATGCCCGGCAAGTTCGACGACTTCTTGGTCGTACCCAACCTCTGGGGCGCCATCGTCGCGCGGCCGGGCCTCATGAAGTCATACGCGGTGGACGAGGGCCTGCGGCCGTTGCATCGTCTCGCCGGCGGTGCCGTGAAACGCTTCGCTGAAGTTTCTGCCTCCCAGAGTGCTCGGCAGGTTCGCCTGCACGCTGAGATGGAGGCGCTGAAGTCTGCAGCGGGAGATCGCCGCTACGACCGTCGTTGAGCGGCGCTACCTGACGCACGACGCCACTGTAGAGAGCTTCGACCGGCTGTTGACAGAGAACCCGCGCGGCTTGCTGGTGCTGCGCGACGAGCTGGCAGGCTGGCTCTCCACTCTGAGTAAGCCGGGCCGTGAGGGCGACCGCGAGTTCTTTCTCGAGGCGTGGAACGGAACTGGCTCCTTCACACGCGACCGCATCGGCCGTGGCACCGTGCACATCGAGGCGGTGACGCTGTCAATCCTCGGTGGCATCCAGCCGGGGAAGTTGAAGCCGTTTGTCGAGGACGCGCTCTCCGGCCGCCGCAACGACGACGGCCTCCTGCAACGGCTGCAGCTGCTGGTCTGGCCTGAAGACCCGGGCCCCTGGGTCGCACCCGACAGCTGGCTGGACAAAGGTCTCCGGGATCAAGCCTACGGTGCCTTTGCACGGCTGGACGAGATGGGTGACCTGATGAAGGTGGCGGCGAAGGTGGGCCAGGCCGCTCAGGTCAGCGAAGGCGGCATTCCCTACCTGCGTTTTACGCCTGAGGCCCAGGACCTGTTCGATGCCTGGCGCGTCAGGCTCGAAGGTCGGCTGCGCTCCAAGGAACTGGCGTCAACTCCAGCCTTCGAGGCCCACATCGCCAAGTACCGCTCACTGATGCCGAGCCTGGCGCTGATCTTCCACCTGTTCACGCTCGGCGCAGGGCAGCAGCCGTCCTCTGTGAGCCTTGATGCTGCGTCACTGGCGGCCGACTGGTGCGACTTCCTCGAAGCGCATGCCCGTAAGCTCTACGCGACCGAGTTATCGCCTGGTGTGGAGGGTGCCCAACTCCTCGCAAGGAAACTCCGTGATGGCTCGCTGCGGGACGGTGAATCGGTTCGGGACATAGCGCGCCATCAGTGGGCCGGACTGGCTTCTGCCGGCGCGGTGCACGAGGCGCTGAAGATTTTGGAGGCGGCCGGCTGGGTGCGGGTCATCGTGGAGAACACCGGCGGCAGGCCAACCGAGGTGCTGCGCGTTCATCCAAGTCTCAGGGGGCGCTTCGATGCCTGAGTTCAAGAGGAACTGGAAAGAGTGGGCGCCGGAAAATTTGCCTGCAGACCCGCGCGATGGCACTGCCAAAACTGACAAAAGCCCTTCTGTCAGTTTTGGCAAGCCAATAGCAGAGCCTCGTGACGACATTTCTGGCGACGTTGAGCCATCGCAGGCAGCCGAGGATCTGCCGCTAAGCGCTCAAGATCGAACTGACAAAACTGACGAAAGGTCCGCGGGCGCCGCTGCCGATCCCGATGATCAGATGCGTGAAGCGGATCGACAGCCCGCGAATGCCTGCCTGGTCGCAGGCTGTCGATTCACCGCGCACGTCGTCGAACTCGGCGGCGGGTTCACCACCAGCCTGTGCGCGGTCCACAGGCGGGAGCTGTTCACGCGGGCGCGCACGCAGCTCCAACCTGGCGAGGACGCTCGGTTGCTGGCACGGCGCCCCTGCCGCTACTGCGGGCGACCGGTCGAGCCGGAGGACGACCCTTGCAGGCAATGCACTGCGGCACGATCGCCGCTCGTACAAACGGCACTGCAAATGGGCGCCAAGCCACTCTGCGCTTGTGGCTCCGCTGTGGAGCGACCAGGTGACGTCTGCGAAGAGTGCCGGCGGGACCAGCCATGAGTTCACTTACTGGCGAACCAGAGGTAATGTCCGACGACGACCGGCGCGCCTACACGCCGGAGGAGGTGGCGCGGATGCTCGGCCTGCACCTGAACAGCGTCTACGCAATGCTCAAGGCGGGAGACATTCCAGCCGTTCGCGTGGGTCGCAAGTGGCTGATCTCGAAGCGGCGTTTTGATGCCTGGTTCGACGGGGGATCGGGATGATCTGCAAACGAGAGCGCAAGTCTGCTCCGGGGCGACGCCAGGAGTATTCCTACAGCCCGATGATCTGGGTCCGCGACACGAGCGGCCGGCGTCAGGTCTGGGGTGGCAGCTTCCGCACCAAGGCTGAGGCCAAGGCGGAAGAGCGACGCCTAATGCAAGAACGCGATGCGGGCGCCGACCTGGCGCGGGTGAAGCTAACGATTGAGCAAGTCTTCGACCAGTACATGGCAGAGAAGCGCTCGAAGGTGAAGGCTTCGACGCTGCAGCGCAGTCAGGAGCTACTCAACCTGTTGACGCCTCTCATCGGCCAGGTCCTGTTGACGAAGCTCAAGCCGGCCGACATCAGCGGCGCCTACAACGTGCTGGTGGAGCGCCTCTCGAAGCGCACGGTGCGTCACTGCCATTGGCAGCTGCACGGCGCCCTCGAGCTCGCCGTTCAGTGGGGCCAGATACAAGTCAATGTCGCGTCGCGGGTGACGCCGCCAGAGCCGGATGCCTTCGAGGGCAAGGCCCTGAACGTCAAGGAGGTCGCATACCTTTTGGAGTCCATTAGGACCCATCCAATGGCTGCGCTGATCATGACGGCGATAGACAGCGGCGCCCGGGAGGGCGAGCTCTTGGCCCTTCGCTGGAGCGACATCGATCTTGAAGAAAGCATGGTTCACATCGGCCGCAGCGTAAGGCAGATGAAGGGTGGCTTCGTCTTCTCCGAGCCTAAGACGAAACGCAGCAAGCGAACGGTCGAGGTCTCCGAGCCGACCGTAGCCGTGCTGAAGAGTCATCGCCAGCGCCAGCTAGAGCTCCGGCTTCGTGCTGGTGAGCTCTGGCAAGATAACGACCTCGTGTTCCCCACCGACCGCGGCGCCCCTCAGGACGGCACCGTTATCTCAAGGGCCTTCAACAAGATCGCCGCCGAGGCGGGGATCGTCGGGCTGCGATTCCACGATCTGAGGCACTCGAGCCTGAGCCTGCTCCTAAAGGGCGGCGAGTCGATGGCCGACGTCAGCCGCCGCGCTGGTCACGCGGGGATCGGCGTGACGGTCGATACGTATGGCCACCAGCTCGGCGAAGCCAAGTCCCTGGCCCTCACGATGGGCGGCATCCTGGGTAAAGCCGTCGGCGATCCGGACGGGTGGTTAGTAAATGGTTAGCAATAGGGCCCGGGAGCTCCCGGAGGAACGCACAAGGAGTGCTTTATTTGGGCGGTTTCAGAATCGAATTTGGTGCCGAAGGCGGGGGTCGAACCCGCACGAGGTGTTAGCCTCAACGGTTTTTGAGACCGTCATGCGACGGTTACGGCCGTCCACTCCCGGCCGCCGACGACGTGAAATCGAAGCTGCTCGGCTGGGTTTGGTCGCTAACGGTTGAGGATGGTTGTCGGGGTTGCTGTCACCGTTGCTGTCAAATGCCATGTCGGGAAACCATCAGGGGCTGGGAAGCGAGGGGTGAGATGGCTTCCAGTCTCCGCGAACGCCCTCACCTCCTAAACCTATGCAAACGTTATATGATAACTGTGGTTGAAACCTATAATTGCAAGGAGTGTGAAGTATGGTCTCCCAGGAAGAAGTCGACCAGGACTGGGGGGCGCTCGCCGATCTTGAGCCGGTCGACCGCGAGACTAAGATGCTGGCTCGCTACAGCGAGTTGGCCGCAACATCAGAGGAAGAACGCCAAGCGAAGCTACGCGCCATGGCAAGGGCTGAATATGCGCTTCCTGACGAGATGTTGAGGCTCTTTACGGTATCCCGAATGAGAACCTGGCTTACCCTTGATTACGAGAAGGCCGCGACCATCGCCCAATCTTATGACGCGATCATGCAGGAAATGCCCGGCGCTGCCGCAATGCGGCGAGTCACCCTCGTACAGCAGCTAGTGGCTGAGTTCTCTGCGGAAGAAGAGGCGCGGCTTCGTGAGCTGGTCCCGAAGGTCTTCGCAGGCGCGCCCGGTCGGATGGCGGCCTTGGAACGACCGGAGCTGCCAGTCGAGACACGCGGGCTGCCGTCCAGGAAGCCGTGGTGGGCTTTCTGGCGAAAGGCCTAAAGTTTGGGCTTTGGTCCAAAGGCCAATCGCATCCGCGACGTTGGCCCAGCTCCTGCCTTCCTGCCCCTGACGCGCGCCAGTAAGGTCCTGTCGCCGCTAGCGAACTTGTGGGCTATAAGCATGACCCCTGCGCCGACTCGCCTGCATGGCGTTGGAGCCTGGCGGGCCAAATGGCGAGCTATATGGTCGGGCCCCCGCGACCCGGCTCTGGTATCATCCAAGCATTCATCCACCAGGAGATCAGACTCATGGGCGAAAAAAGTCCCAAGAACATAAAGAAGGCCAAGAAGCAACAAATCGTGAAGAAGGCTGAAGCGGCGGTAAAGGCAGCGCCCAAACAGTAGAAAAAGGCTGCCGTTCCAGGTTCGACGGCCCGGACTGGTTCTCTAAAGCCCGATAGCCTCAGCGACCTTCCCCCAGCTCCGGTCCTCCTGCCCCTCGATCCGCCTGAGATACGTCGTCGTCACCGCCAGGCTGCTGTGGTCCAGGAACCGTGATACGTCCTCGATGCTCTCCCCAGCGTCTCGTCGCAGCTTCGCAGCCGAGTGCCTGAAGATGTGAACGCCTGCAAGCGGCAGGCCAGCCTTCGCCAAGTAGCGCCTGAGATTCGTATAGAACGTGCCGCTCGTGATCCCGCGGCCGTTGCGCGTGTCTGGCCACAGCGACTCGTCTGGTCGCATCGTTGCGAGGTCCCTACCGACTACCGCCAGCCAGGTCTGGATCGCCTCGAACGCAGGTCGCGGTAGTTCGCGCTTGCCCGTCTTGTGCCCTTTGCCAACGTATGAGTAGTAGAGCGCCCCGCCTTCGTCCGCGAGGCTGGACGCCGTCATGCCCAGGACCTCGGCGCGGCGCCGGCCGGTGAAGGTCAGCGTCAAGATGATGGCGCGGTCTCGAAGCCCGACCGGCGTGGGCGGCACCACATCCAGGAGCCGGTGGATCTGCTCGCCGCTCATGCCGCGCGCCGTGCCCTGGAGAACACGCGGACGCTCGATGGCGTCGCAGGGGTTCGAGGCGACGACCTTCATTCTTATGAGAAAACGGTAAAAGCTGCTGAGACAGGCGAGCCGCGCACCGATCGTGACCGACGAGGGCTCCTTGCCCGAGAGGCCGACGCCATAAGCCCAGGCGAATGCGTCCTGAGATGTGACCTCGTCAGGAGTCTTGTGACTGCGGCCGAAGAAGTCGTTTAGCATTCGCGAGTAGCCGACGACGGTGCGCATGGACCCCGACCGGCGCTGCTTCTCAGCCAGAAAGGCGTAGAGGCTGCGTTCCCAGCCGGCGGCGGACTCGTCGAGGTAGGTGATGGCGTTGGGCATGGCGACTCCTTCGTGAGCGAGGTGCCACCATACACGCTTTGTGTGCGGTCGAAGTCAAGTTAGAGGTCTTGGCAAACAGAAAGCGCCCACCCTGAGGTGGACGCTCTGTGAACCGGTGGGCCCCGCCTCCCATCGATTCGTCCTATTCTAACGGCTGGCGCGGTCGAATGTTTCTAGGGGCGGCCGAAGCGTTTCACCATGAACTGATCGTGGTCTACGTCGTCTCCGTGGCTCTACAAAAGCCTCTGTAGCTCGCCGCTGATCGTGGCGGGGTCCGTGTTCCAGACTGCTGCCCATAGGCCGAAGGCGCCGTGGTGGTTAACGGCCCGGACCCAGCGGTCGAGTGCGGATTGCTTGGCGCGATCCTGTTCGATCTCGCGCCCGTGAGTCTCGACGATGACGTTAAGTCGAGCGCCGTCGCGTTTCAGGATGCGCACAACGAAGTCAGGAGTATAGTCGTGCTCCGCTCCCCCGAACTCATAGGGGATCGTGAAGTCCATGTGGTCATTGCGGACGTAGGCCTCGACATACAGCGCGTTTGGATGCTCAAAACGGAACGCGACGCTGTTCTCCCACGGCGAGTCGAGTACGACGTGGCTGACGTGGCTCTTAACGGTCGGGTTTACGCTGCGCATCGTGCGGAACATCACCTCGCCTGAGGAGCCGACCGGGCGGTAGCGCTCGATGCGCGGGAGCAGAGGTGCTTCCCCTGAGGCGGTATCAGGCTCGATTGCGTTGTAGAGACGGTTGACAATCTCGTCCATGTACTTCTTAAGTGCGATCTCTTCTGGCGGAACATCTTTGAACACGACTCGCCGCTCGACGTACTGCCAGGCGTAGTCCAGCACTTGAGGGAATATCTGGACCCGGCTGGTCGGGCCACGGTTCGCCGTGAGCGTCTCCGTGACGCGTCGCGCGATCTCGAACACGGTGCCCTGAAGGCGCTGACGCTCGTAGAACGGGTTACGGTCCTGGTACTCCGTGCCGATTGCGGCGCTGCGGTCGGGGCGTCCGACCCGATAGCCGACACCGCCGCCGACGAGCACTTCGGTCGGTTCCTTAAGCGGATCGACTACCAGGAGCGGTTGGGCTGCGATGTCGGCTTTGATCTTCTCCTTCACATCAAAAACGTAGCCTTCGACGCGCGGAAAAGTGATCTCGTACTGCTTGCGCTCCTTTAGCGCCTGAACGAGCAGCGAAGGCTTCGGTGGCGCGGCGGAACGGAACGTCTGCTTCTGGACGGGGATGACCTCGAATGGGATTCCGTATACGTCGCAATACTCGGGTACCGTGAAGTCGTCGTAATTTGTCCGCCGGAGGCCGCGGCCCACGACCTGCTCGCAGAGCAGCTGAGACCGAAACGGCCTGATGCCGAGGATATGCGTGACGTTCTGGGCGTCCCAACCCTCCGTGAGCATGCTGACGGATACGACGCAGCGAACCTGCTCCCCGGGCTTGCCGAGTTTGCCCACCGTGGACACTTTCTCGCGCAGGATCTCGGCGGCGTCTTTGCGGGACTGACCTTCCGCCCGCGCTTCGGCGTCGGCGAGGAGCTTCGAGTCAATTCGCAGCGTGCGCTCGGTGCCGTCGATGTTCTTCAGCTCGCTGAAGCCGAGGCCTTCACGTGCAATCGTGTCATGGACCTCGCGCGCGAGGTCGGTGTTGTCGCAGACGATGATCATTACCGGCGGCACTTCAACGCCCGCATCCTCGAATCCGACGAACGTCTCCTTCCACTCGCCAGCGAGCGTAATGGCCGCCGCCTGGGCTTCGCGCCAGACGGACTCGGGCTTAGCCTTGCGGCGCGGGCCTTCGCGCTCGCCGGCCGGGAGTGCTTGCATGATGTGATCCCACAGACGAAAGTACTTCGGGTCAAGCGTGCCGGAGTCATCGGCGACCGGCACGCGCGGGATCTTGACGATGCCGCACTCGATGGCGTCGACGAGGCCAAAGTCGGACACTATCCAGGGTAGCGGCGTGCCTTCTTCGTAGCCTGAGCCCGCGATATAGAACGGCGTGGCCGAGACGTCGACGCACATGTTGATGCCGCGGGAGCGCTCGATCTTGTCGAGGCCGGTGACCCAGATTCGCGCTTCCTGCTTGTCTTCTTCGGCCTGCTTCTTCTCCGCGGCGGTCATCTTCGGAAGTTCGAGCTGTCCAGGCTCCGCCGGAGCGCCGAGCGCTTCGCGGTAGGCGTGGTGCGCTTCGTCATTGAGGACAAGGATGCGCGTCTTCGACCCGAGCTCTTTGACAAGGACGCGGCGAGCGAACGCCTCGTCGCTCTCTTTGCCACGCTGCACGACGCCGCGCCTCGGATCGCGATCTTCTGCGAGTGCGTGCCAGTTTGTGATGAGGAATTTGCCGCGGTTCAGCGATTCCATTAGGCTGCCGGGTACGATTTCAAAGTGCTCGTAGTAGTTCTCAGGATGTGATGGCTTTAGAACTTGCAGTCGCTCCCTTACGGTAAGGTTGGGACAGAGGATGAGTACGGCGTCCGAGAAGCGCGTGTCCTGACGGTTTTGAACGCGGTTGAGAATGGACCAAGCGGCGACCATGGCCATGACTATCGTCTTGCCGCTGCCGGTAGCCATCTTGCAGCAGTAGCGCCGGAGGGCGCCGTCTAAGGGGATGTCGATACCAGATCGGGCGCCGGCAGGCGACTCGGCGAGCCAGATGATCGTCTCGGCCGCCTCGCACTGGCAAAAGAAGAGCCTTCGGAAGCGGTCTTCGCGGTTCCAATAGCGGAGCAACTGGCGCGTAACGCCGGTCGCGCCGGGATAGCCATCGTGGCGCCACTGGCCGACGCGGCGACGGATCTCGTTGACCGTCGCCAGCGGGATGAACTGCTCCTCGGCGATCGGCCCCATTACGACGCGCGTCCGCGGCCGCTGCCAGTAGCCGGCGCGACGGCGTGACTCGATGAGCTGCGGTTCGTTGTCGACGTAGTCGTAATGGCGCGCCGGCTCGGTAAAGGGTTTATTGATGATCGGCTCGTCGACCGCGAGGGCCATGTCGCTACCTCACCCCGTCGAGCGGGAGGATGCGAATCACCTCGTTGCCGCGGAAGTCGAGCACTTTCACAGCAACGGTGCGGTGTTCGCCGCCGGGGAAGGCGAGTGACAGTGTGCCGCGCATTGCCTCGAAGCGTTCTTCGTCGATGACGCCCTTGAGCGCACGCTGAAGGCGAGCCCATGCGTCCTTTTCGCCTGGGAAGAACGCCTGACAGATACCGAATGTTCTGCCGTCGTAATCCTGGTCGAGGAACCACGCGGCGACGTTGTTGCCATCGGTGGAATTTACTTCACCGGTCTCGGGATCGTAAATGTCGACGCCACGCAGCTCGATGACGTAGGCGCCGTCCCCCTCCCTATGAACCTTTGCGTCGGGCTGGCCGAAAACGCTGAAGAGCTGCGAGTTGGAGGTAACCTTGAGCAGGCCTTCGAGCTGCACGTCCGGGCGGATGTGGGCGAGCTCCATCTTGAGGCTGGGGTCACGGTTCTCCTGAATGAAGGCCTGCGCGGCAATGTCGAAGGAGAATCCGGCGAAGATAAGAAGGTCATACATTCGGGCGCCGCGGGCGGCCTGCTCGACTTGCTGGATGGGCACGGCACCGTACTGCGGGCCAAACGAAATGGCGATGCGCTGCTCGCGGCCGTCGACGGCGACTTCAGCCTCAGCATGGACGAAGCCGCCGTGCGCAGTCTTTCGGAGATTGGGGAGCAGCATCTTCTTGCCGCCCAGGAACGTGACGCCGTCCTTGCGCATGAGGCCGAGCAGCGTACCGATGTACTCGTCTGCTTCGATGGCGACTTGGACTTCGTGACCCTCGGGATACGAGGCGATTGGCGACTCCTCGACGGCCGCCATCGCGGGGACCGGAATCGCCTCGACGGTGAAAGGGCCGCTGACCCGCACGCGGCCGCGGTCGACGAGCGGTCGGTCGTAGAGCGTCTCTTGCTCGGCGTCCTCGCGGATGATGTTCGCGCGCTCCTCCTGCGTCTTTGCGGCGTCCAGGCGCGTATTCTGCGCGATGGATTTGAGCGTAATGTGGGGAACGGTCTCACACTTGAAGCCGCCGGAGACGCCGGCGTCGGGCCAAGCGAGGCGATAGTACGGGAACGTCGCCGTCATGAGGCGCT
>ORMF010049131.1_pt1 | contig 11848 bp, 5 predicted proteins | sample 1779871 | NCBI WGS metagenome assembly ORMF01 (sample SAMEA104232316, study PRJEB22302) | groundwater metagenome | biome: forest; feature: aquifer; material: groundwater | place: USA | collected 2011-08-07 | depth 5.4 m | reverse complement strand
TGAATTCCCAAAACTCGCGATGGCGGAATTTCTCGTATGAGCAAGCCGTTCAAATCCGCTCGGAAGTTTGGTCACTTGATCCCCGTGACTCATCCACACCTGCATTTTTTTGGGAAGTCCTTTGAAAAGTTCGGCAGGCTTACTAACGGCAAGCTCTGCATGCCCATATTCCCGAAGGCGCACTTTCTTAACGCGGCCTTTCATTAAATGAGCGATTAATTGAAGGCCGTAACAAATCCCGAGAATAGGAATGCCAAGGTCAAAAATACGTTTATCCGGAATCGGTGCATGTTTTTGATACACATTCGCGGGAGAACCGGAGAGAATAATTGCACTGGGATTAATTTTGAGAATTTCTTCGAAGGAAACGTAATAGGGATGAATAACGGAGAAAACTTTATGCTCTCTCACCCGGCGCGCAATCAGCTGTGTATATTGAGAGCCGAAATCGAGAATCAGAATGGTACTTCTTTCCATAAAATTTTCTAAAAACCCGTTTTACGGGATTACTTCATCATTCCGACTTTTTGAGCTGCTTGGAAAAGTTTGCCTTCTGTTTTAATCGCAGGCGCAATCACAATTTCTGTCATTTGAAGCTCTTTCACATTTCTTGCGCCGACATTTCCCATGCATGTTTTTAGCGCCCCAACTAAATTCTGCGTTCCGTCATCCAATTTTGCGGGCCCAAATAAAATTTCTTTGAGAGTTCCTGTGGTGCCTACGCGAATTCTGGTTCCGCGCGGGAGATTGGCGTGAGGCGTTGCCATTCCCCAATGAAAACCTTTGCCGGGCGCTTCTATCGCGCGCGCAAATGCGGAACCCACCATCACGGCATCCGCCCCGCAGGCAAACGATTTACAAACGTCTCCGCCTGTCGACATTCCGCCGTCCGCAATAATCGGAACATAGCGCCCTGATTTCTTGAAATAAAATTCTCTGGCTGCCGCTGAGTCGCAAATAGCTGTGACCTGCGGAACTCCGAGGCCTAACACACCGCGCGTAGTGCACGCAGAACCGGGCCCGATACCTATTAATAGGCCGCTTGCCCCGGCAGTCATTAAATCAACCGCTGTCTGATAGGTGACTGAATTACCGAGAATCACGGGAATTTTCATCCGCTTGCAGAACTTTTCAAAATCGAGAGTTTGATAAGCCTTGGCCAAATGTTTGGTAGTCGTGACGGTCGACTGGACCACAAAAATACCACAGCCGGCTTCTTCAGCAATTTTTGCGTACCGCTCCGCTTTCTGCGGGATAGAACTGACGGCCACGGGAACGCCGGACTTTTTAATTTGAGCAACACGTTTAGCGATTAATTTTTCTTTAACCGGCGGAACATAAATTTTTTGGACAAGCTCTGTGGCTTTTTCAGGAGTCGATTTCGCGATGTCTTTCAGAATGGAAATGTAATCGTCGTAACGGGTGTAAATGCCTTCGAGGTTCAGAACTGCGAGACCGCCGAATTTTCCCATTTGGATCGCAAATTCAGGGTCAACGACACCATCCATGGCAGAAGCGATGAATGGAATTTCAAATTTTATGTCGCCGATACGAAAACGAATGTCAACTTCGTCAGGATTAATCGTCAAGTTACCGGGAACCAAAGCAATTTCGTCAAAACCGTATGCCCGCCTTGCTTTTCTATCTCGTCCGATCCACTCGCTCACGGCTAAAAATCCTCCGATAAAAAATAAAAATTTCTTGTTCTAAATGAACGCTACTTTTAGTTTTTGGGTGAATAGAAACTGCATCGGTGGGATATTACGTGCACCGATAGAATATCATACAGAAAGGCATTTTCCTTGTCAATGGAGTGTTATGAAGAAAAAAATACGGATTAGGCGGAATAAGCAGTCATGAGTTTACTTTTATAATCGTTAACCATTTCTTTGATCGCGGAAAGCATCATGTCGATTTGCTTCTGGTTAAAGACCGTAGATTCAACCTTAGACCAAAATTCCTTATCAAGAAGTCCGGAATCAGAAGCTGATAAGAAAAGATGTGGTTGAAGCTTGATTTTGTCTCGTTTTTCACGCTGAAGAAGTGCCGTACGTGCAGCCCGATAGCTTTTCACAATCAATAATTCTACCCCTTCCTTTTCTAATTTCAATCGGACAGGCGCAAGCGCCGATTCGTCAACGCCATTCGGTGCAATTGCAATCATGAATTTAGACTTTGTCATTTGAGCAACTGCGAGAGCCAGCTCAGGCGCGCCATCCTGCATAAGCAAAAGATTTCCAATGACAGGAATAGTAGTGTCGGAAAATGTATCAATCCCAACTTCTCTTTGGATCGATGCAACATCCGAAAAAATTTTATTAAATTGGTTAACCATTTCCTGAATAGTCTTTTGTAAAACGATGATTGATTTGAAATCAACGGTTTCGTTAAATTCGTCAGAATTATTCATTTGACGCGCTTCAGAGCGGGTGTTATCTTCTTCCTTGGTGAGAGTCGAATTCATTTCATCAAAGATACCGTTTTTTAACCAACGAGAACTTAAGATTAAGTTACCCCCTAAAGGAGCTGTTTCTACCAATTGAGCCAACTCATCATCCACTTGATTCAATGACACCCAATTAGTTTCTTCCCTAGATTGAATGACTCGTCTTCGCTTTTCTGGATTATCCGGTAAGGGATTTGACATGATTTCAATAAGTGCACGCCTTTTTCCCAATAACCTTTGCACTTCGGGCCTGTCATCAGCAGCTAAAACATGACTCACTTCTTTCAACTCCCGCGCTTCGGAGCGGGTGGAATTTTCGTTATATAATTTAACGGCAGCTTCTAAATTTTGAAATTCTTCGGGTGAATTTGGGGATTGCAAATTTTGATTTGGTTCTAATACGAGCTCACCGGTTTTATCATTAAATATTGCTTCATACCCATGCTCGAAATTAAACCGTTTTTGATCATTAAACTGAATCCATGCAAGCGAGCCTGAATAACCCGTATCCAACTTAATGACAACTTTATAGCCTTGTTTTACTTTTACTCCTTCCGGTGCACGATTAGTATTAATGTCGAATCGAACTGCTGTTTCAATATTTTGTTTCAATTGAGTCGCAAGAATATCCGGAGATAAATTCCGCGCTTCGGAGCGGTCGGGTTTCAACTGAAAAACTTCGATGATATCGCTAGGTTCAACCCGATAAGGAGTATTACCTTCGTAAAAACCGTATCGCCAAATATAGGGAATTACCAATCCAGAAAATTTTAGCGAGCGACCTGTTTGGATATTCTTGACTTTAAAATCTAAATTTGAAGTTAGGTGATCATCAAATATTGAAGTTTGAATCCCACGGTATCTCATCCAACTAGCTTCATATTTTTGCTTTTTATAAGAAAAGACAACAGACTCTTTGTTATCGGCCCCGGGACCAGCATGTTCCATCAGGTTCATCACATAAAATAACGGTGCGGCAAGTTGTTGATGAGTCAGTCCTTGTGAACGAACAAAAGTATTATCCGCTCTTAGAACGGTTTTAAGACTTTCTTCTTCGTCGAGAAAACCAGCTCGAGATGAGCGACCCGGACGCGCGACTTCTTCGATCTGCTTCATGGGAATTCCTGTAAGCTCTGTTAATTTGTCTATAGTTTGATTGGTATTAATACTACCAATGACAAAGCCAGCTTGATTAGGTCTCTCGGTATGCTTTTGCCAATCTTTCAGGGGGAAATTACGTTCAACTGATGCATCCCATGCTTTGAATAGATAACGTCCGTGTGGGGTAATTTCATAAGTCAGCGGTCCTGACTGCAACTCTATTCCTTCCGGATCAAAATCATCATTATGTTTCACATGAGCTTTAATCCTCGGATTCTCTTGATATCGGACAGAATTCGTTTTCTTTCCGATAAAAACAATTTCTTCATATTGATAGACAAGAGCAACATTTGCTCTACCAAATGCTCTTTCAAAAATTCCTGTATTAGGCACAGCTTCATGAAAACCAATTTTAACCAAGCGATCTTTCAACGGAGTGTTTGAGCGCAATTCTTCCTGTGTATAAAGTGTGTCAAACTCTCCATTAGAGACAACGCCATTAGCACTGCTGCCACTTGGGGGATCAAAAACATCGTAGCCTCCATTTTTATAAAATAGTTTTAAACTAGGCCCATTGAACTGTTTTGTATCGATATCAACGGCTTTTATTCCGTTTGTAACATTTCCAAGCTTCGTAAATATTACTTGAACGGGGTATCCTTTCTCGCCCTCGCCTAAACGAATAAAAAAAACACCATCTTTTATAAATGACCCTTTGCTTAATTCTTTAAAACCTGCTTCCCTTAAAATTTCAATGGAATTTCTCAGAGCAATCGCCGGTTCCATCGGTTCAATTTTCTCTATTGCTAGCTGCTGTTCTTTTTCAATCAGCTCCTGCGGTCTCTCAACTTTTTCTATTGCAGGTCGCTGTTCTTTTTCAACTGTCTTTTTCGTAAATACAGCTTCATAACCTAAAACGACTGCTATCGATGTAATTGCCGCTGGAATTCCGACACGAACGAGCCATTTGTTAACCCGCGATTCGGAGCGGGTGGACGGCCTTCTTCGATCATCAATATGCTGTCTCAATCTGTCGACGAGTCTGAGTGCCGTATCACCGTTTAAAACTAATTCCGCACGTTGATCAGGATGGAGAACGACTACTGGGATATTTAAAAAACTGGTTGTGTATTTATATTCTAATGCTGGATAAAAACGAAAAAATTTAGCAATGCCAAACCAAAATGGCTTCACCTGCTCCCGCGTAAGATTGCCGATTCCGAATGTGCCTCCCCCAAGAGGAACATTTCCCGCAATTTCTTCGAGGTTGCGTTCAAAGCGTACAGCAAAATTACTACCTTCATCGGAGCCAGGCTTTAAGGAAAGTAAACGACTGGCTGTTTTTTCCCTTTCTTTGGAGTCGGATAATCGCTGAATTACTTTTGCGCTTTCACTCAGCGCTTCCTGGACGGCTTCTGACTTTTGATTTCCTGCACTCTCCAACCTTCTTTTCAATTCTTTTTCTAAATTAAGCAATAATATTTCGGCATCTTTTCTTGTAAAAGTTCTGACAACAGACCCACCTCCTCTTTGATAACTTATCGTCACACCAAAAAAACTAACCTCGGAAACAAGGAGGGGTTCGTTCTTTCTCTTCACTCCTACTCTAATATTTCCAAATTCATTAAACTTATTTCTTTTAAGCGGCGCCCTCCCTACAATGCTTTGAATTTCTTCCTCAAAATGTTTTAAATAATCTTGATCTGGCGCAATGCGTATTAACGTTTCAACATTTATATTAAACTCTTTCTTTAACTGCACGAGCGCCTCTCTCCCGTTGACGATAACATTCTCTTCCACCGCAGATAAGTTCCGCGATTCGGAGCGGAGGACCCCATCGAGCCCTTTGCGCTTATTTAATTGGCTGGTTAATAAATTGAGAGCAACGTTAAGCGTGCGCAGCTGGGATGTTAAATCTTTTACTTTAGAGTGCAATTCTTTCGCGTCAGCAACCGGAGGAAGTTTTCTGGTATTACCCATTTTCTCCTGCGCCATCAAAACAATCATAGAAGAAGCTGTGTCTAATTCTTCAAGCCTGGCCATGGTTTCATCGAAATTGATCAAATAATTTGCTTGTTCGATCAAAGCAATTAATTCTTCTTCACTTCCAATTCCAAATTGATCCATCACGATTTGATTTGCATCCACTTGCTCCAATTTCCCAAGATCTTTTGCAGTTAATGTTTGATTGATTCCTCTTAGTTTTTCAACGATACCATTTGCAGCTTTCAAAGCCCCTTCTATGTCTGTAACTGTCCGCGCTTCGGAGCGCGACAAAACTTTTTGTGTCGCTTCCCTTGCCTGATCACGCGTTATCAATCCTTGCTCGCTCTGTTTTTGAATGTTAATAAGCTCTCTAGCCCTAGCCTTACCGAGTTCAACATTGTTTCCCATCTCGCGTATCCACAAAGCATTCCATGCCACAAAGACACTTGCGACTAAAGCCGCTATTACAACGGGTTGAAACCTTTCCCATGTCTTCTTGATAATTCCTTGCCGCACTTCTGCGCGGGAGGTTGGGAATTTTAATATAACAGGCCCCTCCCCTTTCGGCATTTCTCCAACTAATTGATCAATTTCTCTCTGTACCTTGGGTAATTTAATCAGAGCAAGTAGCCATTTAATAATTCCTCTGCTCAAGTCTTCTTCAAGCTGACGACGTTGGAGCTCCAATTGCTGAAGTTGTGCTTCTTGATAATCAAATACTCTAAGCGGTGGTGTTGATTGAGTTGATTGATCTGCCGCATATTGCTTGAGTACGTTCCGGACTTCGGCGCGGGCATTTGGAGTGCGAGCGAAAACTTCAAGATTTACATCTTCCATTCCCATCAAATTTCTTAATTCACTTCTTAATTGGGCTGGACTTCTGGTATTCGCATAAGGCATTGCGTTCGTTAAAGAATGAGGAGAATGAATTGGAGAAGGAGAAAGTTCGCTGAGTCCAACCGTATTATTAATAAGGAAGGCAAAGAGAACGATGAAAGCGCTGGCTTTAAAAATAAACTGCTTAGATTTCAGATAGACTCCTTTTTGAGAGGTTTATAAAATATATTAAAATGTAACCAATGATCTCTTAAATATCAAGCTAGTGGGGTATAAAAATTTAATTCTAAGCATTAGGATTTATTAAGCTAATAAGCGGTTGTTTGACAGGTATAAAATTAGGCAGAATTCATGATGCGTTCTGAACCCATCTTGAAACGTTCCATGGCAATAAGAAGGCCGGGGACTTTAGAGGCAAGAATATTAAACGATTCTTTTGACGGCACTACGACTTCATTATAAAAAGACGAATATACTTCTTTAATCATCTCGGCATAACGAAAATCAATGGCATTGAAACGAACCGCTGCTAAATGAAGTTTACTTCGAACCAATTTTGCGGCAGCTTCAGGAGTAGCTGCCGTAAGAATACGTCTCAATATTTGACCATGAAAATTCATCGGACCAAGAACTTGATTAACTTCATCAATTTGTCTTAACTCTGAACGGGTAGTCGCAATAACAATAACAGGCACGTTATCTAAAAAAGTGCCCGCCCCTAATAGCGGGACATATTCAACAATAAATCTGCGGTCATAGACATTTGCGATGGGTTCTCCCTGCTGAGTTAACGCGCTGTAATTTAAAAATTTTCTGAGTTCAGCACGTGCGTTTACATTCTGAAATAAATTCACTACATCTTGAGTTTCGTTATGAATAACCGCAATGTCTTTGCTTGCGATGGAAGGAGCGGGATTAAGATCTTGATATAGATCCGCATTTGTCTTGCGCGCCTCAGAACGCTGATTAAAAGAAACAGTGAGAACTTTTAATATTTCATCCTGACCTTGAGCGTTCTTTTTTTGCATCGTTGTGTATTCCATATGAATTGGAAAAAAACTACTCGGCGAATCTCTCACTATTTTTGGAAGCAAATCATTCGGATTTTTTGCGTGCGCGTCCGATGCTTTCGTATAATCCAATTCTTCTGTCAGCATATAGCCATCTTTATAGGCTTCGCCGGGAGCAAACAACCATTTGTATATATCGATAACACCATATTGATTCCGCCAATCACGCACCGTCGTTCTATATTCATTAAGAGTCTTAACTGTTTTACTTTCCTGCCGCGCTTCGGAACGGCTTGCTCGCAATTCTTTCGGTGACTTCCGGAAATAATCTATGGAATGAAGTTTGCTTACTTCAGACCGTAAAGTATCATCCAAAAATAACGGAGCCGCCGCAATTGTTTTGACTACCCGCAAATGTTCGCCTCTTATAAATGTCTCGTTACGATTGAGCATCATAATCCGGTCGGAATCTGTACGCAGGATGCTATACCTTTTAATGTCATCAATAATTACGTTAACATATTCAGGCCCGTAAGTTAACTCAACATGGACGCGATCTTTGTTTATCCAAAAAAACTTTTGATCAAATTGAGGCAAATTCCGAATGGCCTGGCGAAGAGATCGTAAAAATATATTTAATTCTGAAGTATCCCAAGATTTGACTTCAGGGTCAGACAAACGCATCAAAAACGTATTGTCATCTTTTAAATAGAGTATCGGTTTTCCATCAAAGTGAACGATAGGATATGGGTTGCCTTCTCTTACTCCCAAATCAAAAGAGTAATCCAAGGTTTCTTCTTCGAAATTGGACAGCTTCTCCGTCCTGACTTCAGAGCGATTTTGATTTCCTTTGAGCGAAAACCATAGCTCTGTCACTAAATGGCCGTTATTGTTCCACGTATATTTTAAAAACGTTGGTGTTTGCTCTGAGAGCCGTGCGATATTCAAATATCCGTAGCCGCGAGAAGCCTGCGCTAAAAGGTTCCGCGGACCGTCTCCGTGCACATCCTTCAAATAGGAAAGTCCTTTTTCTTTAAATTGATTAACAACATTTTGAAGTCTGCTCCAATCTTCATCTTTAATGAAAGGTTGGTCCACTGTCAATTTTAATACTTCACCTTCTTCAAAAGAATCAACAGATACTGAAACAACCGCATCTGCGTTACGACTTTCGTGAGTGACAGCGGTCAATGCATTCAATATCATTTCGTTCATTGCCAGCACCGCAAATTTGAGCGGAACCAAATAAGGAAGATTTTTCAATCTTTCTTCTCCATCCATAAATTTTTTATAATGAAGCTCTCCTTTGAAAATATTTTCTGTCAATTTGAAATTCTCAACATGACTATTCTGCATATCGAACGAAGGTGCAATCTCAATCGTCGGCGCGCGCACTTCAGAACGGTTTGAGGGTTTTCTTAAAATATAAAGCTGTTTGGGTGAGCGGTTCTTCCAATAATGAGGGACGCTTTTGTTTAAAACTTCAAATCCAATTTTGGTAAAATCTTCCGAATGAAGAAGTGAGGCTGAATATCCTGTCACAATAAAAATTCCATCCGGCGGAAGAAGGTTATAAACCTGGTGGGCGACACTCAAAGCTTCTTCGCGCGCCATCACTTGATAGTTCAGTCCTCCGCTGCTTATCACAATCGCGGGTTGCTTGAGATGATTTTGATTAAAAAATTGGTTTAAAGGAAGAGAACTTGTAAGATCGTGCTGCTTTGTTTCTGCGGAAATGCCATCAAGCTGTACTTTTGCTTTCTGTACGAGCTTCTGATTCTTTTCAATTAAAATATAATGAATATCTTCAGTTTTGATTCCTTCGACCGGATTTGCAATGAGTGACTCATGAAAATGTCGGACCCATCTTCCATCCCCTCCAAAAAGATCGAGAACGGTAAGCGGTTTCTTTTGATCGTGTATCGCAATTTCTTTGAGAGATTGCCGAACGGTTTGAATGATCACCGGATCAATATCAAGTTTGTACATAATATATCTATCGTTTTGAGCGCTCCATAAATCCCAGTCTTCATCCGTCATCATGGGAAAACGTTCCGGATTAAGCGTCAGTGTCATTTCTGATTCATTTCCGCCTAAGAGCTCAAATAATGTTTTGAGCCGGAGGTCATCGATAATGATTAATTTATGTTCGCTTGCAATATAAATAGCATCATCCTCAGTGTAAATTCCTTTCACATCTGAAATATCCAGCAAATCGTAACGTTCCAATTTTTCAATGAGGACCCCCTCTCCCAAATCTAAATGATATCGCCTGAGATCCACCGTCCAGGACGCCGCTTCGCTCACCGGACTGTGCTCTTGTTTCACCACATGATGCTCATGATAAATATCGCGGATAATTGATAATATGATTTCTCTTCGCGCAGATTCATCTGTGCTGAAATAAGGTTTCACTGTCAGTCCGTCAAAAGTGAGATCGGAGGGACGGAAATTGCGCGCTTCGGAGCGATTAGCTGAGGCCAAATTTTCATTTTTAAAGCCAATTAAATTTCTTAATTCGGAATGGACATTGGCAAGCGGTTTGGCGCTTAAAGAATGCGGGAAATTTAGAGGATGGGTGGCGAACTCTCCAAGACTGATTGTGTTGTTGATCAAAAATGAAAAAAGGACGACCAAAGCTCCAATTCTTAAGGTATGTGTTTTAGGGTTTAAACCGGTTTTCTTGCTCATATAGTTTTAAGTCTAAAGTGTAGCTTATAATACCTGATATTACAATATTATGACCTAAAATATGTATACTTAATATAAGGAGGAATACTGCCTTAAAACGAGATCAGATAGCTTGGAGAGCTTCTTTAAGAAATTGTCGGCTGGATTGTTTAAGCGGGAGTGAGAGGGCTAATTTTTGGGCACGCGTACTCATTTTCTTCCAGGTCTTGCGGACTATTTCTTTCATTTTATCATCGAGTGTCTTTTCCTTTAAATTGTCGAATTGGGTTTCCAAAAACAAAAGACAAAGAGCATCTTCGAGCGCTTGAGCGTCGGGATTACTTCTCAGATTTTTCTTAAGGATAATTGAGCTTACTTTTTGAATACTATCTTCAGGGTAACCTACTTCCCTCATAATCCCGGAAACTTTTTCCGCGTGAAATTTTTTGAGATCTTCCCGCCATAAAAGATAACCCACGCGGGTTTTCTCATACCTCTCGCGCGGAATCATCCAACGCGCAATGTGTTGGCCGCGTGCCGCAATCCGTAGAACTTCTGACGCATCGGGCTCTAGCTTTAACACCCAATCGGTTAAGCGCTTTGAATAAACAAGTTCGTGGGGCTGCGGGATAGTATTTACTAATTCTTGATTGGGATCTTGCGAATTGATTTGATCAATTTTTTGAGTCGTGCGGGCTAACGATTCAGAGGGCACAAATATTTATTTCCAGCTCTGCTTCATCTTTTCAAGCTGCTGTTGTTTTTCCATATTTTTTTCATACTCTTTTGAAAACTTGGCGTTTTCCTCGTCATTGTTTACTATTCTTCCTCCAAAAGCTTTAATAAGGCCGTAAAAAATAAGGAAGACAAGCACAAGTGAAAAAATAATAGTAATCCAGGTTCCGATCATTACTTTTGCCACATGGGTGTCTAAACTGCCTTCATCCTTTTGATTCGCTATCGGATCCGACGGTTCCTTCATTTTCTATTTCCCCTTTTCCTTTTCTAAAGATTCAAACAAAACCCACTCGCGAGCTGTGATTCCGTTTGAGCGAAGCAAAACCACAAACCGTTCCGTCATTTTACCGCTATTCCAAATTTGGATGGCCGACTTATTCCACATACTTTTCACCAGCAAAACCCGATTAACGATTCTTTCACCCAGAGAACCAGCGTCTAAGTAATCATACCCTGTGATAAAAAGAATTTCATTATTTTTTTTAAGTGCGATCCCCTCATCAAAATACTTAAGCTCCTCATACGGACTTTCCGAATTCACATGATCAGCCGCCATTTGGGCTTCACGAAGAACTTTGCGGACCTGAGGAGGATTTTCCGCGGTAATCGCTCGTTTAAGAATTTTCCGGAAACCTTCCACATCTTTCAATTTTTCCAGATAAAAACGCATATAAGTGACTCCGCGCGGCGTGTAAAGTGGATGATTCAGGAAATTTTTGATGTCGTAAAGACCAAAACCCAGTTTAATCAAAGCATCTTGATTCGACTCAAAAAGATCAGACCGGTCAGTGTCGTTCACTAATTGATCAGCAAATTGATTGGTGTTACTAGTTGTTAACACTATGTTTCCGATCAATCCCGCCGGAATAAAAAAAGAAGCAATCGCGACTGCTCCTCCACCCATCGACCGCGATGTTGCCATTCTTTGAATCAAATCTTTTAAAAAAGGATTTTCTGTATAAACGTCTACTTGATATTTATTCGCAATTTCGCGCTCGGCTTTTCCATACACTTTTTCTGAGAAACTCGTCTCTTCTCCCTTGTCTGACGAACCAAAAAC
>ORMF011164387.1_pt1 | contig 11852 bp, 8 predicted proteins | sample 1779871 | NCBI WGS metagenome assembly ORMF01 (sample SAMEA104232316, study PRJEB22302) | groundwater metagenome | biome: forest; feature: aquifer; material: groundwater | place: USA | collected 2011-08-07 | depth 5.4 m | reverse complement strand
GGGGATCACGGTGGCCTTTGTGGATACCTTGGCCAAGAGGTCAGTGAACAGCTCCAGCCCATTGGTCTTCTCCATCAGGCTGATGAGGACGGTGACTCCGCACACCATGAGGATGGTGGCCCAGGGCATGGCGCGGATCGCAGGGGAGTCGTCGGCCGCCCGCAACAAGCTCAGCAGCACAGCCGCCGCGAAGGCGGCCATGCCGATGTGCAGCTTCAGGAAAATGACGCCGAGCACGAGGGCGGCGATTACGGCGAGGCTCATCCAATGACGCCGCTCGAGCGGCTCGGCTTGCACCTGGACCGGGTTTGCCTGCTTGCCGTGTGCGAGCAACTTCCATCCGCCGAACAAGAGATATCCGGCGAAGGCAACCAGGGCATGGGCGAACAGGTTATAGAGCCAGGTACGGATCTCCATGCCGCCGAGTCCGATCCTGGCCATCAGGCTGCTGACGATGAGGCCGGTGGGAGCGATGGGAGAGAGAGAGCCGGAGTTGGCTCCATTGCCGACCATGATGGCCATCAGGAACGGCGAAATGCGCATGCGCCCGGCGGCGCTCATGGCCATGGGCGCGAGCAGCCCGGCGGTGGCGATGTTGCCCGGGCCCATCGAAGCGAGCACGGCCGCGATGAAGAAGAACATGATGGGGACGACGCCGGTGCGTCCGCGGCAGAGGCGAACGGCTTGATGGGCAACGCGGTCCAGCGTCCCGTTCACCTGCGCCTGGCTGAAGAGGAGGGTGACGCCGGCCAGCGTTAGAAACAGCTCGACGGGAAATCCGGCGGCCACCTCCTTGACGCTCATGCCGCCGAGGTAGACGCCGATGATCCAGGAGAAGGCAATGGCGAGCAGGCCAACGTTGAGGCGCGAGACGCAACTGGCCAGTACGGCCAGAGCCAGAGCGGCGACGGAGATGGCGCCGATGTTCATGAGCCCGCCAAGAGCGAGCGCAACAGGACGGCCGGGTGGCTGGCCTCGACGCCGGTGAAGTCATGCACCTGATGGCGGCAACTGACTCCGGCTGCCACCAGTTGCTGGCCTGGTTTCAAATCGCGCGCGGCGGGCAGCAAGCGGCGCTCTCCGATGGCACGGGAGACCTCATAGTGCTCCCTGCCGTAGCCGAATGAGCCGGCCATGCCGCAACAACCCGAATCGATGGTGGTGAGTTTGGAGCCGGGCACGCGGGCCAGCAGCGCCTGCGCGGGGGCGAGCAGTCCCATCGATTTCTGATGGCAGTGGCCGTGGAGGATGATCTCGGGCGGGCCTGGCTTGAGATTCAGGCGCAACCGTCCGGCGGCCGCTTCGCGCTCCACATACTCCTCCCACAAGAGAGATGCCTTGGCGATGAGGCGCGCCTTGCTTTGCTCTTCGCCGCGCAGCAGGTCCGGCGCATCGTCACGAATCGCGGACAGGCAGCTTGGCTCGCAGAACAGGAAGGTGGCTCCGGATGCGGCCAACCCGTGGAGCAGTTCCGTGTTGCGGCGCGCGCGGGCCTGGGCTTGCTTGAGCAGGCCTTGCGAGATAAGCGGACGGCCGCAGCATACATTGGGGGCAAGGCCGCAGGCAACGCCGCCCGATTCGAGAACCTGTACGGCGGCAATCCCGATGGGCGGGTTGTAGTAGTTGGTGAAGGTGTCGTTAAAGAAATATACGTTCGAGGGTTTTGTGGGCCTTGCGGCGAACCACTCCCGCCATGTGTTGCGGCTAAAGGCGGGCGGAATGCGGCGCGCGTCGATGCCGAGCAGCGCTTCATTCAACCAGCGGCCGATCACGCTCGATGCCAGGGTATTGGAAAGAGGCGCGAGCCGGCTTCCCCATCGCGCCAGATCATGGACGTGTCCGAGCACACTGGCACGAAGCGGGGTTCCGTGGCGCGACCATTGCCAGGCCAGGTATTCACTCTTGTAACGGCCCATGTCGACGCCGACGGGGCATTCGGTTTTGCAGGCGCGGCATTCGAGGCACAGGTCCAGCACTTCGCTGATGCCGTGCTCGTCGAGCCCCGCCTCGCCGAGCCGGCCGGCCATAGCCATGCGCAGCGTGTTGGCGCGGCCGCGGGTGGAGTGCATCTCGTCTCCGGTGACCATATAAGAAGGACACATTGTGCCTTCCAACCGCTTGCGGCACGCGCCGAGGCCGGAGCACATTTCGACGGCGTTGCCCCAGCCGCCGTATTCGGAGTAGTCAAACCAGGCGGGCGGGTTGTGAGTGGTGTATCCAGCGCCGTAGCGCAGGTTGGTGACCAGCGGCGGGGCGTCGACGATCTTGCCGGGATTGAAAATGCCGTGCGGGTCCAGGGTGCGCTTGATTTCGCGAAATGCCTCATAAATGCGCGGCCCAAACATCTTGCGGATAAACGGGCTGCGGACATAGCCATCGCCATGTTCGCCGGAGAGTGCGCCGCCGAACTCGAGCACGAGGTCGGCAATGGCGTTGGCGATCGCCTCGAACTTTTGGACACCTTCAGCGGTTTTCATGTTCACGACGGGGCGGACGTGCAGGCAGCCGACCGAGGCGTGGGCATAGATGCCGGCACGGGTGCCGTGCGTGCGGACGATGTGGAGGAAGCGATCAATATATTCACGGAGTTTTTCCGGCGGGACGGCGGTGTCCTCGACAAAGGAGAGCGACTTGTTGTCGTCCTTCATGGACATGGAGAGGCCGAGGGCGGCTTCCCGCAGGCCCCAAATGCGCGCCTGGGCGGCGGCGTCGAGGGCGTGATAGAAGCGGTCGCCGAGGCCCTGCGCGCGGAGGTCGTCTTCGCAGGCTTTCAGGCGCGGCGGCAAGTCTTCGGCGCGGTCGGCGTAGAACTCGACGCAGAGCAGCGCGCCGGGATCGCCTTCCACAATGGTTCGGCGCTGGCGGTCCAGCGCGGGATTTTCCTTGGTGTGGTCGAGGATAAACTTGTCCATGACCTCCACCGCCGACGGGGCGTGGCGCAGGATGGCCGGAGTTGCACCCAAGCCGTCCAGCAGTTCGCTGAACTCGATCGCCAGCACGGCCTTCGCCTTGGGCAGCGGGACGAGGCGGAGCCTGGCTTCGAGCACAACGCCGAGGGTGCCTTCCGAGCCGACCATGAGCTTGCCCAGATCGACAGGCCGCGAGGCGTCCACGAACTCGTCCAGGTTGTAGCCCATCACGCGGCGCAAGACTTTGGGAAACCGTTCGGCGACCTCGGCGGCAAGCTCAGGGCCGAGGCGGCGCATAAGGCGGTGGGCTTGGGCGGGAATCGTCTCGCCCTGACAGGCCTGTTCCAGCTGCTGGCCGTGTAGCGGGCGCAGCCACGCGATGGAGCCGTCGGCGAACAGGACCTCCTGTTCCAGGACATGGTCGATGGTCTTGCCGTAGAGCACGGAGCGTGCGCCGGAGGAGTTGTTCGCCATCATGCCGCCGATGGTGGCGCGGGAGGCAGTGGACACATCGGGAGCGAAGCGGAGATTATGCGGCTTGAGGGCGGCGTTGAGTTCATCGAGAACAATGCCCGGCTCGACGCGGCACCAAAGCTCGTCCGGGTTCACCTCCAGCAGATGGTTGAAGTATTTGGAGATGTCGATGTGGATGCCTGCGCCGATGGCCTGGCCGGCTTGCGAGGTCCCGCCGCCGCGCATGGTGATGGGACAGCGGTGCCGTGCGGCGATGGAGACAGCGTTAATGACGTCTTTGCGGCCCTTTGCCACCACGACGCCGATGGGGGTGATCTGGTAGACGCTCGCGTCAGTGGAATAGAGTGCGCGGGAAACTTTGTCGAATCGGATCTCGCCTTCAATGGCCGCTTCCAACTCGGCGCGCAGGCGTGCCGCGTCCACCAGCGCTGCGTCGGCCTGCGCCACTGGCATGCCGGAATCGATTGTGACGAGGCTCATCGCGCCATCTCGCTGAGACCCCTGTGCAATTGATCGAGGCCGCGCTCCAACGCTTCGCCGCCGGTGGCAAAGGCGACACGCAGTGTTCCTTCTCCGGCTGCTCCGTAGGCGGCCCCATGAACCACGACGACACCGTAGTCCTGCAACAGACGCTGCCGGATTTCGTTGGAGGGGATGCCTAGTTCCCGCGCGTCAAGCATGGCGAAGAAGCCGCCCTCGGGCGCGAGCACTTTGCAGTGGGGCAGGCTGGCCAGGCGATCGAGCACCAGCGTGCGGCGGCGCGTGTACTCCTGGCGCATCACGGCCACGCAGTCCTGATTACCGGCGAGGGCCTCAGCGGCGGCGTCCTGCACGAAGGTGGCGGGGCCGCGGCTGGACTGCTGAAGGATGAGAAACATCGCCTGGGTGAGGGCGGCCGGAGCGGCACAGTAACCGACGCGCCATCCGGTCATCGCGTAGGTTTTCGAAAGACTGTTCACCAGAATGGTGCGGGCGTTGATCTCCGGACCGAGCGAGGCAGGGCTGATGTGGCGGCTCTCGCCATAGGTGATGGCTTCGTAGATTTCGTCGCTGATGAGATAGAGATTGCGACGGAGGCAGAAGGAGGTGATCGCGGCCAGCTCTTCGCCTGTAAAAACGGTGCCCGTGGGATTCCATGGAGAGTTGAGCAAGAGCGCGCGGCAGTTGGGCGTACAGGGTTGTTCCAATGCGTCGATGGTCAGGCGAAAACGGCCGCCTTCAATGCTGGAAGGGACCAGGACCGGCTCTGCGCCGGTGAGGCGAATGGGGGAGAGATAGGCGTCGTAGATGGGGTCCGGCACCAGGACGTGATCACCAGGATTCAGCACCGCGGCGAGCGCGCAGAAAATGCCGAGCGTCGCTCCGGTGGTGACCAGGATTTCTGTGTCCGCGCTGTAGGTGAGCGAATTGTCGCGCTTCAGCTTGGCCGCCACTGCCTGGCGGAGCTTCATTTCGCCGCGATTGTCGGGATAGCTGGTGCGCCCCTCCCTCAGCGCTTTCACCGCCGCTTCGGTGATGTGATCCGGCGTGCGGAAGTCCGGCTCACCGCGCATGAGCGGGAACAGTGTCCGGCCAGAGGACTGGAGCTGGCGCACCTCGGCGAGAATCGAGTTGACGGCCGTGGGCCGCAAGCTTTCGAGACAACGGGAGAGTGGCGCGGCAGCGGGAGTCATACGGTTAGACAACCATTCTAGCCCGCATTTCCCGCCAGACGACCCTGATACGATGATTCCATAGCCATGCGCTTTCGAATTAGTGTTTTGATGCTCATTGCGGCTTCCGCGTGGATGATGCAACTCAAGCCTCAACCGCAAGCCTCCACACCGGCTGTGCGAGCCTCGGGAGCAACCATCCGCCTGGCATTCGGGGCGCGTGACGGGAAAGCGGCCCGCTGGGACGGGGCGGCGCGCGTCTCGGCTGGACGCATCGCTGCAATTGAAGGATGGCGGATGGGAGACGGCGACAGTGCCGCGGCTCCCGCATCCTGGAAGCTCGCGACGGAGCGTTCGCGGGCAGGGACGGAGACCGCGTTGGGCGCAGTGGCCGAAAAGGGCGTGACGCTCTCGCTGGAAGAAGTGGCGGCGGACACACGCGTGGAAGTCCAAACGCCGGGCGGGCAGTTTGGCTTCGCGCTGCGCGAGCTGGCCGCCGGAGCGCCACTCTCGTTCCTCGGCGGACAAGCGCGCGCCGAGCGGCTGCCGGAAGTCGCGCTCCTGGCCCCTACTCCCGACGATCAGGATTACCCGGCCATCGCCGCGTCGGGCGATGACGTGTTTGTCGCCTACATCGAGTTTTCGCACGGCGATCGCAAGCTCGAGAGTTTCGCCCAGCTCAAAGAGGCGCCGGCGAATTTTGACTGGCTCGCTCGACCCGCGGGCGGCGACAGCGTGAAGCTGGTGCGGTATTCGAAATCGCAACGCAAGTGGAGCCAGCCCGAGGACGTCTCGCCGAAGAAAGAGGACTGCATGCGCACAGCCGTCGCCGTTGACGGGAGCGGGCGCGTGTGGGTGGTCTGGTCTGCCAATCGCAACGGCAATTTCGATCTGTATGCGCGCTCGCTGGCCAATGGGCGCTGGTCGCGCGAAGTCCGCCTCGCCCAAGACCCGGGCAACGACCTGAACCCCGTCGCAGCCACGGATTCAAAAGGCCGCGTATGGATTGCCTGGCAGGGCGCCCGCGAAGGCAATCTCGAAGTGTTCGCCGTCTCCCAGCAGAGCGACGGTTTCACTGCCCCGCAGCAGGTATCCTCATCCGCCCGCAGCGATTGGGACCCAGCCATTGCGACCAGTCCGAACGGCGAGGTCGCAGTGGTGTGGGACACCTACGATAAAGGGGATTACGACGTTTACGCCCGCACGATGAAATATGACAAGCGAATCGAGATGGCAAGAGCGTTCCCGGTAGGTGCGAGCAGCAATTTCGAAGCGCGAAGCTCGGCTGCCTATGATCGGCAGGGCCGCCTCTGGGTGGCATACGAGGCTTCCGGCGCCAAGTGGGGGAAAGACGTGGGCGTGTATGAGAAGACCGGCGTGAGTCTCTACGTGGGCCATACCGTTCGCATCAAATGCTTTCAGGGTGGCGCCGCCTTTGAGACCGCCGGGCTTGAGGCGGCGCTGAAAGCCGCCCCTGGTCTTACGGGCCGCGAAGGGCCGCCGGAGATGAAGCAAACCAATCCGGGCATGGTGCATGCCACGACACCCGGCCCTCGCAACAGTTTCCCGCGCATCGCCATTGATGAGAGCGGACGGGTGTTTCTCACTTTCCGCTCGGGCGCCGGGGAGCGGTCCTCCGTGGGCAGCATCTATCACCAGTATGTGATGTGGTACGACGGGGCGCAGTGGACGCGGCCGGTGGAGATTCCGCTGACGGATGGCCTGGTGGATTTTCGCCCGGCTCTCAGCTCCACGGCGCCGGATGAGCTGCTTCTGATTGGCGTGACCGATCATCGCAAGAGCGCCGCGCGGGGAGGGGGCGGAGAGGATGCCGCCGATACGCCCTCCGCGGTCAACACGGATCTGGTCGCGGCGTGGCTCCATCCGGGCCCGGCGCAGCCGGCCAAGCTCACGCCCATCGCGGCGGAAACCGCGGCCCCGATAGCGGAAGAGATCCAGGCAGAGAGGCAAAGCATCGATTCCATGCGGCGCTACCGGATGAGCGGCTTACAGTTGATGCGCGGGGAATTCCATCGCCACACGGAATATTCGACCGATGGCGGCGCCGACGGCCCGCTGATCGATGCGTATCGTTACATGATTGATGCGGCGAACATGGATTGGGGCGGCTGCTGCGATCACGATAATGGCAACGGACGCGAGGCGGCGTGGTGGCTCCAACAGAAGTTGACCGACGCCTATCACCTGGGCAGCTCTCATGTTCCGATGTTTTCCTACGAGCGCAGTGTGCGCTACCCGGAAGGGCATCGCAACACCATCATGGTGCAGCGAGGCGTGCGGCCCCTTCCGCGGCTGCCCAAGACGGATGCGGATTCACCTGCAGATCCCGCACCAGATACGCAAATGCTCTACCGCTACCTGCGGCAGTTTCACGCCATCGTGGCGTCGCACACCTCGGCCACCTCGATGGGGACAGACTGGCGGGACAACGATCCGGTGCTGGAGCCGGTAGTGGAAATTTACCAGGGCGAGCGCCAGAATTACGAAATGCCCGGCGCGCCGCGATCGCCGGATGCGAGCTTCGCGGTGGGAGGATGGCGTCCGCTCGGCTTTGTCTCACTGGCTTTGAAGAAGGGCTACAAGCTCGGCTTCCAGTCTTCGAGCGACCACATCTCGACCCACATGTCCTACTGCAATCTCTGGGTGAAGAACCGCACGAGAGAAGGCTTGCTGGAAGCTTTTCGTGCGCGCCGCATCTACGGAGCCACCGACAACATTCTCGCGGACGTTCGCTGCGGCGGCCATTTCATGGGTGAGGAGTTCACGATGAGCGGATCGCCCGCATTCCAGGTGCATCTGGTGGGAACCGGCCCGTTCGACAATGTCACGATCATTCGCGATGGCGTAGTGGTCTACAATGTTCAGCCAGGCACGCGCGACGTGAATTTCGAATGGCGCGACAGCCAGCCGCAAAAGGGAACCAGCTATTATTATGTACGCGGGCAGCAGAAGGACGGCGAGTTAGTTTGGGTGAGTCCAATGTGGATTCACATTCAGTAAACCCCGTGCCGCGTAAGCGCGCAAGGCAGTTACTTCCGCAATGCCGCCTTAGGAATTCGCAGAGCCATCGTACCGGCCACCGTCACCACATCGTACTTGGCCTGAAAGCTGATTAGCACATGCGCGGCCCAGGGCTCCAGTCCATACCCGGTGACAAGCCAGTCCACCATGTCAGTCGTCGCCAGTTGCAAGGCACGGTTCAGCGAACTCACAAACTCAGGCTGCGCCCCGACGCTGATAATCTCGGCCGCCGTCTCCACGCGCGGACCGGTCAGCTTCATTTTCTTGCGCACTTCGACAGTAAACTCGACAGCCATCGAAGTCTCAACCCCGTTGCCGGTGGCCTCCCCATCTCCCTGCAGTGCGTGGCCGTCGCCGATGAATAGCAACGCTCCGGGATGATATACGGGAAGAATCACGGTCACGCCCTCGCCAATCATGTTGTAATCCAAATTTCCGCCATAGTTTCCAGCCGGGCCCGACGTGGGCGCAAAGTCTCCGGGCGCCGCCACGCCGACGCAGCCGAGCATCGGTTTCGCGGAGAATTCCAGGTTGGCTTTCGCACTTACCGGCTCGCGCGGCCGAACCTTGTTCGCAGCAAGGTCAATGTCCCAAGTTACGCTCTTGCCAGGAAATATGTTCTGGACATAGTCGGGCGTTAAGGAGTAGAGCCCCAGTCGAGAAGCGGAGGTGCCCCAGTTGCGGTTCAGCCGTACCTTTTGGAAGTGGATCAGAATGCCGTCACCAGGCTCGGCTCCCTCGATGAAGAAAGGACCGGTCAACGGATTGCCTCTCTCGGAGCGCTCCACCCCCTCTTCATCCTTGCCGCCTGAGTCGACGGTCTTGGTGACCACCAAGTCACCGGGCATGATCCGCTTGAGGAGGGGATGCTGGTGCGAGAATGTGCGGTAATACTTCTGTGCCGTCACATGATGAGTCTCGGCGGCGAGTAGGAGCGGAAGCAGGAAGTATGGGAACAGGACACGCAGCGGCATGGTTCGAATTTATCACTATTTCGCCGGCCGGTTTGCGCCTCGGAATCGATGTGATGACGGCGCATCCATTTGCGGATGTGCCAAACTGATCGGAGAGATCAATGAGGATCAAGGTGCACGGTGACATGCCGTCCAATGCGAGCCGGGGAAGGCCCGAGGGCGGATTCCTTGGCCTCTTACGGGGAGTGTCCCTGATAGCGGTGCTGGCTGGGGGCATGGGCTCTTTCGGCTTGATGCTCCATGTCGGCCATCTCCAAAAGTCCCTAATCCTCATAGTGCTTTTCACAGTCTGGGAGCTTTCTCCATTTGTGGCCCTCGTATGCGCCGATGTGATTTCAAAGCATTGGCCGGTTCCTACCCGAGCCATGCTCCATGGAGTGATGCTGGTGATCGCGCTGGGCTCGTTGGCCATCTACGGAAATGTTGCCTTGGGGCCCCCCAGGCCGAAGCCCGCTTTCGCGTTTCTTGTTGTTCCTCTCGCCTCATGGGTGCTTATTGCAATGGTTCTCCCTATAGCCGGGCTCATATCCATCAGGCTGTCACGCCGCGGTGACGGCGCTTAATGGCGCACCCCTACCGGCTCCTAGCCCAAATCACGTTGTGGCCCGCCGATACCGGCTGAATTGAAAGTGAGTAAAAGGAGAGTTTCCGCGATGAAAGAGATTTCTTGTTTGTCAAAGATAACCTTGATCCCAGTCCTGCTCACGTTGTTTGTCAGCCGGGCAGAGGCTCAGGCTCGACAAAGCGTTCCCTCGCAGAAGGATTTGTACAACGTGATCGCGTCATTGGACACGGCCCTTTTTGATTCCTATAACCGATGTGACTTGGAGAAGTTCAGCGGGTTTTTCTGGGACAATCTAGAGTTCTATCACGATCAGGATGGTGTGATCCTTGGCAAAAAGAGACTGACTGAGAGCATCCGGAAGAACATCTGCGGTGGAGATGTGCGGCGAGAACTGGTGCCCGGTACGCTCGAGGTCTATCGGATGGACGGCTATGGCGCGGTTGAGATCGGGGTTCACCGTTTCTACCATCCAAAGTCGAACGGCCCCATCGGAGAGGGCAAGTTCATCAACCTCTGGCAGCACAAAGATGGCGCCTGGAAGATCGCCCGCGTAATCAGCTTCGATCACCACGTAGCCGGCCCAGCCGCCCAGGCCCACTGATTGGTGCCGGGCCAGAGGGAAACTATTTCAGACGGTTCACGGCACATCCGTTTGCGGCTTTTTCCAGCGTGATAATGCGCTACTGATATTATGTTGTGTCGAGGAACACAGTAGGACATGTACCCGGAAGTGCGCTTTGGTCTGATCGCGCTGGCGCTCCTGGCCGCGGGTGTTGCTCTTTTCACAGTACAGAGAATCGTCACAGGCAACCTCATGGTCCTGAAATCCTGGACCGCGACGGAAGGGGTGATCGTGGCCATGCCCGCGGAGAACCATGTCGAGGTCTCCATAGGCCCCGACTCGGACGCGCACCCGCTTGTGGTTTCGCCGGTGGATACGCTAGGGCTCGGCCTGCGAAAGAAGGTCCGTGTCTATCTGGATCCCGCGGATCCGGCGAAGGCGCGCTTTGGCGGCGTGCTCCAAATGTGGTTCTGGCCGTCGATGCTGGCGCTTGCCGCAATGCTCTTTTTAGTATTCACGATTACAGTGGTGCGCGCGGGTAATGCCGATCAGGTGACAGCGATCGGCGTGATCCGGCTCAGCGCGCCACCTCCGCCAATGGATACCGACATCCGGGTGCGGCCTCCGGCATCGGAATGGAAGACGCCGCTGTTCTGGTCACTACTCGGAGTGGCGGCGCTGGCTTTCGGCGTGTTTTCCAGCGAGGGGAGGATGATTGCAAGAGTGGGATTGTCCCTGATCGGGGTCCTGGTAATTCTGTTTGCATGGTCGGTCTCACTGACCAGTAGGACCTTGGAAATCACGGCAGACCGAAACGGAATACGTAAGACCTCCGCGTTCGGCTGGAGCGAGATCCGGTGGGATCAGATCGGTCGATTTGCGAGGTTGATCACGATCCCGGAAACGAAGAAGCAGTGGCTGTTGTATGACCTGCCGTTCCCCGGGCGCGAATCGGAGAACTATGTACTTTCGAACAAGAGCGGCTGGCCGCTGATGCACATTAGCGTGGATATGGAACCGATGGGTGCGATGCGCCGTTTGCTCGAACCATGCCACGAAAGAACCGGCCTGAGCCTCGAGCGCAAAACCGAGCGCATCCCCGACTTCTAGCCTAAACGCTTTTTAGAAGCCAGATCTTCCGGCCGAGCTGGTGGTCTCGATCCTCGTTCATGAGCGCCATGCCCTCGCCACCGCTGGTTGCGCCCGAAGCCTGGGCACGGTACAGGCCGCGGGCCTGTTCATAGCAGAAGATTGCGAGCTCCGGATCCGATTTTTCGTAGCTGCCGCCGCGCATTTCCATCATCGGAGCCATCGCGTAGTACCAGTCTTCCCCGACGCCGCGCGGCCAGATCAGCCGCTTCGCCAACTCCATGTCGCGCGAGGCGAGCGCATCGAGAATTTGCGTCCACGCAACGCCGGGATCGGTCGATTCGGACATGCGTCTCCTGCCGTAGTTGGGCAGCTCTATTTTACATCCGCATCGCGTTACCGGTGGCAAGCGCGGATTCGGCCGGGGGAAAGGGAAACAACGGCAAAAGCACATTCCAATTGAAAGATGAGCCTGGAGGGGACGCCGGGATAACCGGGACCAAGTAAGGGCTCCTTTCCACAATTCGGTGTCGGCGGTTCGATATCGGAAACAAGGGACTCGTCGTCGAGGCGGTGGGAATGTGG
>ORMF010454477.1_pt1 | contig 11853 bp, 11 predicted proteins | sample 1779871 | NCBI WGS metagenome assembly ORMF01 (sample SAMEA104232316, study PRJEB22302) | groundwater metagenome | biome: forest; feature: aquifer; material: groundwater | place: USA | collected 2011-08-07 | depth 5.4 m | reverse complement strand
TGAGTTAAAAGCTCTCGTGCTCTATTTGGGGAGCAAGGCATAAGAGGCTCTTTGTTTAACCTTAACACAAATACTTTTTGCATACTTATACTTCCTATTATATAGCAGTTACCTGCTTCGCCGGTTACCCGGGTAAAGTTCCTCTCGCCAATGTTATAAAGCGGTTTTTTATGTTAGCAGCACCGGCTTAACCCGTACACCTGTTTAACCGCTAACCGTAGAGCTCGAAACTGAGGCGACATTTCGAGGTACCTATATATTCGCTCTTAACGGAGTTCTACTTAGAACTAAGGCTGGTCAACATAGGGCTTGGAATATTCTTCCAAGCCCCTTCCTTCAGGAAGGGGTAGTTGACTTTACTCCACAAGATAAATTAAGCAACTTATACCAAAAAGGCAATATTGCCGATCTAAAAATTCTAATACCTTGCTACTTTTCTCTTGTTCTATTCTTCTTTTTTTTAAATGATGAAGAAAAAAGGATTTTATGAAAATACAACTTGCTACTTTAAGTGTCTTCATTCTTTTAACAGCTTGTGAGACGAAGACAGGAACCGGCGCCTTAGCAGGAGCTGGAGTTGGAGCCTTAGCTGGAGGTCTCATCGGAGGAAATGCAACAGGAGCGCTTATAGGAGCTGGAGTTGGAGCCTTAGCCGGAGGACTTATAGGAGCAGCTCTTGATGAACAAGACCGAAAAATCATGGAGCAAAATTCACCCCAAACGCTACAAAGAATCGATAATAGACAGCAGCTAAGCATCTATGACATCGAAGCCCTCTCTAAAAATGGGATCAACGATGATGTCATTATAGGACAGATTCAAAACACAAAATCTGTATTTTATCTAACAACTGATGAAATCATAGAGCTTAAAGACGCCGGTGTATCTCAAAGAGTCATTGAATATATGGTACACACAGGCAAGAGCTAAGAAGAGGCAAAGAGTCTCCTTAAACAACCTATTTCTTATTTCGTAAATATAGGGCAGTAAGAGCTACTGATGCAACTGTAGCCATACTAATATACCCAATAGTTTTTGCCTTTTTAAGATTCAGAATTGCTTGCTGATCTGCCAGCTGATCAACCCTTTCACTGATGGACTCTTCAATTACATATTGTTGCAAACCTGTATTTTGTGTAGCTAATAGAGGATTTAGCATATCAGTTTGTCCAATAGCTATCTTAACTTTAGGATGTAGTTCTACGGCTATTCGAGTAAATTCTTCTTTTATAACTCTGCTCATAGCAACTCCATTATCGGAGAAACTATATATACTCGAAGCAACTTTATCAAAACTATCTAGACAAGCTTTAGTTTTTTCATTTGTTATAGAAGATGTACGCCAAAGTACTGTCTCCCCTACCCAAGTAGCTACTTTTACTAGTGTATTTTTCTCTTCTTTCTTACAAAGATTTTCACACCCTTCTGTTTTTACTGAGAATTCATACTCTTGCCCTCCGATTAAAGCCTTTGATACAGGGTAATCTTGATTTTCATTACGAATATCTACAGTCTTTGCTAGAGCTCTGGAATATTGATGTATATTATTTAATGTATTAAGCATATATTTTCTCCGAAAATAATGTTGTTATTTTTTTAGTAAGATAGCTAAAAATCCTTGATCGATGCCCATCTTCTTATAGCGTTATTTCTTATTTCGTAGATATAGAGTAGCAAAAGCTATTCCTGTAACCGTAGTCATCGCAGCCATGCCAATATACCCAATAGTCTTAGCCTGTTTAAGATTCTCTTTTGCCTGGCTTTCTACTGCATCACGAACCTTTGTATTAATTGTTGTTACAACAGGATTGTATTTAAGAGAAAACCTACGACACTCTTCATCATAGTTCGCTTTTTCGTTAGGCTTAAGACTCTCTAAGCTTTTACCAAAACCAGAGACCTCATCCAATTCCTTATCGCGAGTTTCAACGGCTGATTTAATTGTAGGATTAAACTGACAGGTTAATCGAAATATTTCTTCTTCCACAGTTTTTTTTGAAGATCCCTCCCTTGAAGTTTCATCCAAAATCTTATGCACTTGAGTAAATCTATCTAAACAGGCTTTGGTTTCTTTATCTGTTTGTGGATGAGTACGCAAAAGCAGTACCTGACCTATGCATGTAGCCACCTTTGCCATCGTAGTTTTCTCTTCTTCTTTAAGCACATTTTCACGCTCATGCGTTCTTAGTGCAAATTCATACTTTTGTGCATAGAATAAAGCCTTTTGTACAGGAGCATTTACTCCTCGATCTAAACTATCTATTTTTAATGCTGCGTTCATCGAACCAGAATGTATATTTTGCATAAGAGTCCTTTAAAAATCAGTCTTCCTTTGAAGTTACTTCTTATTCTCTAAAAATAAAACCGTAAGAATAGTTCCTATTGCAATCATAGCGCCATACCCAACAGTTTTGCCTGTTTAAGATTCACTTTTGCTTTGTTTTCTACTGCTGTACTAATATCCTTATTAATTCCTTGTGAAGCTACGTTATTTTTAGAATTAAGTTGATGATTTTTTTAATAGAATAGCTAAATACCCTTGATCGATGCAGTATATCTTTTCAGATTATAAAGAACATATAAATTTCTCATGAGACAGCGGGTAAAGATAAATAGCATATAAGGGATAGTTGATGCTTTTTTCGTCAACGGCAAAATTCCGTAAAGAGGCCCTCGAAAGAGTTCTTCCTTCAGGCAAACTAAGGATTGTTTTTACGTCATACATTTCAAATTCCCCTTATACACACAATTACGCTCTACTGCCAGATTCCGCCAGATTATTGCCAGATTATTTTTGATGCGGTGTTCTGAGGTTGAGTAATAATTGATTCGCTTAAATTAATCATTATAACACAAATAAAACATCTTCCAAAAAAAACCACACACTAACATGAAACTTTTAAATCAGAAATAGATAAACACAGCGAAGCCGGGCTTATATTTGTTACAGTTCTTGCTATGAAAAAACCTTTAAATGGTTACTAGATCTATCGGAACATCAAATTCTAACGGAGTAATCTTCCCTGAAAATCTCATACCGTAAACTATCCTAAAAGCTCTTCGAAAGTCATCATCTTTCATCAGCAACTTATCTAATAATACCAATCGAAGACCTCTTTGTGTAGTCAGATTAATTTTAGAAGCTTTATCTCCGACTTTTTCCCACTTAACAACTGCTAGATGAGTAACTCCAAATAATTTTCCAAATGCAACCTGAGTCAAGTGTAATCATGTTCTGATATATCGAACTTGATTCCCTGTAAGATCCGTCAGATGATGAGCTAAAGCTAAAGAAGCGGCTTTCTGTAAAATATTTAAATCTACATCTAGCGTCCATACGCCTCGAAGCTCGATCATTGGAACATTTTTAAGAACAATAGGAAAGCCCAGGCCTTCGTAAAGGATCTCTTTTTCAACCATCTCTTTCAACATTTTTATCTCCAACATTCAAATAAGACTTTAAATTGAAAAAAACTAACTCTTCTTATTGTATAAAAATCTCAATAATTTTACAGTACTTGTTTTAAGCCCATTAGGATAATTATGCGCCCATACGAGCAAGTTCAGACCTTTTCAGAAAAAACGAGAACCCCTACTTTAGAATCAGTTTTTTCTAATTTTATATCTCAATGCAAAACTTGTTTTCGTTTTTATGCCTATTTTCATGTGCTGTTTATCTCTTTCCTTTCTGTGCAGCTCTTGTCATTTTTACTTTTCTTCTCTTATTTTAGTAAATCTATTGCCTGCGCCTCTGCTCTAGCTCTTTTTTTCCTTACCTTATTTTCTTACTTCGTTTTACTTTTCTTTTTTCAAGCTAAAAAACCTGAGCAGCTTCTATCGATTCGAAATACACTCCTTCACTCCTGTGAGTCTATTCTTACAGGAAAAAACTCTACAGATGCTCCTAATTTGCAACTTGCAAAAATAGTCCTTAAAAGTGCCGATCTTCTTTCTCAAGAAGAACATCACTTTTATAAAGAAGAGGCTCTTCTCTCTGCCCTTACCCCACTAGCTGGAAAATGTAAGATCCGCTTACACTGGAAAAACTTTCTTGCTATGAAAGAATTTCTTTTTTCTCTCAGCATTGAACAGATCACTGATGAGATTAAAGAAAACCCTTTAGACTTAGGGGCTCACGCTTTATTAGTCGAAACCTATCTACAATATAGCCTCCTCTACCTTCCTCCTGATACAGCCTCCCTTCCTTGGATGCCCACTGAATACTTTTCTTCTATATTCCATCAAAAATTCCTAGCCTGCTCTACAAGGGCGATTGAAGAGTGTCTTATCTTGCAAGAATATGGAGAAAAAAATGTTTGGCTATATACAGAGCTAGCTAAAATCTATCAACTACAAGGCAATGCTGAAAAAGAAATTCAAAGCCAAGAAGAGATCCGATCTCTTTCTTCTAATGACCCCGAAGTACTTTTCCGATTAGGAATTTTATACTTCAAACAAGGCTATAATGCAAAGGGCCTTAAAATCTATGAAGAGCTAAAGCAGAGCTTTCCAGAAGAAGCGATGCAACTCATTGAGCACTATCCATTTTCCCCTTTTGATGAGATTTCTTATACATAAGAAATCTCTTTACTAGCAATAAATTCGATGTTAAGCGAAAATGCTATTTTTAGAAAATTCGCATTGCAGAGAATTTCTTCCCCTAGCTTCAAAAAAATACTACTAAAATCCCCTCCAAATATTAAGATTCTGTTATTTTATTTTTACTTTTTCTTAAAGAATTGTTGAAAAATTTATCTAAAGAATGCTAAGGTACGCCCTTAGTCAGATTTCAAACCTTTTCCCATAAAAAGATTTGAAAGACAGAAATTACCGAAACAAAACACTTTTTACCAAGTTCTAGTTTTTTATATGATGACGATAGAGGCTACACCTAAAGAAGATCTTTTAAAGGCTTACTTTCACATTAAGCCTATCAGCTCCTATGCCATGCATTCTCCTGAAATTGCTAAGCACGTTGAGCGCGCTACAAAATTAGTACAAAAGTGTATTTTTCAAGAATTCCCTGATTATGAAAATCTATTTAACAAAACAGATGCATTAAAAAATTTTCCCATTATCGTTTGGAGCCTCCCTAAGGGGACCCCCGGTTGCATAGATTGTACTATTTTATGCGTATCTTCTAAAGAAACAGGAATAGAAAATAGACTAGAAAACATACTACAAAGCTGGTTAAATCCCGGAAAAATCACACAATTTTTTTCTCAAAACTCTCTTTATTTTCATTGGGATCTCTTCTTCGATACTTCCTTTTTTATCATGGAATTAAAAGGACTTATTGAAAATAAAAATGACCTAGACAGAATTCTCTCTAACCTTCCTTCTCTCACAATACAACTGCGCTCTGCATTAAAAAATACAGATTCTCTTAAAAACTTTTTTCTGCAAAAACCTCTTTTACAAGAACTTAAACAAGCTCAAATTCATCAAGAGCTTGTATTACTCTTAGAACGATTCCCTCATTTTTTTATGGCAGATCTTTTACTAGAAATGGGTCGTTTTTTTGCCCTTTGCGAAAAATCTTTTTTCGATCCAAGACCCCCCCGTCTTATAACAAAGATTATATCTTTTCATTATCTAATGAGACCTACTCTTACAAGACACCTCTCTCTTTATCCTGAAAAACGACATATAGAAATTCGTTGTATAAGAACGGACCTCAACTTCTATTTTGGATCTAAGCCGGTACTAGGTCTTGTTCTTGGAATAGCACCCTTAGACAATCATGAATTTTTTGAAGAAAGCCATATCGAACAAGCTGTGCAATTTCTTCTTCCCCACATCAATACCATTAAAAATTCTTTCTATTCTTACCAAAAAATCCATGATCCCATTTGTACTTTATATGTCGAGCTTGAGAAAAAAGATGGCACTATTTTTACAAAAGAAGAGCTTCTTATCTTAAAAAAAGGGCTCGCTCAAGAACTTAAACGAAGAATTGAAAAATTGGTCCCCTCCGTTTTTATGACACGCAATGAAGAAGAAGTCATGCGAAATATTTTACTGTTAAGTCAGGAATTAAGATATCTCTCTGACATCCCTCAAGTCATTATTTCTTTAGACACGCAAAATCATTCTGATATTTTCTTCACCGTTGTTCTAGTAAGACTTGTCAAACCAAACAAACACTCTATTCAAAAATACTTTGAAAAAGTACAATCTACCGTACAATTTATTCCAGATCGAGCGCAACAGGTAGGATTCTTACGAAAAAATCACCCTAAAGAAGCCAATGTTTTCCATCTTAAAATCCCTAAGGACCCTTCTCTTTTACGAGCCGATTATTCAGTGAATTTTTATCTAGCGAGAGCTAAGATAGCTTCTATACTTTTTGAAGCCATTGGAGCTTTTAGAGATTATAATGGAGGAATGATCCTTAAACAAGGAGAGCTCTTCTATCAATTTCAAGATAGCTTCCCCTCTATTGCGCAAAAAAAACCGGAGCTACTCGAAAACTTTTTCTTCTCATTAAGTCCTATAGAGGCTCAAGCCACCTTACCTCTAGCTTCCTTACAAGTCTTATTTCATCAATTCCTTGAAGCCCAAAAAGAAGAATTACTACAAAAGGAAGACTACTTCTTACGAATTGAAGAGAAACAAGGACAACTCTTTTCTATGATTCGCATCCAAGGGAAAACCTTTAAAGAAGAACTCCATACCACTTTAAGGAATCGAGAACTCCTCTCGAAAGCCCTCGTATATAATTCTATTCAAATACAAGGCTCTTTGTATACAGGAATGATCCTTTCTCACGTAGAGGACAAAAAAAGACAGCTTTTCATCGAAGCAATCCATGAAGCTATTAAAAGTTGGATTCAAAAAACACAAAATCAACAAATCGTAAAATTAAGCTTTGCAGCTCTTCCCCCATCTCTAGATCCTAGGCTAGCTGGAGAAAAAAGCGCTCACATGATTACAAAGATGCTTTTTGAAGGACTCACACGCTTAGATGAAAAAGGCAAACCAACTCTTGCCATTGCAAAATCCATCGAAATCTCACCTAACGGACAGCAGTATATTTTTAAGCTTAAACAATGTTCTTGGTCTAACGGGGAACAGGTAACAGCTTATGATTTTGAATATAGTTGGAAAAAAATTCTCTCCCCTCAGTTTGTAACCCCTTTCTCTTATGTGTTCTACCCAATTAAAAATGCTAAGTCTGCTAAAGAAAATCTTTGCCCTATTGACCAAGTAGGTGTTACCGCCCTAGATAACCTCACCCTTCTAGTTGATTTAGAACATCCAACTCCTGAATTTTTAGAACTTACTGCCCACTCTCTTTATTCTCCAGTCCATCATGTAACTGATAAGATTCATCCTAATTGGGCTGTAAAAGGCTCCGTAGATTTCGTGTGCAATGGACCTTTTTTACTAAAAGATATTATTAACCACACCCGTTATGAACTCATAAAAAATCCTCTTTATTGGGATGAGGATCATGTACGCCTCCAAAAAATCCAACTTTCCAAGAACTCTACTTTCACAGCCAATGAGATGTTTAAAAAAGAAGAAGTCCATTGGATTGGAGCTTCAATGGGACCCTGGGAATTTTTCCTCGAAAACAACCCGGAACCTCAAATACATTCTAGCTATATTGGAGTTTACTGGTGCGCCTTTAACACAGAAAAGTTCCCCTTTAATAATAGTCTACTTAGACAAGCTTTTAACCTAGCTCTAGATAAGCATGATTTAGCATCAAAAATCCATGCAGATCACCTCCCTGCTTCTACCCCACTTCCCCTATCTCACACTATGAATCATGACCCTAGTAGGGTATTTGGAAATGAAGAACAAGCCCTAGAATTATTTGAACTTGCTCTAAAAGAGCTTGGACTAACTAGAAAGACCTTCCCTTTAATCACCTTAAGCTTTCTTGATACCCCTCTAAGAAAAAAAACATTTGTTTATATCCGAGAACGATGGAAAACACTTTTTCAAATTCCTTGCAGGTTAGAGGGCCTTGATTTTAATACCCTTTTTTCTAAAACTACCAAGGGGGATTTTCAAATCTCTGGGGTTTATTGGAAAACTTGGATTGATAACCCTAGCTATATCCTGGAAATATTCAAATATAATCACCTTGATATCAATATCGCAAAATGGTCCAATATTCCCTTTCAAGAACTTTTATATCAATCTAAACAAACACTCGATCCCGTTCAAAGAGTCAAATATCTATCCGATGCAGAAAAAATATTAATTCAAGAAGCTCCTGTTATCCCTCTCTTCTATGAGAGAGAAAAAAACATAAAAAAATCATATTTACATCAAGTTATTCATTCAAAAACAACAGGACATCTCGATTTTAAATATGCTTACATAGAAAACAAAAGAATTTAAATATAACCAATAGGTGAAATTATGTGTATTCAAGCACAATTTATCCAAAATACTGAAAAAAACATACTTACTGTTGCTTTTCATGCAAATATTCATAGTTTTGCTGAAGCAGAACAGATACTAAAAGAAAAAATTCCCGGAACCTTCCTCACTTTCTCTGCAAATGGACAAAACTTTTGCTCGGCTGTTGGGAAAAATAATAAAATGCTCCACAATCCTTTCCGGTGGGATGTATCCGGTGGATGGTATAATGGATCTCCTGCTCTATACACGACAGAGATCGCTCTTTTAGATCATCTTGTAGAGGGTCAACATCCTACCCCTCTTTATAGTTAAAAGCCTATTTTAGTCAGGTTGTTTTCTAAAAACAACCTGACTGCATCTTCTTTTAAGGAACTTTTTCATGCCATCACCTTCTGCAGGGGATTTTCTCTTACCCATAGCTCGAAATATCATAGAGCAGTTTTTTATAAAAAGCCCCATGACAACCAAAGCTTTTCCTTTGTGGGCTCAAGAAAAAGGATCTTGCTTTGTTAGTTTAGTAAAAAATGGTCGATTACGAGGATGCTGTGGAACTATTTTTCCTGTAGAGTCTCTTGTAGACGATGTGCAAAATAACGCCTTAGAGGCGGCCTTTCATGACCCCCGCTTTCCCTCTCTTTTACAAGAAGAACTCTCTACAATTTCAATTGAAATCTCTATTTTATCTCCACTACTTCCCATCAAAACAGATACAGAAAAAGAAGTTCTAGATATATTACGCCCTCATATTGATGGGGCCGTCTTACTTTGGAAAGAGCACAAAAGCACTTTTCTTCCTTTCGTGTGGTCCATCTTTCCTGAAAAAAAAGACTTCCTCACTGAACTCAAAAAGAAAGCTGGATTAGCAGAAGACTTTTGGACAAAAAATCTAAAGATTTTTACTTATACTGTATCTACCTGGAAAGAACAAAAATGAGATTTTTTTACGCTTTATTTATCTTTGTTGCGTCCCTTGTCTTCTGTAAAGAAGTTGAAATAGAAAACATCTCTCAAAAACCAATATTCGCAGACATCTTGCACTGGAATGCTCTAGGGAGTGAAAAACTTTGTAAAATTATTGACCCATTATTAAAAAAACATTTAAAAGAGACAAACTACGACCGACTAAATTTAGTCCTGCAATATATCCACCACCACAACGCCATATGCGAAAAAAATCCTGTAACAAACCCTCTAGAAACATTGGAATCTTTTGAACCGGACCTATCCTTGGGAGAACTTCATGGCTCTTCTTGCTTTGGACTTAATATTGATTTACTTTTAAAGCTCCCTAAAGATCTATCTGCCTACCCTATTCCAGCTACACTATTTTCTTATAGTCAACAGCCCTACTGGCCTATCTTATCCCACATAGCTTTAGTTATTCCTTTTTACAATCCTCAAGACCCTAAAGATAAAGGCTATGTTCTCCTTGACCCTCATTTAAAAATGGAGAGTCCTCTTGTTATTACTTTATCTGGAAATCCTCAACTTGGGAATTTAAAGGAAAAAGGGGTCTGTACATTCTCTTATGAAGAAGATCATATCATTTCAAAAAGTCCTATAGATTCTAATGGAAACAACTTTTCCATGACCTATTACCTAACAGAATTTACTAATTTTATAGAAGCAGGACTAAAGCCTATTTTAGCAGCAGATCGAAAAATCACCCTTTATTCTAGAACAGAGTATGGAGAAGTCATAGCCTCTATTATCTTGCTACTTGATGCTAACATCTTGCAATACCGGCTACCAGGAAACCCTATAAAGGAGATTTCTTTTGTCGATTTTATTTCCCATCAAACCTCCTTGGAAAACTCTCTTGCTGATGGATTACATATAGAAAAAGAACAGTTATCTACACTCATTGAAAAAATCTTACTCCACAAAAATCTACTCGATGATTTATATCACAAATATACTGATTTTATTGAAACAAGCCAAAGAACTAGTGATTTTTATATCCCAATTTAAAACCGTCATAATTATTAGCAAAAACTATGAAAAATCCCACCCTCCCTCAATCTAGATTGAAAATAAAACTGGCTATTATTTCTAGCATTCTTTCCTCTTTGTCTTTTGCTATCATGCTAGCTATATCTAAGGTCGCCTTAACAAACTGTTCTCTCAACCAAATATCCTTTTTTAAAAGTTTTTTCTCATTACTTCTAACAAGTGTTTTAATTTTTTTTTGTAAGAAAAATCAATCCTATTTTTCTTATCTAAAAACAAAACAAATAAATATTCATGCAGTTCGAAGTTTGTCTGGACTTGCGACAATTTATTTGTTTTTATTCGCTTTAGAAAAGCTCTCTCTTGCCGAAGCCAATCTCCTATTTAATACAACGCCCCTTTTCGTCCCCTTAATCGCTTATCTTTGGAAAAGAACTCCTATTAATCACAAAATTTGGCCTGGGTTATTCATCGCTTTTTCAGGTATGATCTTTTTGCTACATCCTCAAGACACCTCTTTAAACTCAGGAATCTGGATCGCCCTTCTAGCCGGAGCTATAGGAGCTATTACCATCATTGCTGTCAGATTTTCTCATGGCACAGAACCTATCTGTCGCAGTATTTTTTACTATGGAATTTTCTCTTTATTTTTTTCTGGAATATTCTATGTAATCGAGGGTTTTTCCTTAGCTCCTTTATGCCAACCCTCTGCTGTCTTAGCCCTTTTTGGAATAGGAGCCTCTGGTTTTTGTTGCCAAGTCTTCTTTACTCTATCTGTGAAATATGCTCCTGCAAAATTAATTGCCCCTTTTGCTTATGTGGCTGTTATATTCGGATTGGGATTAGATCTTATCTTTTGGCAAGTAAATATCTTACTTTCTGAAGTCTTCGGGATGGTTCTTGTCCTTGTAGGACTTTATTTTGTTGTATCTCTTTTTCATAGAAAAGATCCCGAGCTTTTAGAAGACTCTAAGCTATTAGATTAAGCAGATTAGTTGTAAAAAAACAGATAGCCTGTATAATCACGAAAAGTTTGTACCCAAAAAGAGGTTTTTATGCGCAAGTTTTCTTGTAAAATGGCAAAACTACTTTCCTACAGTTTGGCTTCTTCTCTTATACTTTCTCTCTCTCCAGCTCAATCCCCTTCTCAAGATGTTCCACTTTTAAAAAGAATTCGCGACTATTGGAAAGAAGGAGACTTCTCTTTGGCTAAAAAACAAATTGGACTTTACTTGGAAAATAATCCCAATGGAGACCTTAGCGAAGAACTACATCTACTCCTTGGAGATCTCTATCTACAAGAAGGTAATTTTTCTTCTTCTTTAGAAGAATACTCCTTGCTAAAAAGGATCGATCTTAAAGAGCAAAGTTTTTATAATCAAGTCCTCTGCCTCTATGAGACAAAAAAATATAAAGAATTGCTAAATCTTATAGAACTTCTTCCTTCTCAAAAGCAGCTTTCTTCTCATCAGATTCAATCCTCTCGATATCTTTGTGCCGTTTCTTTAGAAGAAAGTAAAG
>ORMF010130014.1_pt1 | contig 11853 bp, 9 predicted proteins | sample 1779871 | NCBI WGS metagenome assembly ORMF01 (sample SAMEA104232316, study PRJEB22302) | groundwater metagenome | biome: forest; feature: aquifer; material: groundwater | place: USA | collected 2011-08-07 | depth 5.4 m | reverse complement strand
TGTCGCACCCTTGTTGTTACCATCGTGTCCTCCCGGGTCGACTCTCTCACCATCGCCCCCTGCGAAAGTGAGAGGGCGAGGGTGAGATTCAGGCGCTACACCGGCTTTGTTGTCTGGATGATCGCGCCCTCTTCTAGCTGGGTGGGCAGCTCAACAGTGCCTTCAAACTTGGGCAGGTGGATGCGCCTGCCGGCCTTCTCCACGCGCACCTTGGTGGCGGCCCAGGCCAGCGCGCCTGTGTCCGTGTCGGCGGAGGGAGCAAGGATGCTGAGCACGTTGGCGCCGCGTTCCTGCGCGTAGCGCCCGTACTGGCGGTGGCCCTGGCCCATGGGTATGGCGACCACGTTGCGCGGTATGGCCGGGTGCGGGAACGCGTGCGCCTCTATCTCTCCGGTCGGAGAGATAATCCGCAGCGTCTCGCCTTCCTTGATGCCCATCTCGTTCGCCACGCCCAGGTTGATCTCAACCCACGTCCCCCAGACAGCGGTCGTCACCGGGTCCGGCGCCGCCTGGAGCCACGGGATGTGCGCGCCTCGGCCGTCGCCCATGGCGTTGGAGGCGAAGGGCATCAGGTGGAACTCCGCGCCCGCGCCCTGGAACTGCGGGTCGCGGCGCTGCGTGGGGAGCGCGCTCGGCTTGGGCGGCGTGGCGGTGGAGGTGGCGCTGGGGTCCCACCACCCTCCATTGGCGAGCAGGTCAATCCAGAAGCGGTCAAAGCTGGCGGCGACGACCGAGCCTTTGCCAAGCCCTTGCAGCTTGCGCGCCGAATCCATGAGCATCTCGCGTGAGGTCTTCCACGGAAGCGCCTGCTGGACTTTGGGCAGCCCTTCCGCCAACGCGAGCATCACGTCGGCGAATCCGCGCGAGCCGCGGTCATCGTGGAGCCGCTCTCGCTCGTGGTATTCGCGGACGACCGGCTGCTGGTAGCCGACGGTCTGGAAGCCGGGACCGGGCTCCGGCACGTCGTTGCCCCAGTCCTCCAGGCCCGTGTGCTCCGGCACGATCAGGTCGGCGTAGACGGCGGTATCGTTCATAAAGCTGGAGAAACTGACGACCATGGGCACCCTGGAGAGCGCGGCCTCAAAGCCGAGAGAGGCGGGGATCCCGTACAGCGGGTCGGCGCCGCGCACGATGAGCATCTGGACCCGGCCCGCCTTCATGTCGTCAATCAACGGTTGCCACTGGACCAGCGGCGTCGCCCTGGCCTGCGCGCGCAGCTCGGGCGCCGGCGCCTGGGGGTTGAGCCACACGCCGCCGCGTTTGTTGGTGCTGCCCATAAGCAGGTTCAGCGAGTAGATGGCGGACAGGTTGAACAGCCCGTTGGTGTGCGCTCCGGCGCTGCCTCCGCCGATGACGACCCCGGGCTGATGGTCGGCGAACTCTTTGGCGATGCGCTCAATCTTCTCCGCTGGCACGCCCGTGGCCGACGCAACGTCGCCGGGGCGGAAGGCCCGGAGCGCCTCGGCGCCTGCTCCGCCGGTCAGCGCGTCCGCCGCGGCCTGGTCGCCCTTGCGCTCGTTCACGATGACGTAGGCCATGCTGAGCGCCAGCACGCCTTCCATGCCGGGGTTGACGGGCCCCCACTCGTCCGCGTTGGCGGCGGTCATGGAGAAACGTGGCTCCACGTGCACCAGCCGCCCGCGCTTCCGGCCCGTTCCCTGGCGGAACTGGCCGTACTGGCGCATGTAGCCCACCGGGTTCAACCAGGTGGAGAGGAAGTCGGCCCCGAACGAGAGCACGGTGGACGCGTTGGCAATGTCAAAGTGCGGGAGTTGCTCGGAGCCGTACACGCGCTTGGTTGCTTCGTAGAGGACCGTTTGCTCCGCCGGCTCAAAAACGACGTGGCGGGCGCCGTAACTGGTGGCGAACCGCTGCACAAGATCGGCGGCGCTGCCGCGCAGCGGGTCGGTGATGATGACGACCGAGCGGGGGTCACCCTGGTGTTTCGCCAACTGCGACGATAGCTCTTCTAGGGCCATCGTCCAGGTCGTCGGCTCAAAGCTCTGCGCGCTATCTTTAACCATTCGCCGCAGCGGGCCGGCCAGCCGGTCCGGGTGGTAGAGGGCTTGCAGTGCGCCCTCGCACCCCGCGCGGTGCTTGCCAGTGTTCGTCGGGTAGAGCGGGTTGCCCTGGATCTTCTTGGCGCGGCCTTCCATCACCCTGACGATGATCCCCTCAGAAGCCCCGCACTCCCGGCACAGCGTCGCGTACCAGGTGTCCAGGCCGCCGACGAGGTCTTCCGGTATCTGCGTGGGGCTTTCAACCTTGGTCTCACGCAAATCATACGTGCAGGCGGTGTACAGCACGCCGCCCAGCCCCAGGCCCGTGAGTTTCAGCAGTTGGCGCCGCGTTAGTTCCATCCGGTGCGTATGCCTTCTCTTCTCTGGTTGTTGTTCGGGCTGTCAATCAGCCTTTGTTGGCATTCCTGGCGAGCCGGTTCGCGTGTTCTTGCCTCACTCCTTCGGCGTGTTGGGTCAAAGGCGCGCCCTCGTCAATAGTGACAGACGAAGCAGTCCGTAGGCGCACCGTTCTGGCGGTGGCAGTCCACGCAGTCGCCCATGCGCAGCGAGCGGACCTGCTGCACGCGCTGCATGTTGCCGACGTCCCCGTGGCACGTTGAGCATACCTGAGATGGCAGCACGCCGTCTGTGCGAGTGAAATACGTGATGTGCGCCTCGTGGACGAAGCGGACGTGGTCAGGCAGGCGGTGGACGCGCATCCACTGGATTGGCTCGCCCCGTTCGGCGAAGCTGGCGAGCATTTGGATGCGAGGCTGGTCCTTCGCGACAATCTTGTGGCAGAACATGCACTGCTCAACGGGTGGGATGCCGGCCATCGCCTCTTTGGCAACGGTACGGTGGCAGAACAAACAGTCAATGCCGCCCACCTGCACGTGGGAGGGATGCGGGAAGTCAATGGGCTGCTCAGGCGCGGCCCGGTACCAGCGCTCAATGGGCCAGAAGTAGTGCGCCAGCACCCTGGGCACGACCGCCAGCCCCACGAAAATGAGGAGGACGCCCGCCACCACTCCTGTGATGATGAGCAGGGCCTTGCGCCCCGACCGTGGCGTTTCAGCTTGCAACCGTTATGCTCCGGACTGACTTGGCTTGGAGTTTCACCGAGAAGCGCCGGTACGTGCGCCGGCTGCCCTCGCTGAGCGTTCGCAAAAAGAGGCCGGACACTCCGACCTCGCTGGTCACATCCACCACCTGGTGGGGTAGACGGTGCCGAAGAGCCCGCGCAGCTCTACCATCCGAAAGAACAGGTACGCGGCGACGCCGAGGCACGAAATCGACAAAACGTACAGCACGGGCCGTACGTTCATGACGGTCTTGGGCAGGTGCCCGGTGCCAACGAGAGAGGGGAGGAAGGCATGGGCAAGGAGCAGGTTCCCTGCAAAGCCAATGATGAACAGAAGGGTGGTGAAGAAAAACCGAAGGATCTGACTGGCCTGGTTCCACTCTACCGTGCCGATGGGCGTGGGATCCATTCCGTCCTCTATCCAGCAGCAGTCTGTGGCCCGCCCTGTCGTGGCTTGTGAAGGTTATCGCAACCAGGCTTGTGATGTCAATAGGTTTTGCCGCATCTCCGACCCGCCTATCATCAAGTGAGAAGGAGTCTGCTCTCTGCGCCATGGTGCTGGAGCATAGGCCGCTGATTCTCCGTTGTTACCGACCTTTGAGAACCAGGGCCTTTCGGTGGTCTGGAAACATTGCAGAGGCAACCCTACAGGGGCAATTCATGGTAACTTAGCGACGAGCTTCTCCGCCAACCTGTAGACGCGGACCGATCATATCCAATATGCTCCACTGAGCAAACTTCGGAGGGCGACATGGACGGAGTGGGAGTGCTGAAAAGCGCCTTTGGTGGCGCGCATATGTGGTACCAGGGCACCGTCGCGGACGTGACCGCGGCTCAGGCTAACACCGTCCCGCCCGCGGTTCTTCACCCCATTGGTGAGCTGATGGCTCACATCCTTCATTGTGAGGACTTCATGGTGAACACTGCTATCCAAGGCAAGCGGAGTCTGTGGGAACGGGACGGCTGGAGCGCGAAGCTGGGCGGCGAGATGGTGGTGGACCTACCCATCCCGGTTAAAGGCCACGCCTATCGGTGTGACCCGAAAGCCATGGCCGAATATGCCGAAGCCGTCTTCGCCAACACCGACGCGTTTCTGGAGAGCCTCGAAGAGAGCGACCTCAAACGCGACCTCGAACTCGTTCAGTTCGGCTTTCCCAACAATATGGGCCTTGGCGCCTTCCTTACGACGATGCTGCTTGGCAACACTTACGCCCACACAGGCGAGATCTCAGCTCTGAAGGGCTTGTTGGGAGCGAAGGGCTACCCGTTCTAGTATCTTCAGATGTCTGTTCAGCGGACGCCTGATCTGCCCCCAGTTCTACTCCCTTGCTTGCCAGTGGCAGCTTTGAGTTTGTAGAACGGAAGAGCGCAAGGGAGACGGTCGACAGAGTATTTCAATACCCCGTTAGCTTTGGAGGATGAGAACCGAAGGGTTCCTGCTCTGAGGGCAATTTGGTCTTGTCCGAATCGTGAAAAGGGCGTACAATCTCGTCGGCCCGTCGGCTCCCTGGTCATGAATGCGGCCGGTGACGGAGGAAGGCATTGGAACACCCGCCCGAGTCAGCAAAGGCCTCTCGCTTCTCAAGGCGCGACGTGCTCAAGGTGGCGGCTGCGGGCGTAGGGTTTCTCGCGGGCGTGTCAATTCTGGGCAAGCTCACACGCGGACCGCGCAAAGCTGACCCGCGCGATCTTCCACTGCCTGGAGAGGGATCCATTTTTCAGCCGCGTCGCGATGCAAGGCTGGAGGCATGGGAGCGCGAGCACCCTCAGTCATAGCCCGCGTGTTGCAAACACAGGAAGGGGCGCCTCAATCCGAGGCGCCTCTTCCTGTGTTCAGGTCTTTCCGCCGAATGGCTAGAGTGTGCTGAGCGCAGGCACATCTATCTCTCGGTCTTCGTCCATGAGAAACGCGCGCCGTACGCCCAGGTCCGAGAGCACCTGCACGCCGATGATGTGATGCCAGATGCTCTCGTGCATAGGGGGCCGCGTTGAAAGGTCCTCGCCAAGGTGCTTGCTGACAGCATCGTTCGGAGTGTAGAGAATGACGCCTCGTTTGAGCGCGCCGATTCGCATGAGCCTTTCCTCCAATCGTATGCCGCACTGGCAAGCCTGGCTGTCAAACACGTGGCCCACAACGCAGCCGTTGACAAAGGCGGCGGGCATCGGCTGGGCGCCGCCTGGATCACCCATCACCAGCGCGATGTGCTCGTCGGTGTCCCGCAGGCACTGGTAGGCGGTGATGGTGAACTCGCCGTACTGCGTAGGCAAACGCGCGGCTGCGATGCGCTTCACAACCTTCTCGCGTTCGCCACGGAGCCGCAACACTTCGCTGATGCTCACGATCTTCGCGCCGATGGCGTTGCCGAGCGTGTTCAGGTCCAGCGGCTCGTTCATCATGTCGCCGGCATCGGTCATGATGGCGCACAGGACGCCGGACGGGTAGAGGCCGGCCATCCGGGCGAGGTCAACGATCGCCTCGGGCGCCCTGGGGGCGGTGAAGACGCCTCCCTTGCTGTAGAGGACAGGGGACAGGTGGCCGGGACGCACGAAGTCATCGGGTTTTGACGCGGGATCAATGAGGGCCTGGATGGTGGCCGCCCGGTCGCGCGCCGAGATGCCGCTCGCACCCTCGCGCCTCACGTCAACGGAGACCGCAAACGGCTCGCCGGAGGCGTTGGGAGACGGTTGGCCCATGACGGGGAGCTGGAGCTGATTGAGGCGTTCGCCCTCCAGCGCGATGGAGATAATCCCACGCGCGTACCGCGCCATGAGGTTCACATGCTCAGGGCCGGCTTTCTGGGAAGCCACGGCGAGGTAGGCGAAACCGCGGAAGTCGTCACGGACGATGACCGATCGCCCAGCCGCCACGGATTCCAGTGCTTGCGTTGCAGCCGTCTCCATCGGCGTCTCCTGGGAACAGCGTTGTAAAGAAAACCGTGTGTGTAACAGGATTGTAACACAGGGGCGGAATTGGGCAATGCCTTTGCCGCCATGGACCGGGATGTGGCGCTGAGAGCCCAGCTCTCGCGGTTCCTTACCACCACGCCTGCAAGGAACGCCGCGTTCCGGAAGGCCATCGCGGTCAGGTGACGTGCCAGGTGACGTGAGTCGTGCGTGTTGATTATCCGGCGCCTGGAGCGGGCAGCGGACTGGCGGGCGCGAGCTGCCGGCGCAACAGTGCGACCGAGGTGGCGGGAAGCTGGCAGACGTAGCCCTCGCAAACATAGGCCGTGGGCTGGCCGCCTTCCGCTCCGCGTCCTGTGAACAGCGGGCTGTCGAACCCATCGTCAGCCGAGGCCGGGTCGCGTCCCGTGACGACCTTGTGCGGCACGTACAGCTGATGCACGGTTTCCAGCAAGCGCAGCGTGTTCGGGTCCTGCGCCGCGCCGATGATCGCGATCTCCTTGGGCGAGCCGAGGTGGAACGCGAGCACGGACAGCCAGTGCCCGAACCCGTTGGGGTGCTGCGCCAGCCCATGCTGGAGCGACCGCAGCGATGTCAGCGCCGGTTCCGCCAGCGCCTGCTCGCCGGTGAGCAGCGCCACGCGCAGCAACACCGACGTTGCCATGGCGCTCCCTGACGGCAGCGCGTTGTCAAACACATCACGCGGCCTCACCAGCAGCTCCTCGTGGTCGTAGCCGACGTCGTAGAAGCTGCTCTGCTCCTGGTCCCAGAACAGCGCCAGCATCTCGTCGGTCAGGGCAACAGCCTCGCGCATCCAGCGCGGCTCGAGCGTGGCCGCGTGGAGGATGAGCAGGGCGTCGGCGAGGAACGCGTAGTCCTCAAGGTAGCCCTTGAGCTTGGCCGTCCCATCGCGGTAGGTGCGAAGCAGACGGCCGTCCACCTTGAGCCTGGTCAGCACAAACTCCGCCGCGCGGCGCGCCGCGTCCAGGTAGTCGCTGCGGCCCAGCGCGCGGCCGGCCTCGGCCAGGCTGCCGATGACCAGGCTGTTCCACGAGGTGAGCGCCTTCTGGTCAGTGGCGGGCGGGACGCGCCGCGCCCTGGCCGCCAGCAGCGCGGCCTTCGCCTCGCCCAGGCGGCGCTCCGCTTCCTCCGGGGTGATCCGCAGCTCCTTGGCCAGCGAGGACAGTTCCGTGACGACAGAGAGGATGGTGTGGCCCTCCCAGTTTCCCTTTGGCGCCACGCCGTAGTGCCGCACCACCAGCTCGCGCTGCTCCTCGGAAAGCAGGCCGCGGAACTCCTTGTACTCCCACACGTAGAACTTGCCTTCCACGCCCTCGCTATCGGCGTCCTGAGACGAGTAGAACCCGCCTTCCCGCCCACGCATCTCCCGCAGGAGATAGTCCAGCGTCTCCGTCACCACCCGGCGGTACAGCGGCCTGCCGGTCGCCTGGTGCGCGTGGAGGTAGAGGCGCGCCAGCAGGGCGTTGTCGTACAGCATCTTCTCAAAGTGGGGCACCAGCCAGCGCTCGTCGGTGCTGTAGCGGTGGAAGCCGCCGCCGACCTGGTCATACATGCCGCCGTGGGCCATCTGCTCCAGGGTCATTTCGGTCATGAGCAGGGGGAGCTGCTCGCCCGTCCGGCGCGACTCTTGCAGCAGGAACTCCCACGTCATGGGCTGTGGGAACTTGGGCGCCTGGCCGAGTCCGCCGTACTTGGACTCAAACATGGAGGCCAGGCCCTGGGCCGCCTCGGTAAGCGTGTCCGAGGTCAGCGCGCCCGCGCTCTGCTGGGGCGTGAGGCTGCGGCCCAGCGCCTCGGCGATCTGAGCGCCGGTGCTCGTGATCTCGGCGCGCTGGGTGCGGTACGCGTCGGCGATGGCCTGGAGCACGCGCGGGAACCCCACCATCCCGTGATGGTCTACCGGTGGGAAGTACGTGCCGCCGTAGAACGGCTTGAGGTCGGGCGTCAGGAAGACGGTGAGGGGCCAGCCGCCGTGGCCGGTGATGGACATGACGGTCTGCATGTAGATGGAGTCCAGGTCGGGGCGTTCCTCGCGGTCCACCTTGACGCTGACGAAGTGCTGGTTCATGAGCGCGGCGGTGTCCGGGTTCTCAAACGACTCGCGCTCCATGACGTGGCACCAGTGGCACGCGGAGTAGCCGATGCTGAGGAGGATGGGCTTGTCCTCGCGGCGCGCGCGCTCCAGAGCCTCGGCGCCCCACGGATACCAGTCCACGGGGTTGTGGGCGTGCTGCTGGAGGTACGGGCTGGTCTCGTGGGCCAGGCGGTTGGGCATGTTTCACACTTTGGCGCCCGGCATGGGGCGCGTAACTAAGAGGCAGCCTGTCTCCTTCAAGTGTACCCCGTTCAGCCGCGAGAGACGAGACGGAAGTGAGGATCCTTGACACGGGCGCGTCAAGCCAACGGGATACCGCTCGGCGCGCGGCTGAGGGGTGGGCGGTACTGCACAGCTGAACGAGAGGTTGGTGCAGGACGCTGGTCCTTCGCAACTGAACCAAGATGGGGATGAATGCCGCGCTATAGCGTTTTTAGGAATGACAGCGTGCCGGGCCTTCATGATGCGCAATACGCTACACTAAAGCCGTTTCGCAGGCGACCCGTCGCAGCGTTCAGAGATGACTTGACCAAAATTCCCGTCGGAGCATGAGTCCGGCGGTCAGCGGACTACCACGAACGTAGCGGCCAACGCGCCTTCTGCGGTGCGCAGTTCCAGTCGATTGCCTTCGACGCGATAGGTCGCCACCGTTTCTAACGCCTTCAAATATTGCGTTTCCTGTTCCATCACACCGGCCGGGTCGGCACATGCTTTACGGTTGGACGCTGCCGGGCCGATCTTGATGCTCTTCCCGGAAGCCTCATACGTGGCGGTGTAGTTGTTGCAGCCAGCGGAGCCGCTGAGTCTGCCATCGGCGCTGAAGTCTGCCGTGAGTTTCGAACCTAAAATGACGCTGACCACGGCTTGTTTGCCGTTGTTGTAGCCCGTCACGGTCCATGACGTTCCGCCCAGTTTGCTGCTCTGCGCCGCGAGGGTTGCCAGTGTTTTGCCGCTCGCATCCAACAGCGTCAATTGCTGGCCGTTATTCTTGTAGGTGGCAGCCTGCGTCAGCGCTGTGATGTAAATGGCTGCTTGCTGCATGATCGGCCCCGGACAAGCCATCTGCGTGGCGATTGCTTCCTTGTTGGCTGTAAATCTGGCGCCGTTCACCGTATACGAGGTGCTGTACCTGTTGCAGCCATCTGTGCCATTGATCTTGTCGTTCTCGAAGGTGAGCGTGACCAGCGTGTCGGACATAACCGGTTGACCGTGCAAGGTTACCAGAATCCAGCTGGTGTTGTTCACAGGCATAGGCTCTGTTATCACTTCGGTTTCACGGACCTGCTGACCCGGTACAGGCATAGGCTGGGTGCCTACCTGTCCCACCGGCGCACCACCCTGACGAGCGCATGCCAGCCCCGCCAAGGCCACCAGAGCCCCCATCGCCAGAACCGCTATCAGACCTTTTCCGATCATTGCGATCTCCTGCTTGTTTTGGTACCACTGCACGAACATTGGCATGACCGTATCCACGTTGCCGTCCCGACTCCCTCAGTCCGCTCAGCGCCAACGTCCTCTTCTCCCCCGTTCCCGAGTCCGCCACCCGTATCGCGTGGTTGTTAGTGTCCGCAAGGAGAGGTACCAATCTTGCTAGGACGCCCTCCCGCCCACTTCCACCCCGTCTTGTGGGAACCGTTCGTCCAGCGAGTACACCACGTTGCTTCCCGACGAGCGGGCCGCGGCCCAGACCATGGCGTCGGCGAAGGAGACGCGCCCGGACGGCTTGCAGAGGAGCAGAGCTTGCAGCGCTATCCCCTTGTCCAGTGCGAAGGTCGTCACGTTCTCCTTTTGCAGAAACGCTATCAGGTGGTCCACGACAAGGTTCCGAGGCACGCGGTAGAAAGAGGTGAGCACGTAGGCCGCCTCGGCGAGCACCACGTCCGTTACCTGAAGGCCCTCTTCGCCATCAATGACTTTGGCAGCCTGTTCCGCCAGATTCGGAGGGTCATCCGTGAGGTAGCGCACTAGCATGCTGGTGTCCAGGAAGCCGCTCACGGCTTTGACTCTCGTGGCCGTTCCCGTGCCTCTGCAGCCTTAGCCCAAGAGGTTTCCCTGACCTTATCCCATTCCTTGCCGGGCCTGGCTCGTCCCTTCGCGTGCTTCGCCAGGCTCCCCTTCAAGGACTTTCTGTGCTCGGGAGGCACGAAGTACACCTCCACGTGGTCATCCACGAGGCGCTCAAGGGCCAGCCATCCCGGCCCAACGCCTAGCCGGTCACGGATCTCTTTTGCGATGACGACCTGGCCTTTTTGGCCTACTGTGTGGGCCATGGTACAACCTGCTGGCACGGAGTCATACCGTTAGATTACACGAAACCGGCTAGAAGGCAAAGCCTGGGATCACGGATTCTTCTCTGCGGCTCAGAATGACAGTGCGCGGCGCGAGTGTCGCACACCCACGGTGGGCCGCCAAAACAAGGGTGGCATAGGAAGCGCTGAATCTACTTTGGGCTTGAGGAGCAACCTTTTCCGCTACTCCTTCAGCCCCCGCAGCGCCAGCGTCGTCACCTCACCCGTGCCCATGTCCGCCACGCGAATGAGGTGGTTGTTCGTGTCGGCGATGTAGAGCTTGCCGCTGGCTACGGAGAGGCCGCCCGGCTCGTGGAACGTCGCCGTGAGGGCGGGGCCGTCTTGCTTGCCGGGCTTGCCGCTGCCCAGAAACGTCGTCGCGCTCTGGGTGCGCGGAAAGACTCGCTTGATCTTGTTGTTGTAGGTGTCCGCCACGTACAGGATGTCCTGGTGGTAGGCGATGCCGAGCGGGTGCTGCAGCCGCACGATGCTCCCCATGCCGTCCATGTCGCCGAAGGCGAAGAGGTCCTGTCCCACGATGGTGCGGACCAGCCCTGCCTTGGGGTCCAGGCCGACGGCGCGGATGGAGCTGGTCTCGCTGTCGGCGACGTAGAGCGTGTCGCCGGCAAGGGCCAGGCCGCTGGTCTGCGCCATCTCCGCGCGGTTCAGCGGGCCGTCGCTGATTCCCTCCGCGCCGGAACCTGCGAAGGGGTGGACGAGCTGCTTCGCCAGCTCCAGCACCCAGACCTGGTGCGTGCCCGCCATGGCGATGTACACGTTGCCGTTGGCGTAGGCAACGTCCCACGGCGAGCTGAGCGCCACGTCCATGGCCGGGCCGCCGGAGCCGTGGCCCAGCGCCTGCGAGCCGACGCCCGCCACGGTGGTCACCATGCGCTTCTTCAAGTCAACGGCGCGGATGGCGTGGCTCTCCAGGTCGGCGACGTACAGCGTGTCGCCGTTGAGGGCCATGCCCTGCGGCACGTTGAACGCCGCCTTGTCGTACGCCCCGTCCTCAAACCCGGTCGCGCCGCTGCCGATGACGTCCAGCACCTCGCCGTCCAGCCGCGCGACGATGATGCGGTTGTGGTTGGAGTCGGCGATGAACAGGCGGCCCGAGGCCTCGTCGGCCAGCACCTTGCCGGGGAACGAGAGGGGTCCCGGGTCCTCACGCTCAACCTGGAACGGGAGCGGCGTGCGGTCCATCCAGCCTTTGGCGGCAAACTCCTCAACCGCCTCCAGGAGCACCTCTGTGAGCATGTCCGTGGTGGCCTCGCCCTCGTGGATGCCGAAGATGCGTCCCAGGGGGTCCAGGAACAGCAACGTCGGCCACGCGCGCAAGCCGTACTGGCGCCACACGTTGAACTCGCTGTCGTTCATCACCGGGTGCCGGATGTCCATGCGCATCACGGCTTTTCGGAGATTGGCCGTCTCCTTCTCCTGCGGAAACTTGGGCGAGTGAACGCC
>ORMF010293712.1_pt1 | contig 11857 bp, 9 predicted proteins | sample 1779871 | NCBI WGS metagenome assembly ORMF01 (sample SAMEA104232316, study PRJEB22302) | groundwater metagenome | biome: forest; feature: aquifer; material: groundwater | place: USA | collected 2011-08-07 | depth 5.4 m | reverse complement strand
CCGCCAATGCGCCGCATTATGTTTCTGCGCTGAATCGGTACAAACCGGATTATCTCGTCGGCTATGCTTATAGTCACTATTCGCTGGCGCGGATGATTTTGGAAACAGGTCTTTCCGTCCATCAACCGAAAGCGGTCCTGACAAGCAGCGAAAAACTCACATCCGAAATGCGCCAAGTCATTGAAAAAGCTTATTCCTGCAAAGTTTTCGATGCCTACAGCGGCGTTGAGGCCTGCTGCCTGTCTTCCGAGTGCGAACATCACAACATGCATCTCAGTCCGGATGTCGGCATTGTCGAATTAATCGGCGCCAATGGGCAGCCGGTTCCTGCCGGCCAGCCGGGTGAAATTGTGGCCACGGGGCTGCTTAATTATGAACAACCCCTCATCCGTTACCGCACGGGTGATTACGCCGTATTATCAGAAGATGATTGTTCCTGCGGCCGGCAAATGCCGATTTTGAAAGAACTCATAGGCCGCTTGGAAGACGCGGTGATTGCCCGCGATGGCCGGGAAATGGTGCGTTTTCACGGAATTTTTGTCGGACTGCCGCATGTCCGCGAAGGCCAGGTCATTCAGGAAGAAATCGATCATATCCGTCTCAAGCTTGTGACGGACCCCGGGTTCACTGCTTCTGAAAAAAATGTAATCGCTAAACGGTTTGAAGAACGGTTGGGGACAATTAAACTGACATTTGATCTTGTTGATCAAATAGAAAAAACAGAGCGCGGAAAATTCCGCGCAGTAATTTCTAAAGTGAAACAGAAGAAATGAAACTCCTGATCCTTACTCAGTATTATCCTCCGGAAAGCGGCGCACCGCAAAACCGTCTCTCAGATTTGGCTGAAAGGCTGGCTGGAAACGGACACGAAGTGCAGATTCTGACCGCGCTGCCGAATTATCCAGCAGATGAAGTCTTTCCCGAATACTCCAAGCGGAAAAATTCTGTTGAGATGATGGGCGGGGTGCGGGTAGCGCGAGTAGGAATTTATGTCCCGCGGCGAAAAACTTTCGTAACGCGCCTGCTTCATTATTTCAGCTTTGTCCTGAACGCAATTTTTCACGGGCCTTCATTACTTAAGCAGCCCGAGATCATACTTATGGAATCGCCGCCGCTTTTTATAGCTTTTTCCGGTGTTTATCTGGCCAGACGATTTCATGCAAAGCTTGTTGTTAATATTTCCGATCTGTGGCCTGAATCAGCGCTGAGCCTGAATTTTATCAAGCCTGGATTTTTTCTGAGCGCTGGGCAATGGCTGGAGGCTTGGACTTACCGGCATGCGGATTTGATCACGGGCCAAACCGAAGGCATAGTGACAAATATACGTCAGCGTTTTCCGCATAAAAAAGTCGAACTTTATCCGAATGGTGTGGATTTGCGCCGTTACGACAATTCTGCAGATCGCAATAAAATACGCCAGGAATTCGGCTGGGCTAACGGACGGTTTGTGATCGGTTATGCGGGCGTGCTTGGCCATGCCCAGAAATTAGACCAAATTCTGGATGCGGCTTTGCTGCTGCGTGACGCGAAGGACATTCATTTTGCATTAATCGGCGCCGGGCCCTGTCAGGAACATTTGGCCCGCCGCATTCAGACTGAAAATATTCAGAACGCCGCACTTTATCCGGCTCAGAAAAGCAGCAGGATGCCGGAAATTTATAAAGCCATGGATGCAGGCTGTGTTCCGCTTGGCCGTGAAAAAATTTTTGAAGGCGCGCGCCCTTCTAAAATGTTTGAAATGATGGCAGCCGGTCTTCCCCTGCTGGTATGCGCACGCGGGGAAGCGGTATCGATTACCCAATCCGCGCCCGGGGGGGCGGCGGGTTTGTCGGCCGCGCCTGAAGAACCCGCTGAGCTTGCACGCGAAGCACGCACACTCGCAGGCGACCGTAAAGCAGCCCAGGCCATGGGGGAACGGGGCAGTAAGCTTGTGGCTGAGCAATTTGATCGCGAGCAAATTGCAAAAAAAATTGAAAAACTTTTGGTGAATTTACTCAATGGCTAAAACCATCTTGTTAGTTGCCGGCGCCCGGCCGAATTTTATGAAAATCGCACCCATTCTTAGAGCGCTTCACCGCTGCGGCAGGTCTTTCCGTCCGGTCCTTGTGCATACGGGACAACATTACGACGATAACATGTCCGGACAATTTTTCCGTGAGTTAGGAATCCCCGTGCCTGATATTTATTTAAAAGTGGGCTCCGGGACGCATGCTGTCCAGACCGCCGAAATCATGAAACGTTTTGAAAAAACGGTAATGCGGGCCCGGCCCGCAGGCGTTGTCGTGGTTGGGGATGTCAATTCCACCCTGGCATCTGCGCTTGTAAGTTCCAAACTAGGAATCCCGCTTGCGCATGTTGAAGCGGGTTTGCGCAGCGGTGATTTATCCATGCCCGAAGAAGTGAACAGGGTGATAACCGACAGGCTTTCGGACTTACTTTTTACGCCGCATGCCGAAGCCGATGCGCATTTAAAACACGAAGGCATTGCAAAGCACAAAATTTTTCGAGTTGGTGATGTGATGATCGACAATCTGTTTTTTGAATGGAAAAAGATTAAGAGCGCGCGGCCGCCTCGCGTAACGAGGGGGATTCGCAGATACGCGGTTCTCACTCTTCACAGGCCGGGGAATGTCGACAATCTGGCACAACTTCGGCATATCGCACGCGTTTTGCGCGAGGCATCAAAGCTTTTGCCGATTTTTTTCCCCGTTCATCCGCGCACGAAACAAAAGCTTAAGCAATTAAAGATTGATTTGGGTTCCGGGGTGCATCTTTTACAGCCTCTCGGGTACCGCGATTTTTTAGCCCTTTTCTCCCGCGCGGCGGCAGTGTTGACCGATTCAGGCAGCGTGCAAGTTGAAACGTCAGTGCTTGATATTCCCTGCCTGACGATGCGGGAAAACACGGAAAGAATCATGACTTTGAGTCAGGGCTCCAATACTCTCGTCGGAACCGACCAAAAAAAAGTTCTAGGGGGCATTAAAAAGATTTTAAGCGGAAAATACAAAAAAAGCCGTCTTATGAAATGCTGGGATGGTAACGCAGCGGAAAGGATAGCGCGAGTTTTGACGCGGCGCTTCTAGGAGCATGATGGAACCTAAAATAGCTGTAGCCGGAGCGGGCTACTGGGGCAAGAACCTGGTGCGCAGTTTCCATGAATTGGGTGCGCTCGAGATGCTGGTGGACGTTAATGCTGACGCCACTCGCGAGATGCAGACCAGGTTCCGCGGTCTAAAAATCGAATCCTCGTTCGAACGGGTTTTAACTAATCCCGCGATACAGGGGGTGGTGATTGCCACGCCCGCTGTGATGCATTATACGATGGCCAAACAGGCGCTGCAGGCCGGTAAACATGTGTTTGTTGAAAAACCCTTGGCTTTACATTTAAACGAAGGCCGCGAGTTGGTAGATCTCGCCCGCGCACAAAAAAAGATCCTCATGGTGGGCCATATTTTAGAGTATCACCCTGCATTTTTAAAAATCCGCGAAGTGATCGATGCCGGCGCTATCGGGCGGCTTCAATATATCTACTCGAGCCGTTTGAATTTTGGAAAAATCCGCCGGGAGGAAAACATTCTGTGGTCCTTTGCCCCGCATGATGTGGCGCTTATTCTTAGGCTTGTGAAGGAAATGCCTCTGCAAGTGGTGTCCATGGGCGGCTGCTATATTCAGCCCAACATCGCGGATGTAACGGTAACGCAGCTTCTATTTAATCAAGGAGTGATGGGCCACATTTTCGTGTCTTGGCTAAACCCGTTCAAAGAGCAGCGTTTTGTGATTGTGGGATCCAAAAAGATGATCCAATTCGACGACATTAATAAGAACCTGATACTGCATGACCTGCACGTGGATGTTGAACACGGCGAACCTACTCCTATTAAAGGGAAGGGGGACCCCTTGGAATATTCACAGGATGAACCGCTGAAACTCGAATGCCAGGCCTTTCTCGAAGCTATCCGTACCGGCAAGCCGCCGTTAACGGACGGCGAAAGCGGTTACCGCGTGCTTCAGGTCCTGCACGCTTCGCAAAACTCCCTATCGCTACAGGGCAAACCCGTATTGGTCGATTCCCTTAAATGATGCCCAAAGAAAACCGGATCAGCCTATGACCGCTAACGAATCTCAATTGATTCATAAGTCCTCTTACGTGGATCCGACTGCCAAAATCGGTACGGGCAGCAAGATTTGGCATTTCTGCAATATTATGAAGGGCGCGGTCATCGGCAAAGACTGCATTCTCGGCCAAAATGTCCACGTTGGGCCAAACGTAAAAATCGGTAATCAGGTCAAGATTCAGAACAATGTCTCAGTATATGAAGGCGTTATTATAGAAGACGGCGTTTTTTGCGGGCCCAGTGCGGTGTTTACGAATGTGATCAACCCACGCGCGCAGGTTTCCCGGAAACATGAATTTAAGCCGACGCGCGTTAAGCAAGGCGTCACAATCGGCGCGAATGCCACCATCGTGTGCGGCAATGATCTGGGCCGGTACTGTTTTATCGGCGCCGGCGCGGTGGTCACTAAAAGCGTTCCGGATTATGCACTTGTTGTCGGCAATCCTGCGCGCCAAACGGGCTGGATGTGCGAATGCGGCGAAAAATTGCCGGACGATTTAAAATGCCGCGCCTGCAAACGCGGCTATCTCAAAAAAGGTTCTGTCCTCACGCCTCAATGAAAATTCCTTTCATCGATTTTCATTCTCAGTACCAGCGGATCAAACCCGGGCTTTTTCGGCGCATGGAAAAGATTTTTGAAAAAGGGGATTTTATCCTGGGGGAAGAGGTGGCTGAGTTTGAAACCAAGCTCGCGGCATTTGCCGGAGCAAAATTTTGCATTGGCTGTTCAAACGGCACGGACGCGCTGATATTGGCTTTAATGGCGTGGGGCATCGGTCCAGGCGATGCGGTGCTGACCTCGCCTTTTACTTTCATTGCCACCGCAGAAGCTGCAGCCATGCTCGGCGCTACGCCGGTGTTTGTGGACATTGATCCCAAAACTTGGAATATCGATACAACCAAAATCCCTCAAAAAATTGATCAGATAAAAAAAAGCGGCAAGCTCCGCCTCAAAGCGATTATTGCGGTGGATCTTTTCGGACTGCCCGCGGATTACGATGCCCTGCGTTCCATCGCTAAGCAAAACGGGCTTTTTCTTTTGGATGACGCGGCGCAGTCATTTGGCGGCCGCTACAAAGGCCGGCAGGTCGGCAGTCTTGCGGATATGACGGCCACGAGTTTTTTTCCTTCCAAACCCCTGGGCGGATATGGCGACGGCGGAGCAATTCTTACAGATAACCCGGATTGGGCCGCGCAGCTGAAATCGCTGCGGGTCCACGGCCAGGGTAAGTCCAAATATGAGAATGTCCGGCTTGGCTTGAATGCGCGGCTGGACACGCTGCAGGCCGCCGTGCTTTTAGAAAAATTGGCAATTCTTCCTTCTGAACTTGAAGCGCGCCAGCGGCTGGCCGCGCGCTATTCAGCCGGTCTTAAGGATGCGGTTAAAACTCCATTGATACCAGATTCCTATCAGAGCGCATGGGCGCAGTATTCGGTCCTGTGTCCGCGGCGCGATGAGCTTCAGGCCGCGCTGCATGAAAAGGGAATTCCTACGGCCGTTTATTATCCGACGCCGCTGCATCTGCAGCCGGTTTTTTCCGGCTTGGGATACCGTAAAGGTGATTTTCCAGTTGCGGAATCGACCGCGGCGAATATCTTCAGCCTGCCGATGCATCCTTATTTATCCGATGCCCAGGCAGACGACATCATCGCAAACGTGAATTTGGCGTGCCAGACGGCGAAATAATAATAAGGAAGCTTGAACTGCGCGATTTGCCTCAGGTGACCGCGGTCCACAAAGCTGCTTTCCCGGATGGCGCGCTGACTTTTGCCGGCGATCCGGTGATTAGCAGGTATTATGAATGGCAGCTCACCGGCCCGCATGACCTCACGTCCTTAGGCGCATTTACAGGGACAAGTTTAGCCGGATTTTGTTTTGGCGGAAAATTTCGCGGCGCTCTAAGCGGTTTTGTAAGAAAAAACATTTTTTTTCTATTCTTCTATACATTTTTCCGTCCCTGGCTCATGCTTCAGCCGGGATTCTTAAAAAAAATGCGGATAGGATTGTGGTCTCTGCGCTTTAATAAACCAAAAAATAAAGCGGTGACGGGGCCAACTAGGCAAGTTTCAAAATCGTTCGGTATATTATCCGTTGCCGTGGATCCCTCAAAAAGGCGCTTAGGAATCGGTAAAATTCTGATGGAAAAATCGGAAGCAATCGCCAAAGAAACGGGATTTGTCCAAATGAATCTGACTGTTCATCCGTCTAATCAGACGGCAGTATCATTTTATGAGCGTCTAGGATGGAAGAAATTAGACGAAGATCCGGTTTGGAAAGGGTCCATGATGAAGGAAATAACATGAAAAAATTATTCCTTCCTTTCTCACCCCCCATGATTGGCAAGGCCGAAATCGCCGAGGTTGTGGATACGCTGCGGTCTGACTGGATCACGACCGGCCCGAAAACCGAAAAATTTGAGGGTCAATTTCGCAAATATGTGGGCGCGAAGGGCGCGCTGGCGCTGGATTCTTGCACGGCGGCGTTGCATCTTGCGCTGGCCGCGTCCGGCGTTGGAAAGGGTGACGCGGTGATCACAACGCCCATGACTTTTTGTTCGGGCGTAAATGTGATTGAACACACGGGAGCCCAGCCGGTGCTGGCCGACATTGACCCCGAAACGATGAACATTGATCCGCGGCAGGTCGAAAAAATCCTGCGTTCAAAATCCATGCGCAAGAAAGTCAAAGCGATTATCCCGGTCCATTTTGCGGGGCGCCCCTGTGATATGGCCCCATTGATGCGGCTCGCGCGCAAATATGGAATAAAAGTTATTGAGGACGCAGCCCATGCCTTGCCCGCGAAATATAAAGGAAAGATGATCGGAACGATCGGAGATTTGACCGCCTTCAGTTTTTACGCGACCAAAAATCTGACCACGGCGGAAGGCGGCATGCTGACCGGCAGGGATAAAAAATTAATGGAGCGCGCCCGGCTCCTTAGCCTGCACGGGATGAGCCGTGACGCGTGGAAGCGCTATTCCGCGGCCGGATCGTGGTATTACGAAATCATAGCGCCGGGATTTAAATACAACATGACCGATATTCAGGCGGCGATCGGTATTCATCAATTGCGCCGGCTTGGCGGGTTTCAGAAAAGGCGCCGCGAAATTGCTGCGGCCTATAACCAGGCCTTTTCTAAGAACGCGGCATTCCAAATACCGGCTTCACGGCGCGAAGTGCAGCATGCCTGGCATCTGTATGTCCTGCGTTTAAATCTCAAAGAACTTAAAATTGACCGCGCGCGGTTCATCGATGAGCTCAAGCGCCGCGGCATCGGCGCCAGTGTGCATTTTATCCCGGTCCATATGCACCCGTATTACCGCAAAAAATACGGCTTTAAACCCGCTGATTTTCCGGTCGCGTACCGTGAATACCAGCGCACAATCTCACTCCCGCTTTATCCGCGCATGACGGATGCCGACGTGCGGCGGGTTATCACAGCTGCGACGCAAATTGCCAAGCGATACGCCCGCGGCAAATGAGCGTTAAAGAACAGGAAAACTGGTTTGACCGCAGCTCTGAATATAACGCGATGCTGCACGAGGGGCTCCGGTTCACCGGCGAGGACAAAACTTATTTTATTGAAGGCCGGATCAAAGACCTCCAAAAAAACCTGCCGGCAGGCTGGCAGCCGCGGACCATCCTCGATTTCGGCTGCGGGATAGGCGACGCCGTGCCTTTGTTAGCGCAGGCGTTTACGGGCGCGGAAGTCGTCGGCGTGGACACGGCATACGAAGCCGTCAATTTTGCGAATAAAACCCACGCATCCGGAAAAATTTCCTTTTCAACGCTTGACGCGTTCACCGCGGAAAATCGTTTCGACCTTTGCTATATCAACGGGGTTTTTCACCACATTCTTCCGCAAGACCGCCGGGAAGTGATGGCGGCGATTCATCGATCTTTAAAGCCCGGCGGCTGGTGCGCGTTTTTTGAAAACAATCCATGGAACCCGGGAACACGATTTGTTATGAGCCGCGTGCCTTTTGACAAGGATGCCATGACCTTAACATGGCCCGAGGCCGCGAATCTGCTTACAGCGGCGGGTTTCAAGGTTTGCGGCGCTGTCCGGTCTTTATTTTATTTTCCGCGCTTTCTAGCTTTCCTTCGATTTCTCGAGCCTATGCTGGCAAAAATCCCTTTGGGAGCCCAATATTATCTTTTGGCAAAAAAATAAGGAATCAGCAAACGATCTTAGCGCATTTTTGCTGGCTTTAACCGCTTTCACGGCCCGCCTTTATTACCTTTTCCGCAGCACAGCTTACAAAACCTTTTTATTCGACGATCCCAAATCCTATTGGGACAATGCGGTCTTAATTGCGGAAAACAGACCGCCCAACTTTTACCTGTACCATCTTTTCCCGACTTTTTATTCCCTGTTCCTGGCCGGCCTTCACCGGCTGCTTCATGGTTTTCACTTGGATGCGTGGAAACTTGAAATATCTCTTGGGTTTCAAGCGCTATTAGTTTCCGCCGCCGGATATTTTGTGTACCGGATTGCCGCAGCGGTCCTGAAAAGCCATTGGGCCGCAATGGGCGCCTCCGCCGCCTTCTTATTTTCATACCCCGCAGTTTTTATGAATAGTTTAGTCATGCCGGATAATTTTTCAGTGCCGGCGGTCATCGCGGCCTGCTGGCTCCTGCTTTTTCCGGCGCAGACTTTGCTGACTTCCGCGGCGGCCGGAATTCTTTTCGGCGCGGCCGCAGCCGCTAAGCCGTCGTTTTTATTAATGGGCATTGTTTTCGCGGGATGGATACTGCTGATTAAAGATACGCGGCGCCTGGCACGCGTGTTTTGTTTCTGCCTATGTTGTGCCGCCGTGCTGGCCGGCACGGTCTTATTTAACCGCAATATTTCCGGCGGCAAATTGACAGCGCTCGGCGCCAACGGCGGCATTAATTTCTTTCAAGCTTATTGCCGGCCTTCTCTTGTCCGCAGTAAGTCCGCCGAGGGCGGATCCTGGGTGCGCGCTCCGCTCGCAATCGGACAAAAAAAGGAGGAGTTTGTAACGGACGTTCCATTTTACAAACAATCTTATTTTTACCGCGAAGGCCTCGCTTGTATCCGCCGCGAGCCGAATGTTCTTTGGGAACGCGCGCCGCTGATCAAAGAATTCATTAGCGGGAGATTTATTCCGGAGCCTTTCGCCAAACCCCTTGGCTTTGATTGGGGAATGCGCATCCACCGCCTGGCACTGACCGTTTGCCTGGGTTCGGTTCTGCTGTATGTATTTTTTCCGTTCACCGGCGACCGCCGGAAGATGCTTTTTTTGCTGGGGATCGCAGGCGTTTACCTGGCGACGATCTGCCTCTTGTCCACGCCTGAACGGCGCTATTTCTTTCCCGCGGAATTCGTCCTATACACCGCGTTTTTCGGGCTATTCCCGAGTATCGGGGCTGCCCGGAAGCGCTCCACTCCATGAGCTTTTTGCCGATGAATAAAGACCAACTATGTTCTCCTTAATCAAGCGGTCCTGCGACATCTTCTTAGCGCTCCTGGGTATCCTTCTGTTTTTTCCGTTCATCCTATTGACCGCCCTCCTTGTGCGCCTGGATTCGGCCGGACCGGTAATTTTCCGCCAAAAAAGGGTAGGCCGGGACGGACGGCTTTTTACGATCTATAAATTCCGTACCATGGTGGAAGATGCTGAAAAACTCGGATCGCAAATTACGGCAAAAAGCGACCCGCGTATCACTCAGATCGGCCGGCTGCTGCGCTGGCTCAAACTTGACGAATTGCCCCAATTTATTAATGTTCTAAAAGGCGACATGAGTTTTGTGGGGCCGCGCCCCGAAGTCCCGACAATGGTCGAGCGCTACTCAAAAGCGGAACGCGAGGTCTTATCCGTCACGCCGGGAATTATCGGCACGAGCCAGATCGAAAATCGCGACGAAGAAGAGAAATTGCCGGAAGGCGACAATGTCGATGAATTTTATGCAAAGAACATCCTGCCCGCAAAACTTAGGACTGACCTCGGCTATGTAAAAAATAAAGACCCGTTTAAAGATATAAAAATTCTTTTTGGCGGCGCGGCTTCGTTAATTTTAAGTTCGGGCAACTTGAACTACATTTTAGAAAGCCGCCGGCGTTTTATCTTTCTTCTGCTCGACATCGCGATTAGCGTTCTGTCTTACTGCGCGGCTTATTTACTGCGGTTTGAAGGGACCATTCCTCCCGAAGATTTGGCGTTTATGCGGGCCACGCTGCCTTTTGTCGTGCTTCTGCGCGCCCCGTGCTTTATTTATTTCGGCCTCTACCAAAGTCTCTGGCAATATTTGGGAATCCAGGAGCTGATGTCCATTATTAAGGCCGTGACCATCGGCTCGCTCTTAATCCCGCTCCTGCCCTTCATGCTGCAAGTTGCGGTGCCGCGCGCGGTTTTGATTATTGACTGGATCCTTTTGATCGTGGCCCTCGGCGGCAGCCGGGTATTTTTTAAACTTACCACCGAGCGTCTCAGGCATTCATGGCTCGCGGAAAACCGCAAGAATGTGCTGATCGTGGGCGCGGGAGATAGCGGCGAAATGCTGGTACGCGAATTTATTAAGCGGCCGTCGCTAGGCTACCGTCCGGTCGGCTTTGTGGACAATGACCCGCAAAAAATAGGCGTGCGCATTCACGGCGTGAAGATTACCGGCCAAATTTCGCAATTGTCTCAAATCGTCAAAGTTAAAAAAGTGGACGAGGTGATTATTGCGCTGCCGGAGGCGAGCGGCGGCGAAATCCGCGATATTATGAAAATCTGCCGCGGTTTAAAATTGCCGTGCCGGATCGTGCCGCAAGTCTCGCCGCTTTTATCCGCCCAGGTGCTGCCGCTAAAGCTGCGCGCCGTGGACATTTCCGACCTTTTGGGCCGCGAGCTGGTCAACGCGGACTTGCGCGGTATCCAGGAATTTTTCCGGGACAAGACCGTGCTTGTGACCGGCGCCGGCGGAAGCATCGGTTCCGAGCTGGCGCGCATTATTTTTCAGGCGCACCCGCGCGAATTGATCCTGATCGACAGTTCCGAGAGTAATTTATATGACATCGAAAACGATCTTGCGGGCAGGCAGTCAAGCACAGACGTAGTTGGCTATTTGCGGGATGTTACGCATTATCTTGAAATGCGCAAAATATTCGAGCGGCACAAGCCGCAGATCATTTATCACGCCGCGGCCTTCAAGCACGTGCCGTTGATGGAGCTCCATTTTGAGCAGGGGATCTTAAATAATATTGTCGGTTCACGGGCCATGTCCGACCTGGCCCTGCAATATCAAGCCGAATGCTTCACGCTTATTTCCACGGACAAAGCGATCCGGCCGCGCAGCTTAATGGGCGCCACCAAACGCGTGGCGGAACTGTACGCGCAAAGCTTGAACGGCAAGAAGACAAAATTTCTGGCCGTGCGGTTCGGCAATGTTTTCAACAGCCGCGGCAGCGTCGTGCCGCTTTTCAAAAAACAGATTGAAGACGGCGGACCGGTGACGATCACGGATCCCAATGTGACGCGCTATTTCATGGATGTTTCGGAGGCCGTATTTCTGATCCTGCAGGCATCCATGATCGGCTCTCAGTCGGAAATTTTCGTGCTGGATATGGGCCAGCCGGTCAAAATCGTGGATTTGGCGCGCGATTTAATGCAGCTCATGGGCGTTTCGGAAAAGCAGGTGCCGATCAAATATATCGGTCTAAGGCCCGGCGAAAAACTGGAAGAAGAAATCCAAATGCAGAGCGAGCAGGCCATGCCGACCGCGTACAAAAAAAT
>ORMF011641047.1_pt1 | contig 11858 bp, 7 predicted proteins | sample 1779871 | NCBI WGS metagenome assembly ORMF01 (sample SAMEA104232316, study PRJEB22302) | groundwater metagenome | biome: forest; feature: aquifer; material: groundwater | place: USA | collected 2011-08-07 | depth 5.4 m | reverse complement strand
CGCGCAGGTCGCCGCCAAACGTGGTGGCTCATCGCCACGACTCTCGCTCGACGAGGTCCCCGAGGTCGAAAGCCAACCAGCCTTCGAAGTACTCGACGTCGACCAGGCGCTGACACGGCTTGCCGAGCTCGACCCCGACCAGGCGCGCATCGTCGAGTTGCGGTTTTTTTCGGGCCTCACGGTCGAAGAGACCGCGCACGTGCTTGGCCGATCGCCGCGGACAATCAAGCGGGAATGGCGCCTGGCCAAGGCATGGCTCTACCAGCGGCTCTCGCACGACTGAGCGATGCGGGCAGCTCGAGTCGGCCGCCGGGCCTGTTATTCCGCGGCTGGGCAGGCGTGCCGGACAGGGACGTAAATGGCGTGAGGCCTGCCGCCCGCACCTCTTGCGAGTCTCTCCGAGGACTTCCCGCATACAGATCCCGTCAGCGGCTCGCGAGGGCCAGCCGGAACGCGACCATCTCCTCACCATTGCGAACCAGCAGGACATCGCCGACCAGCACCGGGTGGTTCCATGTCTTGCCCTCGAGCGCCGGGAACCGCGCAACCTCGGTGAATGTGTCGGGGGTCGCCCTGACCAGCGCCAGCTCACCGTCTTCCGACAGCACCAGCAGCAAGTCCTGGTCGGGCAACAGGACGAGCTGGCCGTGGCCGTAGCGTCCACCCTTCCACGTGCGCGTGCCGTCCTCAAGATCGATGCACGCGAGAATGCTGCCGTCGAAGCCGTAGGCATGACCCTCGTGAACGACGAAGTCGCTGAAGTACGGCTTCAATCCGGCGGACGTCCAGCGCTCCTTCACGTTCCAACCGCCAGGCGCGTGCGCGACGGTGACACGGGTCATGCCGGTGTGGACCTCGAGCCCGGAGCCGCTGCCAATCAGGAGGTCGCCGCCCGCGATCACAGCCGGCTGCACGATGCTGTCGCCCGCCCACGCGTGCTTCCAGAGCACCGTGCCGTCAGACGGCGCGACGCCGATCGCACCGGGTCCGTTCACGAGCACGACCTGCTGGACGCCGTCGATCGTCGACAAGCGCGGCGAGCTGTAGCCCCAGCCCCCCTTCGGGCCGAACCAGCGCGGATTCCCGGTCGCGACGTCGTAGGCGGCAAGCGATCCGGCAGTCGCAGCGATGACGACGTCGCCGACCACCAGCGGTGAGCTCGCGATGCCCCAGTCCGGGACCTTCCTGCCGGTGTCGGATGCCGCGTTGCGTGACCACACGACGGAGCCGTCACGGGCGTCGAGCGCGTTCAGGATTCCGGTTCCACCCAGTGTGTAGACGCGACCGTTGCTGAGTGTCGGTGTCGCGCGCGGACCAGCGCCGGCATTCGACTCCCAGAAGCGCGCCGCGTCGCGGTGTCTCCACGCCGGCTCGCCGGTGTTCAGCTCGTAGGCGGACACGACCTCGTCGTCACCGCGCTGCTCTTGCGTGAAAACGCGATCGCCGTGAACCGCGAAGGACGACCAGCCCGGCCCGATCGGACGGCGCCACAGCTCGACGGGCGGCGACCGAGACCAGTCGGTTTTGATCCGCACACCGCGAATGACGCTGTCGCGCTCGGCTCCTCGAAATCCAGGCCAGACGCCGTCCGTGTTCGGTCCCGTCAGATCGGCCGCGTGCGACGCCGGCTCGTGGCGGTCCTCCGGAACCCGCTTCTCCGCGGTCTCGGCAACGCCCGCAACCGGAGTGGGAGCCCCCGACTCGTCGCTCGCTCGGGCGGGTCCATTCTCAGGCGGCGTTGCGGCTGCCAGAGCGGATGGGAGCGTCACCGGCTCGTCGACGGCTTGGGCAAGGAGTCGTTGCTCCGGCGTCTCGGTCCACCGCCACTCGAGATCCGAATCAGCGTCACCGGTGATGCCGTTGGTCCGGATAAGCGTCAACGTTCCGCACGCGAGCACGATCGCGATGACCATCGACGCACGCCGAAGTCCGCTGGAGAGGCCGCGACTGGCCAAGGCCCACGCGACAAGGGCGAGGCTCAGGGCCGGGATGGCGTAGACGAACAGCATGAACCCCATCATCCCGTTCGCGACGGACTCGTGAACGAGGCGTGACGTCGCGGCCACCGCCCCGACCATCAAGACGATCGCGCCCAATCGCTCGGACCAGGGCGCCCGGCTGAAGAAGAGCCACCAGACGACGATAACCAGCCCGAAGAAGAGGCCACCAAGCACCGCGGAGCCCCCCCGTTCGGGAACGACGGCGGGGAGAAGCAACCAGACGAGCCACTGCAGCGCAGCGGCAACGACGCCGGGCCACAGCCGCAGTGGCTTACGAGGAGTCGGTCTGTTGGTCTGCGCGATGGTCATATCAGTCACACCATATTCTGCTGTCGGGTCTTGGAGTTCTCCGAACAAAATCGGCTGGATGCCAGGGCCCGATTTCCGCAACTGGCTGCTTACCGCAGCTGGATGCGCCGTCTATCGGCTTCGCGAGATTCGGGCGGCAATCTCCAATTTTCGGCCGGCGGGCGCTCATCTCGCTGGCACGGCAACCTGCCGTTTGTGAGGACGCTGACATCGCTCGTCCAGCTGCGGACTTCACGTTTGGTGGAGGCGGCGGGAGTCGAATTCGAAAAGGCGAGTGGTAGACTTCAGGGTCGGCGTACGTTGCGCCTAGCGAGGTTCTGATGGCAGCGATGACATTGAATATCAACGGCAAAGCGCGGGCCGTCGACGTGGACCCCACGATGCCGATGCTGTGGGTGTTGCGCGACGTGGTCGACATGACCGGGACGAAATTCGGCTGCGGCATCGGGCAGTGCGGTGCCTGCACGATATTGCTGGATGGGAAGGCGGTTCGCGCCTGTCAGACGCCCGCGTCAGCGGTGGGCGCCAAGCGCGTCACCACCATCGAAGGACTTAGCGGCGCCAGGCGCCATGTCGTCCAGCAGGCCTGGATTGACGAAGACGTACCGCAGTGCGGGTACTGCCAGCCAGGCATGATTATGACGACCGTCGCGCTGCTCGCGGAGACACCCAAGCCGACCGACGCGGACATCGACCGCACGCTGGGGCGGCACATCTGCAGGTGCGGCACGTATATCAGGATTCGGCGAGCCGTTCACCGCGCGGCATCGGGGACGATCTCGCGCGACACGCAGCCGGCTGTCAACTCGCAAGCAAAGGCAGGTGCGTGATGGCAGCAGCACAGACACAGGTTTCCAGACGCACGTTCCTAGTGCTCACGCAGGCCGCGGGCGCCGGCCTGCTGCTCGGCGGCCACTGGCCCGGCGCCGTCGATTCGGCCGACGCCGCCGTGCCATTCGCGCCTAATCCCTTTGTGCAAGTGGATCCGAGCGGACAAATCACCATTTGGGCACCAAATCCCGAAATTGGACAGGGCGTGTACACCGCCCTCCCCATGATCGTGGCGGAAGAACTGTCGGTCGATTTATCGAGCGTCAAGATCGTGCAGGCGGATGCTGGTCCACAGTACGGGAACCAGTTGGTAGGCGGCAGCATGAGCGTTCGCTCACATTTCATGACGCTGCGGCAGGCGGGAACCACGGCCAGGGTCATGCTGGTGGCGGCGGCCGCACAGCGGTGGGGTGTCGATCCGTCGACGTGCCGCGCGGAAGACGGCGCAGTGGTTCACGATGCGTCGAAGCGCCGCCTCGCCTACGGCGCGCTCGCCGCAGATGCAGCGAAGCAGCCGGTGCCCAAGGACGTGGCGCTGACGCCGGCGAGCGCGTTCAAGCTGCTGGGAAAGCCGACCAAGCGCCTCGACGTGCCAGCCAAGGTCGACGGGACGGCGATCTTTGGCATGGACGTCAAGGTCCCGAACATGCTGTATGCGGTCATGGCGCGGCCGCCGGCATTTGGCGGCGATATCGTCAGCGTGGACGACACCGCCGCGCGTGCAGTCCCTGGCGTCAAAACTGTCGTGCGCATTCCGCGTACAGCGCTTCTTGACTATCTGTCGCTGAAGCCCACGGAGGAAGGGACCAACTACTACGTCAGGCCATCGGTGGCCGTGATTGCGGACTCGACGTTCGCCGCGAAGAAGGGCCGCGACGCCCTGAAGATCGTGTGGAAGGGCGCGCCCGGCACGCCCCTGACCACGGCAGGTCTCTTCGACGCGATGCGGACGAAGGCAAACGCAGATACTGCGTGGAAGACGATGCGCGCCGACGGGAACGTCGCCGAGGCGCTCGCCAAGGCGCCAAAGAAGGTCGAAGCCGTGTACGAAATGCCGCTGCAGGCGCACGCGGCTATGGAACCGCTCGTCGCCACCGCGCACGTCAAGGAGAACAGCTGCGAGCTGTGGGTGCCGACACAGAATCCCCCACAGGTTTCGACGACAGTGGCCGAGCTCCTGAAGATCCCGGTCGAGAACGTGAAGGTCAATGTCATGTTCGCCGGCGGTGGCTTTGGCCGGAAGAACCCGTCCGATTACGTGGCCGAGGCCGTGCTCGTCTCGAAAGCGGTCGGCGCTCCTGTCAAGCTCGTGTGGACGCGCGAAGACGACATGCGGTACGACGGGTATCGGCAGGCGAGCGTTCACAAGATGACTGGCGGGCTCGACGAGCACAACCGGCCGATTGCGTGGCATCACCGGATGTGCGCCACCCCCGCGGCGACGTCGGTGTTCGGAGGCGACGGCAAGGATGGCAGGGTCTTCGAGGTGCCGATGCCTGATTTTCCCTGCTACACCATTCCCAATTTTCTCGTCGACTACACGCCGCATCACACCATCGTCCCGATCGGGTTCTGGCGAAACCCGCCAGGGTTCAACGCATTCGTCATCCAGTCGTTTGTCGACGAGCTCGCGGCAGCCGCCGGCAAGGATCCCTTGGCATTCAGGCTCGAGATGATTGGCGATCGCGGCGCCATGGAGGGGATCGACTACAGGCGTCTCCGCGGCGTACTCGAGTTGGCGGCAAGCAAGGCCAAATGGGGCAGCCCGCTGCCGAAGGGTCAGGGCCGCGGCATCGCGGGGCACTTCTCACATGGCTCGTACGTCGCACTCGTTGCCGAGGTCGAAGTCCCGAGTGATGGAGCCGTGCGCGTGCACAAAATCGTCGCGGCCGTCGATTGTGGCATCGTGCTGAACCCCCTTACCGTGGCCGAGCAGGTCGAAGGCTCCATCGTCTTCGGGTTGACTCAGACCCTGAAGAGCGAGATCACGCTGAAGGACGGCGGCGTGCAGCAAGGGAACTACAACGACTTCCAGATGCTGCGCATCAACGAAATGCCGTCAGTGGAGGTCCACATCGTCCCGAGCACCGAAGCGCCCACCGGTATGGGTGAGCCGGCAACAGGGCCCACGTCACCCGCAGTGACGAATGCGATCTTCGCGGCGACCGGAAAGCGGGTCCGCAAGCTGCCCATTCGGCCAGCGGATCTCAAAACCTAAGACCGTAAGATCGACGCAAATGATGAGGGCGTCACGCCCTCATCGCTTCCTTCAGTTGCTGATGTTCAGCGTTCGATCTGCTGGTCGAAGGGAACGAAACTGAAGATTGGCTGGGTGTTAGTAGGGACGATTTCCTCAACTGGCTCACCAGCACTGCGTGAGCTGCTATCAGACGCGGACAAGTTGCGGCAGGTGATCGAAGTGCTTGTCTCGCGCGTGCAGAGCCAGATTGTGCTGCAGGACGAGCGCCGCCAACCACAGGTCATTCATCGGAATCGGCGTGCCCTGTTTCCGGAGTTGACGAAACAGAGACGCATAGTGGTGGGTGGTCTGGTCGTCGGCAAAGAGCACGCGCACGCCATCTTTTAAGAGGAAATGCCGAAGTATCCGCTCGTTCTCCGCATGTCGCCGCCCGTGGGCGAAGCCGGCCCGAAGCTCGCCGAGCACGACGAAGGGCACCGCGATGGCCTCGGCTTCTTCCAGGAGCGCCACTGTCTCGGCGATCCCCTTGCAAAGATCGACGTATCGATTCGTGTCGAGGGCAACCCTCACCGCCAGAGATCCTCGTCCACGCGGTCCTGCGAGGCGAGCGCGGCCTCGAGTCGCTCGCCGAGGGACATTTCCGAGTGACATTTGCCGATCTTCCGCCACCAGGCAAGGCCCAGAAATCTTTGCCTTTTCTTGAATGGCACCCGCCGTGTCACTCGCCCTTTCTCTCAGCCCGCCGGTGGACGCGCGGGAGGCCCAAAACATTAAGGAATGTGACTGATTGGGGGCGGGATTGGCGCGGGATTGGCTGGGAGGCAGGGCGTCTTTCAGCGCGAATCAGAAAACCTCAACAGATATGGGCTCCTTTCGATTAAGTCGCACGGGAACATCAATTTGCCACTTTTCTTGTGGCCCGCGTTTTCGTCCGTTCGCGGCTGCTTTCGGATTTGGCTGGCCGAATGTCACTCGCGTTGGCGGCGAGCAAGCGCGCCCTGCCAGAGGTTTCCGCCGACCAGTGTATGGCTACCGCCGGCCGTTCAAGACTTCCCGCACTTTGTGGGCAAGGCGGTCCGGCGCAAAAGGTTTTTGCAGGAATGGCACGTTGCCAGCAAGCAAGCCGTTTCGTACGATTGCATGGTCGGTATAGCCGGACATATAGATGACTTTCAGATCCGGTCGCTTGGATTCCACGATTTTGACCAGATCTATTGCGCTCATCCCCGGCATAATGACATCCGTTAAGAGCACGTCGAGCTGATCGCCGCGCTCGATGATCTTGAGCGCTTCCTCGCCCGTGCGCGCCTCAAGGACATGGTAACCGTGCCACGTCAGCACCTGGCGAATTAGCGTTCGCACCATTTCCTCGTCTTCCACGAGCAGCACGGTCTCGCGGCCTCGCGGCGCCGGATCGGCCGGCCGGGCTTCGGGCTTCGCCGACGGCTGGGCTTGCACCTGCGGCAAATAGACCTTGAACGTCGTTCCGTGACCGAGCTCGCTATACACCCAGATATAGCCGCCGCTCTGCTTGACGATCCCGTACACCGTCGACAGGCCTAGTCCCGTCCCCTTTCCTCGTTCCTTGGACGTGAAGAACGGCTCGAACCCGCGCAACTTCGTGTCGGTGTCCATCCCACAGCCGTTATCGCTGACAGCAAGTCGAACGTAGGAACCAGGAATCACGGCCACTCGAGTTTGAGAGTATGTCTCGTCGAGCTCGACGTTGGCGGTTTCAATCGTCAATTTGCCGCCGTTCGGCATCGCGTCTTTCGCATTGACGACCAGGTTCATGATCACCTGTTCGAGCTGCGAGACGTCGGCCTTCACCCGCGCCAGAGACGGGTCGGGGAACGTCGCCAAATCGACGTTTTCGCCAATGAGGCGCAGCAGGAGCGCTTCCATGCCACCGACGACCGCATTGACATCGACGATGGTGGGCTGAAGCACCTGGCTTCGGCTGAAGGCAAGGAGCCCTTGGGTGAGCGCGCCCGCCCGCTCAGCCGCGCGTCGAATTTCCCGGACCCCCTCCTGAATGCACTCCCAGTCCAGTCCAAGGGGACCCGACTGCGCCTGCGAAGCCGACGCAGGCAACTGACGCGCAAGCAGGTCGGTGTAGCCGAGAATGGCCGTCAGGAGGTTGTTGAAGTCGTGCGCCACGCCCCCCGCCAGCCGGCCGATGCCTTCCATCTTCTGAACCTGCCGAAGCTGCGCTTCAAGCTGCTTGCGCTCGGTGATGTCGCCAATGACCTCCATGATGCCGGAGATCCGCCCTGCGGCGTCGCGCAGCGGAGCCGTCCAGATGGACACGTTGATGACGGCCCCCTCCTTCTTTCGACGCTGGGCCTCGAGCGCGGTAAACGCCTCCCCCTGGAGTACGCGCTCATGCAGATTGCGGTGATCGGCTTTCTGGTCGTCGAGAAGGAAGGGGAGCGGCCGGCCGAGCGTCTCACCCACGGTCCAGCCGAACACCCGCTCGGCCGCCGGGTTCCACATCTGGACCTTGCCCTCGAGATCCTCGACCACGATGGCGAGCGGCGATGCCTCGGTGAGGGTCCGAAGCATGTCGCTGCGTTCCAGCAGCGCCAACTGCGCCTGCTTGCGTTCCGTGATATCGCAGACCTTGAAGATCAACGCCGCGACACTCGGGTCATCTCGGCGGCTATTCATGATCTCCATCTCGCACCAGGAATTCGGATCGAGGGCGAGGCGGAATTCGACTCGTCGTCTCACTCTGGGCTGCTCGCGGCACGCGGCGAGATACTGGGCGACGCCGGGCCGATCGCCGGGACGGACCAGATCCACCAGACGAAGCCTTCGCAACCGTTCGGCGCTCTGCTTGAAGACAGCCTGGACGGGACCGCCGACCACTCTCATTTGGTCGCCAGCTTCGATGGCAATCACGACGTCGGAAGTCTCCTCCGACAGACGCCGAAGTTGCTCCTCGGTGTTTCGCGCGTCCGGCCCGGGCGAAGGGGCCACGCTAGGAGCGGTCTTGTCGCTGTCGAACAGTCGCGTGATAGCCATACGGTTGATCAACTCCGCTGATGCGTGACGCGCACCGCTTCCTCAATTGTGGTTTCGCCCGCAGCGACTTTCGCCAGACACTCCTCTCGCAACGACCTCATCCCCTGCCGCCGTGCGGCCTCGAGCATTTGGCCCTCGGAAGCGCGTTCGATGAGGAGCTGTCGCAACTCGTCGTCCATCGCAACCACTTCATAGATGCCGACGCGCCCCCTGAAACCGGTTCCGCGGCAATCCTTGCACCCGACCCCGCGATAGAGCACAGGTGGCGCCTCGGCGAACAGCGTCTGCGCTGCCGGCGACGCGGGGATGTCCTTCTTGCACGTCGCACAGATTCGCCGCACGAGACGCTGCGCCAGAATGCCGATCACGCTCGAAGCGAGCACGTAGGTCTCCGCACCCATCTCCTGAAGGCGCGTGATCGTCGCGATCCCGTTGTTGGTATGAGCGGTCGAGAGCACGAGATGCCCCGTCAGCGAGGCCTCGATCGCCGTCTCCAGCGTTTCTGAATCGCGGATTTCGCCGACCATGATGACATCCGGATCTTGGCGAAGAATCGCGCGAAGGCCTTTTGCAAACGTGAATCCCGCTTTGACGTTGGTCTGCCCCTGGGTGATTCCGGAGATCGCGTACTCAACCGGATCCTCGACCGTCATGATGTTCTTGCCGGTCTCGACGATCTCGCTCAGCGCCGCGTACAACGTCGACGTCTTGCCGCTTCCGGTCGGACCGGTGATCAGGATGATCCCTTCGTTGCGGTGGATAAGCTCGCGGAACCGCGTCTGGGTCTCCACTCGCATGCCGAGATTATCCAGCTGTAAGCGCAGCGCCGATTGATCAAGAAGGCGCAGAACCACCTTCTCTCCGTACATCCCCGGATAGGTTGAGGTCCGCAAATCCAGATGGCGGCTTCCGATGGTCGCGCTGAACCGGCCGTCCTGAGGGAGCCGATGTTCGGCGATGTCCATGCCGGCGAGCACCTTGATACGGCTTCTCACGGCGGGCGCCGTATCGCTTGGAAACCCGGCCATCTCGCTGATCATGCCGTCCACACGAAAGCGGACGCGAGTGCCGTCCGCCATCGGCTCGATGTGGATGTCGCTTGCGCCGTCGCCGACGGCCCGGGCAATCAGGTTCTCCACCACTTGAATGGCAGTGCGTTCAACTTCTTCGTCGTTGGCGACGACCTGAATGATGGAGGCTTCGAGCACGATCGGATCGGCAAGCGACGTCGTCTCCTGCGCCGTCCACGCGGCCCCTCCGTAATACCGGTCGAGCGCCGCCGAAATTTCTTCTTCGAGCGCGAGCACCGGCTGAACGCGGCATCCGGCAGCAAACCGCAGGTCGTCCAGCGTTTCAAGATCCGTCGGGCCGGCCACAGCGACCATCAGGGTGTTGCCTACCTTGATGAGCGGAAAGACAAGATGTTGCCGGGCAATTTTTTCCGGCAGGATGCTCACCGCCCGCGGATCAACCGTGTAGACGTTGACACGCGTGGACGGAATGCCAAGTTGAACGCTCAACGTCTCGAGAATGACATCGGCGGTCACGAACCCCATGTCCACCAGGATCTGGCCAAGGGGTTGACGTGAGCGCCTGTGTCGTTCAAGCGCCTTGTTCAATTGCGCGGGCGCGATCAGGGATCGCTGAAGAAGGATTTCCCCAAGGAGTTTTGGCGTTGAATTTCGTCTCGGTTCAGCATCACTTATGCGAGATGCCGGAGACGCGGCAGGGGTCAACGAGATTGTCACGATGATCCAACGCAGGAAAGCAATGCCTCTGCCAGCGCAAGAATTCCTTTTATTGCCAACGAACAAATGACTTAGCGACGAGGAGAGTGTTTCACGAATGCGGGACATGTTCTGATATGGAACATGCGGTGACATTTTCAACTTAGTTCCCCACGTGTCTTCGGCGCACCCCGACGCATGAAAGGACGCCTTGTGTTGGTGCGACAGCCGGCCCGCAAGATGTTGCGGAATCAAGACGAGTTTCTTTTTAGCTTACGGTTTTGTCTCCTGCCGCAGACATCCTGAGATGGTGGCGCGGTGCAGCGCATGCGCGCCTCGCCACTGGGGTCACAGCTCGATTTGTTTGCGACGCGCGTCTGTGCGAGCTTGGATATGCGCGAGCGTCGATTCGTGATCGGCTGTGGACACTCGCGGCGCTCGGGAAATGGCTCCAGCGCCGCGGCCTCGCGGTCGCGGATCTGCGACGTGATCACACCGCGTCGTTCCTGAGGCGGCGAAGACCGAGACGACGTATTCGGCGCGGTGATGCCGCCACACTCCGGCTCTTCCTCGAACATCTCGAGAGGCAGGGCATCATTCCCGCCTCGCCACCCATCGATCCGACACCTATTCGTGCACTGAAAGCGCGGTACGAGGCGCACCTGCGACACGCTCGCGGCCTCTCACCGGTCACGGGGCCCCGCCATTGGTTTCTGGTCCGTCGCTTTCTCCACGAGCGCTTCGGCGGTGGCCCGATCGACCTGCGCGCGCTGACCGCAGACGACGTGACGCGGTATGTCCTTGATCAGATTCCCAGCCGCGCGCCGGCCAGCGCGCAACTCCACGCGTCGCCGCTGCGGTCGTTTCTCCGGTTTCTCTGGCAGGCCGGGGAGGTCACGTGCGATCTGGCCAGGGCCATCCCCCCGGTCCGCCGGTGGCGCCTGGTCGATGTCCCGAAATATCTGACGCCCGCCGACGTCACCCGTCTGCTGCACGCGTGTGATCGGACGTCGGCGGTCGGCCGACGCGATTACGCCATCCTGCTGCTACTCGCGCGCCTCGGGCTGCGCGGCGGTGAAATCGTGCGGCTCGAGCTCGAGGACATTGATTGGCACCCGGGTGAGCTGACCGTGCGCGGCAAAGGATCGGTCCGCAGTCGGCTGCCGCTGCCGTGCGACGTGGGCGACGCGCTGGCGACGTACCTGCGGCGCGACCGACCGCGGTGCGCGACACGGCGTGTGTTTGTCCGCGGGCGCGCCCCGCATCGAGGGTTTGGACACCCGAGCACCGTCAGCACACTCGTCCGGGTGGCGCTCACCAGGGCGGGGGTGAGCGCACCCATGAAGGGCGCGCACCTGCTGCGCCATTCACTGGCGACGGAGCTGCTCCGCCGCGGCGCTTCGCTTGCGGATATCGGCGACGTGCTGCGGCACCAGCAGCCCCAGACCACCGAGATCTACGCCTCCTCGTCGTCACCGGCCTGCGAAGCTCCGAGGTGGTCGCCCTCGACGATGCCGATCTCGCCTCTCACGAGGCGACGCTGCTGATCCGCCGCACGAAATTCGGCAAGTCTCGATTCGTGCCCTGCACGCATCCACGATGGCGGCCCTTGACGGCCTACCAAGCGGTCCGGGATCGTGTGGTCCGGCACCGACGCACAGACGCGCTCTTTGTTTCCGAGCTCGGGGTGCGGATTACGCAGGGGGCCGCCGAGTACACCTTTGCCCGCGTGTCGGCGCGGATCGGTCTGCGCCCGCCGTTTCG